>Ga0210133_1000447_pt1 | contig 14854 bp, 9 predicted proteins | sample Joice_ThreeSqC_D_2_FD_184874 | JGI IMG/M metagenome (GOLD analysis project Ga0210133, IMG submission 184874) | Wetland microbial communities from San Francisco Bay, California, USA, that impact long-term carbon sequestration - Joice_ThreeSqC_D1... | ecosystem: Environmental > Aquatic > Marine >...
TACTTCACGGGCAAGCACGGCATCTTCGCCCTGAACCTGCGCACCCGGAAGTCCCGGCGACTGACCCGTGCCGCGTCGCCCTTGTGCAAGCAGCACTCGGTCCCGGCGCGCGACGTGGTGGAAAGCTTCGCCGCGGACGGAACGCTGTCGTTCGATCGCGGCTGTGGTTTCGAGTGGGGATGGCACGCGCGAGCCATGCGCCTGCGCGCCATCGATTCGCCCAGGCCCATCGTCGAGCCGCTCCCGCGCCTGCCCCTCGCGGCGGTGGCCGTCGACGCGAGCGGGGGCATCTGGCTGTCGGATGGCACGTGCGCGGATCCTTCGACCTTCAACCGCCTGCTCTACTCCACGGATCGCGGCCAGCACTGGCGTTCCGTGGCCGTGCCTCGGGATCCGAAGATCCCCGCCGCCGGCCAACCCATCCGGCAGGTGATCACCGATGGCAAGGACGGCAAGGCCTTGCTGGTCTTCACGCGAAGTTGCGTGGAGGGCGGACAGCACGTCGAGCCGGCGTGGGTGTACGTCAGTGAGGATGGTGGCTCGACCTTCCGAGCCATCGGCGCGCCGCCCGGGATTCCGAGCGCCAGCGCCGCTGCGCCCGCATCGGAAACCGATCCCTTCTATGCCATCGCCGCGCGGGATTCGCTGTCCGACCTTGTCCTTTTCGGTCAGAGCACCACGGTCACGGGCAAGGCCCTCGCGTGCTGGGAATCGCGCGACCGAGGCCGCACCTGGAAAGCCCTGTATCCTGTGAACATCCCCTTCGAGCAACTACCCGCGCCCCAGCCCTGGGCGACCTTCGCCGACTGGAAGGTCGTCATCGACGGTAATGGCCTGTACTTGTCGGTCACGGGCCGGCCCGGCCGCACCCGCATCTACCCGCGCCGCTGATTCACGGCCGGCGCCGGGGAGGGCGCGCCGGCGCGGGAATCGCGTTGCCCGCGGCGTCCTCGATGCGGTACTTCGGCCACTCGCTGGCCCGGGTGACGCCCTTGAGTCACGCTATTCGCGAGCAACCGCGATGTTGGTCAGGAGGCTCGTCTCGACGCCGATCGCCCATCCGATCACGTGGTTTCCGCGACAGCAAATGCGGGTTCCGGTCAGCAGTCTGAAGACCGTGCCGTCGTGGGGGAGGTGTAAGTGGGCCCGCTAACGCGTTTTCCAAGCTGACCTTCTCGCCCGAATCCGGCTTCGCCCAAACCCCGCTGACATCTCTAGCGCTCTCCGAACGCCGGCCAGCCGTGGCGTCCAACACTGCCAGCAGGCGTCCATGCTACTCACGGCCAAGCTTCTCGAAGCCGCCAGGTACGCCACCGGCGCCCGGTTCGCCGCACGGGTTTCCGCTGAAGGCGCGCCAGGCGAGGCCTGGCCAACGAGGACGCTACCCGAAGACGCGACAGAATCCACGCAGAGAGACCCGGCGGGTACCGAAGCTTCGCCGTAGTCGAGGATCATGGCACACGCGCACACGAACTCCGCAGGAACCTGGGAGCTCCCGTCGTTTCCCTCGCCACCGACGGGATGGCTTCTACGCGACGGGGACGGGGCTACTCTCGGGCGCGGGCCTTTCGGCTTCGGGAGCGACCAAGACGTCGGCGCGGCCGAAGCTCGAGTTGCCGATGGAGTAGCCTTCTTCGCCGTGCAGGTTGATGTCGAGGCCCTCGCGCTCTTCGTCGGAGGTAACGCGCAGGCCGACGAGCGCGTCCACGACCTTGAGAATGGCCAGCGTGCCGGCGACCGAGAAGGCGATGGTCACCACGACGGCGAGCACCTGCTTGCCCAGGAAGGCGGCGTTGCCCGCGAGCAATCCGTCCGCGCCGCCGCTGTTCCAGGCCTTGGTCGCGAACACGCCGAGGAGGATAGTGCCAACCGCACCGCCCACGCCGTGCACGCCGAAGGCGTCGAGGGTGTCGTCGTAGTTGAACTTGCTCTTGAGCATGACCGCGCCGTAGCACGCGAGCCCGGCAGAGACGCCAATGGCAATGGCGCCCATGGGGCCGACGAAGCCCGAGGCGGGCGTGACCGTGGCCAGGCCGGCGACCAGACCCGAGGCGAACCCGAGCGCGGAGGCCTTGCCGTAGCGGTAGACGTCGATGAGGAGCCAGGCCATGCCGCCCGCCGCTGCCGCGAGCTGCGAGTTGACCAGGGCGAGCACGGCCGTGCCCGAGGCGGAGCCGGCGCTGCCGCCGTTGAAACCGAACCAGCCGAACCACAGGATGCCGGCGCCGAGCAACACCATGGTGAGGTTGTGCGGGATGCTGCGCTCACGCGGATAGCCGACGCGCTTGCCCACCACCAGGGCCACCACCAGGGCCGAGACGCCCGAGCTGATGTGGACGACGATGCCGCCGGCGAAGTCGAGCACGCCCATGCTGGCCATCCAGCCGCCGCTGCCCCACACCCAGTGCGCCAGGGGATCGTAGACCAGGGTCGCCCACAGCAAGGTGAAGAGCGCGTAGGCGGAGAACTTCAGGCGCTCGGCGTACGCGCCAGAGATGAGCGCGGGGGTGATGATGGCGAACATCATCTGGTAAGCGAAGAAGAGCATGTGGGGAATGCTGTCGCCCTGGCGCGGAACCAGGGTCACGCCGCGCATGAAGGCGAAGGACAGTCCACCGACCAGCCCGCCATGGTCGGGACCGAAGGCCAACGAGTAGCCGACCACGACCCATTGCAAGGTCACCAGGCCCAGCACCACGAAGCTGTGCATGAAGGTGGAAAGCACGTTCTTGCTGCGGACCAGGCCTCCGTAAAAGAGCGCCAGGCCAGGCATCATCACAAGCACGAGTGCGGTCGAGACGAGCATCCAGGCGGTGTCACCGGTGTTGATCATGTCGCGTAGGTTGCATCTAGGGAAAATTCCAGAAAAGTCACTGTTTCATGGGGCATGAAGAATTCTCCTCGGGGTCACTCGGAAGTAACGGTGATTTCTTCATCTGGTTACGTGACGGAAACATCGGCAGAAGATGTCGGTGGTTTTGCTTGTGTTCCGGGTTGGCGAGGTGCCCGGCGTCACGCTATACGAGTCGGCTGTGAACGAGGATACGGTTCCACCGGCGGTTGCCTGCCGCGGCCTGCGCAAGGTCTACGACGGCAAGCACGGGATGTTTCGCAAGCCGTCGCCGCCGGTGGTCGCAGTCGACGGCCTCGACCTGACCATCCGGCGTGGCGAGTGCTTCGGCTTGCTCGGGCCGAACGGTTCGGGAAAGACCACGACCGTGGAGATGATCGAGGGCTTGCTTGCGCCCACGTCGGGTGAGGTCGAGTTGCTTGGACAGCGCTGGAATGGAGACGCGGACAAGCTGCGCGAGCGCGTGGGCGTGGCCCTGCAGGAAACCCACCTGCCCGAGAAGCTGACCGTCGAGGAGCTGCTCACCTTGTTTCGCAGTTTCTACGCCAGGCCGCGCCCCTTGAAGGATCTGCTGGCCGAGGTCGAGCTCGGGGAAAAGGCAGGGGCCTGGGTGGGCAAGCTGTCGGGTGGACAGCGGCAGCGGTTGGCCATCGCGTGCGCCATGGTGGGCCGGCCCGAGGTGCTCTTTCTCGACGAGCCTACCACCGGACTCGATCCCCAGTCGCGGCGTCAGATCTGGGGCCTGGTCGCCGCCTACCGGGCGGGTGGCGGCACCGTGGTGCTCACCACGCACTACATGGAAGAGGCCGAGCGGCTGTGCGACCGCGTGGCCATCGTGGACCACGGCAAGCTGGTGCGCGTGGGCACCCCGACCGAGTTGATCGCAACCTTGCCCGGCGACCACGTCATCGAGCTGGAGCTGGACAAGAACGGCGGTGCGGGGATCACGGGCGACGAGCTGCGTGGCTTGCGCGCGGTCGCCGAGGTGCACCTGTCGGCCGAGGGAACCTGGTCGTTGGCCGTTTCCGAGCCCGAGCACGCGGTGGCCGCGCTGCTGGCGCTGGTCGAACGCAAGGGCATATCCCTGGCTCGCCTGGCCACGCGCAAGGCTTCGCTGGAAGACGTGTTCGTGGCCCTGACAGGAAGGCACTTGCGCGATGGCTGAGATGAACGGCCGGCGCCCCCATCCCATCGCGCAGCTCACGCTGATGCGCTTGCGCGAGATCGGCCGCGAGCCCGGCGTGCTGTTCTGGGCCTTCGGATTTCCCGTGGTGCTTTCACTTGCGCTCGGCATTGCCTTCCGCGTGCGCGGCCCGGATCCGGTGGTGGTCGGTGCGTTGCCCGGGGTCAGCGCGGAGATCCGCCACTCGCTCGAAGCAGCCAAAGTCACCGTGCGGGATCTCGACGCGGCGATGGCGTCCAGGGAGCTGCGCGGCGGGCAGATCAACCTGCTGCTCGTGCCTCCCGCGGGAGCGGGGCAGGCGCTCGGCTATCGCTTCGATCCCGCGCGGGCCGAGGCGCGAACCGCGCGCGCCACCGTGAACGCGATCCTGCAGCGGGCCGCCGGCCAGACCGAGCCCCAGGCCGTGATCGACGACGAGGTCCACGAGCCCGGATCGCGCTACATCGATTTCCTCATCCCCGGGCTCATCGCCATGAACCTCATGTCCGGCTCGATGTGGGGCGTGGCCTGGGTCATCGTGCACATGCGCACGCGCAAGCTGCTCAAGCGCTTGCTGGCCGCGCCCATGAAGCGGCGTCACCTGATGTATTCGCTCGGCTTGGCCCGCCTGGTGGTGATTCCCCTCGAGCTCATCGTGATCCTGGTGTTCTCCCGTATCTTCTTTTCCGTCCAGGTCGCGGGGTCGTACCTGGCGCTCGTCGCGGTGGCCTTCGCGGGCAGCGCCTCGTTCGCCGCCATCGCCATCGCGGTGGCGAGTCGGGCGCAGAACACCGAAACCGTCAGCGGGCTCATGAACCTGATCATGATGCCCATGTTCATCACCTCGGGCGTGTTCTTCGCCTCCAGCAATTTTCCCGAGGTCACCCAGCCTTTCATCCGCGCCTTGCCACTCACCGCCATGTGCGACGGGCTGCGCGCGGTGATGATCGACGGGGTCGGGCTGGTCGGCGTGCTGCCCTCACTGGCAGTGCTCGCGCTGTGGGGCGTGCCGGCGTTCGTGCTCGGGCTGCGCTACTTCCGCTGGAACTGAGTGATGGCGGGCCGAAAATAAATTGGCCCTCCGTTCTCAGCAGGCTCTCTTCCGTGGACCAAACGGATGCCGAGAACGGAGGGCCCCCACTCCACCTAGTTACAGGAGCAGCTCCTTTCTGGCCTGGACCACCCGCTCGTGGCGGATGGGCTCAGCCCAAACCAAGAAGAAGTTCGACATGTTGGCTCGTGGTGAAGGTCAATCGATCGTCGGGGCTGGAACCGCGCGGAGTCGCAGCGAAGCTCTTCGACGATCTTGTAACCGTGTACATCCATCCGGGTCACGCACTTGGTGTTGAAATGGGACCATATTCATCCCATTTGGTCCAGGGAAAGAATTCCCACCTCAAGCTGCTTGTGGGATGCCGCCAGCGTTTGGCAGGTGACAAGAAAAAGGATGGGCACGCTCATCCGCATTCGGGCTCGTCCTTGGGTTCGCCGTACGCGTCTTGTCGCGTAATAGCCTCGACTAAAGTCGGTGACAAGCCGCCGAGTCTTGCGCCCCGTTCCTCTGTTTCTCTTGGTTGCCCCTCGTCAAGCGATGGGTATGGGGCTACCCGGGGGTGCGCGCGCGCGCCAACCAGCCCGGAACCCACTTCTCGGATTCCTTGCGGGTCGAGACCTCTCGGATGACCGGGTCGACGAAACCTGCTTCGTCCAGGCACCGCGCGAGGTACGCGCGGGTGTGGCTGTAGCGCCCGTGCGGATGGATGCGAAACCCGGTGGGCGCCTCGTCGGGCTGCGCTCGTTCGAGGGTGAAGACGAAACAGCCCCCGGGGCGCAAGGCGCAAGCCGCGGCCGCCATGACCTCCGCCAGGTCGCCGAAGTACACCAGCGTATCGGCCGAGACGATGAGGTCGCAGCTTCGAGCACGCTTGCGTAGAAAGCTGGTCAATTCCTCCACGACCAGCTCGTCGTACACCCCGCGCGCGCGCGCGTGCGCCACCATGGCAGGGGAGAGATCGACGCCGAGGAGAGTGCCCGCGCGCGGCCGCAGCAAGGGACCGCACAACCCGGTGCCGCAGCCGGCATCGAGAACTACCGCTCGCGGGGGAAGCTCGGCGGCGATTTCTTCGGCCGCCTCGCTCACCAGCGTGGGCCCGCAGTACTCCAGGCCGGCCAGCTTCGCATCGAAGTTGGCCGCGAAGTTGTCGAACTCCTCGCGCACGTAGTCGTCGGATGCGCGGGAGGGCGCGCCCTGCCCGGTGCATCCGGCGAGCAGGTGCTGGGCGCGCGCATCGCCCGGGGAAAGAATCAGGCAGCGTCGGTACATCTCGGCGGCTTCGCGGGTACGTCCCGCCAGACCCAGCGCCACGCCCAGGTCTCGAAACATGGCCACCGATTCCGGCGCCAGCTTCACCGCTTGCTGGAATGCCTCTACCGCTTCCTGCTCGCGCTGCATGCTCTGCAACGTGGCGCCCAGGTTCTGCCAGGCTGGGGCGTGATCCGGCTTGCGGGCAATGACGGCGCGAAACGCGGCCACCGCCTCCGGCCAAGCACCGCGCGCGTGCAGAACCGTTCCCAGATTGCTGAGGGCATTGAAGTCATCGGGGCGCACGGCCAGCGCACGGCGGTAGTCTGCCTCGGCCTCGTCGAGCCGGCGCAGGGTCCGATATACGTTGCCACGGTTGCTCAGGGCATCGGCGTGGTCGGGCGCGAGGGCAAGCGCGCGATTCATGAAATCCAAGGCGGCTTGCGCGTGCCCCGCTTGATGCTCGGACAAGCCAAGGAAGTGAAGCGCATCGACGTGATCGGGGACGACGTCGAGGATTTGGCGGTAGATCTGCGCGGCGGCATCGAAGCGACCCTCGCGATGGGTTTGCACGGCCAGGTTCAGGGCTTGGGCCAGGCTGACTGTCGTGACGGGATCGTCTCCGGAGCGCTCGCCATCTTCGGGGCTGGATGCCATGCGCGTCTCTTGTACGACGAGCCGGTTCCACGAGCAACCAGACGGAACAGCTCCCGCGATGCGCACCCGGCGTCAGCCCCGAGCGCTTTCGTGATTGATTGCTTGTGGGCCGTGAGACAGTTTGATCGGCAAGCCATGCACGACCCGTCGGTTGCGCGCACGCACCGAACCCGCCATCGCGCCATCGCGGTCGGCGTCGTGGCTCTCGCATTGTCCGGCGCTGCGTGTGGGCAGCGAGGCGATCTGCTGGGCACGATCGCCGGATCGCTCGACTCCGGCGCCAGCGAGACCGGTGCCACGCCATCCCCCTCCTATCTCATGGGCGCGGACATCACCTTCGTCGAGGCCGATGAGGCCGCTGGTGCCACCTACAGCGATGGCACGGTCAAGGACATCCTTCAGCTTCTCGAGGACCACGGCTTCAACGCCATCCGGCTGCGCACCTTCGTCGATCCCAAAGCCGCTGACGGCTATGACCAGGTAAACGGTACCGCGGATCTGGCGCACACCATTGCGTTCGCCAAGCGGGTGAAGGCGGCCGACATGAGCTTTGTCCTCAACTTCCACTACAGCGACAACTGGGCCGATCCCGGCAAGCAGTGCGTTCCTGTGGCATGGCAGGGTTTGACGTTCACCGAGACGGTCCAGGCGATGCACGACTACACCAGCAACGCCATCGGCCAGCTCGTCGCGGCTGGAGCTCGCCCCGATATCGTTCAAATCGGCAACGAGATCACGCCCGGCATGCTGATTCACATCTGTGACGGCAACGGGAGCCCCACGGGCACCAGCACCGTCAACGGCAGCGCGCTCAACTGGGGCAACCTGGCGCAGCTGCTCAAGGCCGGCGTCGCGGGCGTGCACGAAGTCGACGCCGGCATCCTGATCATGCTGCACATCGACCGCGGCGGGGACAAGCCGTCGCAGGCCCCGGGCACGGCCCTACAAAGCAGCATCGACTGGGTGACCAACGCCATGGACCAGGGAGTCGAGTTCGACATCCTCGGCGAGTCCGCCTACCAGCTCTACCAGGGCGATCCGAACAGCGACGCCAACAGCAAGAGCACGTGGTCGAGCACGTTCTCCGGGCTCGCCTCGCGTTTCCCCGGTCTCAAGCTCATGGCTGCGGAGTACGGGCCTTTGCAGCGCGAGGTCAACGACGTCGTATTCGGCCTTGCTGGCCAGCAGGGCCTCGGCGCATTCAACTGGGAGCCGACCCACCAGGGCGCCTGGAACAGCGGCCACGCGCTCTTTGCGGCCTCGGGAAACCAGCATGTCGCGACCGCGGATCTGTCTTTGTACGATGCGATGAAGATCGCCTACGCCGGCCGTCTGTGACGAGGGATCCGGTCCCCACGGGGACTCGGCATGAACCGAGCCAGGATGATTCGCCGCCGCGTAAGCGCCAGGCGCAAACGCACACCGGTTCGAGCCCGCGGCACCTGGTGTACGCGCGGTGAGCCGTTTTTGTTTCATCGCGCGCACTTTGCTTCAGTTGTCCCCAAGGAGGACCGGTTCATGAGCAATTCGATTTCTTTCCGAATGGCCGTTCTCGCTTCGGGTCTCGCCCTTGCCGCCTGCACCACGCAAAACTCGACCACCATCACGGGCACCGGGGGTAGCTCTGGCAGTGGAGGCACGACTTCGTCCGGCGGCACCACGAGCAGCGGCGGCACGACTTCGTCCGGCGGTACCGTGAGCGGCGTCGGCACGACCTCGTCCGGTGGCACCACGAGCAGCGGCGGCACGACTTCGACCGGTGGCACGACGAGCAGCGGGGGCACGACTTCGAGTGGCGGCACGACGAGCGGCGGTGGGACGACCGCCGAGGGCGGCACCGTTGGCACGGGCGGTTTGACCCGCGACGCCGGCGTCACCGGCATGGGTGGCACGCCCGCATCCGGCGGGACGACGGGCGGGGGCGGAAGCACGGGCGGGGGCGGAAGCACGGGCGGGGGCGGCACTACGGGCACGGGCGGCGCGACTGGGTCGGGTGGCGTGACGGGCGGCGTGACGGGCGGCAATGGAAGTGGCGGCGCGGGGACCGGCGGCGTGACGGGCAGTGGCAGCGGTGGCAGCACCGCCGTTGCGGGTGGTTACCCGGAGAACACCGGCGCGGACTGTGGCGCGACTGCCGCTTCCATGCTTTCGGCACAGCTCAAGACGCTCCCCGATCCGTTCGCCATGCACGATGGGACCCGCATCAGCACCAAGGCGGCATGGGAGTGCAGAAGAAACGAAATCAAGGCGGATATTGAGAAGTATGAAATCGGCCCCAAGCAGGAGCCGCCAACGGTTGCCGCCACCCTTTCAGGCAGCACGTTGACGGTCAATGTAACGACCAGCTCGGGCACCCTCAAGCTCACCTCGACCGTGTCCGGGAGTGGTACTTGTGTCGCCATCGGCATGAACGGGCCCGCGAGCATCATATCGGGCTGTACCCAGATTCCCTTCATGCACGACAACGTCATCGCGTACGCAGGCGGCACCGGCTCGCAAAACCAATCGGATCCCTTCTACAAGGTGTACCCCTCGCTGTGGGGCAAGATCGGAAACTACAGCGCGTGGGCGTGGGGTATCAGTCGTCTGATCGACGGTATCGAACAGGTCAAGGATCAGCTGAAGGTCGATACGACCAAGATCGGGGTGCAGGGCTGTTCCTACGCGGGAAAGATGGCCCTGTTTGGCGGGGCGTTCGATGAGCGGGTTGCGTTGACTGTTGCCGAGGAGTCAGGAGGCGGCGGAATCACCGCCTGGCGAGCGTCGCAGGACTTCACGACCCGCACGGGTACCCAGATCGAAAAGATCGACAACACCAACTACGCCTGGTTCATGTCCAGCATGAAGAGCCTCGATCCCTACAAACTGCCCCACGATCATCACGAGCTCATCGCCATGGTCGCTCCCCGAGCCTTCATAGCCCTTGGGAACCCGGAGTACGAATGGTTGGGTGACGAATCCGGATACAGATCGGTCATGGCCGCGTTTGAAGTCTTCAAAGCCCTGGGAGTCGCAGACCATTTCGGCTACGACTTCACCGGCAACCACAGTCACTGCGCGGCCCCCGCGGCCCAAGTCGCAAGTGTCAAAGCATTTGTCGACCGCTATCTCAAGGATGGAACCACCGCCCCCAATGTCGCCATCAAGCCCAACAATAGCGTATTCCAATTGACTGCCGACTTCGACTGGACTGCCCCAACCCTGCAATAAGAGCGGGCAGTCACGACGTGTGAGTCGTCGCGGCCGGCGATGCCTACGAAGGTGGCGCACCCCCCCAGGTCACGAGCTGCTTCGCCTTCCGCCACGGAGGGACACGGGGCGGGCTATAATGATCCCGCGTCAGGGAGGCGCGGACGATGACGAGCTTTCTGTCTTCATGGATGCCCGCGCTGGTGATATTCCCCATCGTTTGCCAGGGTTGTGGCGGGGGTAGCGAAGCCACCAGCGTCGATGCGAATGTCCCTTCCACGGGCGGAATTTCGACCGCGGGGGGCGTGATGGGCCAGGGCGGCGTCACCGGCGAAGGCGGCGTGACCAGCGAAGGCGGCGTGACCAGCCAAGGTGGCGTGCAGACCACGGGGGGGAGCCTTGGCCAAGGGGGCAGCACCCTTCCGGGCGTCGATGCCGGCGCGCTCGGCCCCACGGTCGGGGCGCTCGATCTCTACGGTACGTTTCACGCCATGGGCGTCATCGCGACGATCCCGGCCGGCGCCGACGGCAACAACAACGCCGTGGCCAACCTCGATTATCGGGTCACGGGCAGTGCCGAGTACGCGGCCGGATTTCCCCTGACCCGCGTGAACGCCTCCACCTTCGTGGGCAGCCTCTTCTGGCTGGCGCCGGGCAGCAGCTATGACGTTCGCGTGCGCTACTCCGACGCCGACGGGGCACCGCTCGACACGGGTTGGGCGGGGGCGACGGCGATGACTCGCGACGAGATCGTCATCCCGGCTCCAACTCGCACCCTGATCGTGAGCCCTTCGGGCACCGGCTCTGCCTGTACCGGGGCGGCCCCCTGCGCCCTCGCACAAGCCGTCGGCCAGGCGCAGGCCGGTGACGAAGTATCGCTGGTCGCGGGCACCTATTACGCGGGCGAGCTCACCATCTCGCGCTCCGGCACGATGTCCGCCCCCATCGTCATCCGCGGCGCCGACAGCGCCAGCACCATTCTCGACGGCGCCGATCCGGCGACTTTCACCTGGACCGCTCAGGCGGGCGGCGTGTACGGCACGACCGTCAATCGCGCCGATCCTCACCTGGTCACCGCCGATGGAGCGCGCCTGTATCCCTACGCGGACGCCGCCTCTCTCGTCTCCCTTTCCGCCAGCAATACGCCGGGCTTCTTCGCCAACGGTACCGCCGTGAGCGTCCACCTTGCAGGAGACGCCAATCCTGCGAGCGCGGCCATGGCCGTGTCTCGCTACAATTCCGCGTTCACCATCAACGGCAGCTTCGTTTACGTCGTCAATCTCACCTTCCAGAACTACGGCCTCGCCGATTACGCCAAGGCCATCTACCTGCGCGACGGCAGCGACAACCTGGTGCGCGGCTGCCGTTTCGCCACCAACGATCTGGGCATTGGCTTGAAGGGCGCGGCCGATCGCAACGTCATCGAGGACAACGAATTCTCGGACACCATCGCCGGCTGGACCTGGGAGGACGTCAAGGCCGAGGGAAACCTCGAGACCGGCGGCGTGCGCTTCTACGATCCGATGGACGGCCGGGGCACCATCATCCGGCGCAACAGGTTCCATGACTTCTTCGACGGCCTGGGCATCTGCCCGGGAGGTTCCGCCGCCGCCAGCAACGAGACCGATTTCTACGACAACGAAGCCTACGATCTGGGCGACGACGGGGTCGAAACCGACGGCCAGTGTGTGAACGTGCGCCTGTGGGGCAACAAGTTTCACGACTCGCTGTCGGGGATCTCGTTGGCGCCCGTGGGGGGAGGACCCGTGTACTGTCTGCGCAATCAGATCTACCTCATCGGCGCTGGCACCAGCGAGGCCGGCTACACCGGCCTGCCCTTCAAGTTCAACAGCAGCGACGGCCCCTCCGGCGCGATGTACCTGTTGCACAACACCGTCGACGCCCAGCGCTCGGGCAACGACGGGTTCCGCATCATGAGCCCCGGCACCTGGACCGCCTTGTATGCGCGCAACAACGTATTCGCCGGAACCCTGCACGCTCTGGAGAACGCCAACCCGACCGAGCCCGTGGACATGGACTGGGACGATCTCTGGCGCGACGGCAGCGACTACCTCGCGCGCTGGGACGGCCTAGCCAAGCCGCAGCTCACCACGCTGGCCGACTACACCGCGGCCACCGGGCAGGAGGTTCACGGCATCAGCCTGGCGCCCGCCTTCGTTGCGCCGGCGAGCGCAGATTTCACGCCGTCGCCGTCGAGTCCGCTCATCGACCGGGGCTTGTACCTTCCCGGCATCAACGACGGCTACCGCGGGGCGGCCCCGGATCTGGGCGCGGTAGAAAGTCCGTAGTAACGCCGGGTGCCCTACGCGAACACCTCGACCTGGGGGCTTGGTCGCAGGTTCCGGTCACTGCTTGCCGACGAAGGTCGTAACGGATTGCGCGGCCAGGGAGCCGGAGAAACGCCCCGCGGTCACGGGGATAGCCGTCCCTGCAGCCAGGTTGGAGCTTGCCGAGGTGACGTATGGGGTGACCGTGGTCGGCCAGCCCGCGCCCGAGACGAAGAACGAGACGTTCACGGCGCTCGAGCCCTCGTTGAGCGCCACGATGGCCACGGTTCCGTCCGTCGGGCTGACGAAGGGAACCATGTGAGCGGACGATGGCACGCCCGAGATTCCCACGCGCACGTATCCGGGGCGTACGAACTTGCTGAAGTTACCCATGGTGTAGACCCGCTTGGGCGGGTTGCTCGCGCTGCCGCCGTCCATGAAATGGGTGGTCCACCAGTAGTGCCACCCACTGGCCCCGCCGGCGGTGACCCCTGAATAGATTCCGCGTGCCATGTCGAGCCCGGCGCCGATGCTCGCACCTGCGGTGTAATAGATCTCCGTTTCCCAAAGATGGTGTTTCATGCCGGCCGGCGGCGACGGACGTGTATAGCTGCTGTTGTTGGAGCCGTAGTCGTGCGTGGCGACAATTTCGACGAGCGAGCTGACGGTCGCGTCACCTTCGATGGCAGTGCCGTACTTGTCGCCATTATCCCAGGTGTGACTCCAGACATCCGGCTCGGCCGCGATGAGCTTGACCGGCGGGTCGAGCGCCTGCAGCTTCGGGCCCAGCACCTTGATGAAGGCGTTCATCTGCGAAGCGTTGTAAATGCACGATTGGTAGCTGGCCACGAAATCTGGCTCGTTCTGTGCCGAGAGCCCCCAAAGATCCACCCCGGTGTTCTGCTTGAAGTACGCGGGGAAGGCCGCGAGCGTGGAGGCCCACGTGTCGTACGCGCTCGTATTCAAATGCCCGCCATTGTTGACGTCGTTGTTGTCTTTGAGGTTTGCGGGAGGCGACCAGGGGGCCGCCCAGACCTTGCCGCCGAATTTCACGACGTCGGGAGCATCGACGAACGCGGCATCACCCATGATCTTGCCGGTGTTGTCGATGCCGACGCGCACCAAGGTCATGCCGATGCCGTTGACCGGATCCCAGAAGAGCGTTCGCAGGGCAGCCGTGTGGGTTGCCTTGCCAATCCAGACGTCCGCAATCCCGAAGCCGTCCATCGTTTGATAGGTCGTCGCCGGATTGACCGTGATATCGCCCGTCTGGGCCGTCCCTGGCGTTTTGGTTCCGACGAACGTTCCCGTACTGCCGCCCGCCCCCGTCGTTCCGCCCGTGCCCACCCCGGATCCACCGATGGCGCTGCTCCCGCCCGACCCACTGCGACCACCGGTTCCCGGCTGGCCGCCGGAACTACTGGTACCGCCCGCAGAAGAAGTCGTGCCGGTACCGCCCGCGCCACCGGATCCCGGCCGGCCACCCGAGTCGCTCGCCCCGCCCACGCCGCTGGTGCCACCCGAGCCGCTCGTGCCGCCCTCGCCACTGCCACCACCCGACCCACTTCGCCCTCCGGTAACTGCCGTTCCCCCGGAGCCCGGCTGGCTGCTCGAGCTGCTCGCCCCACCCACGCCGCTGCTGCCGCCCGCTCCGAGCACGCCGCCGCTTCCCGTTGTCCCTCCGGATCCGGTCGCACCTCCCTTCACGGATCCTCCGGCCCCCGTGGTGCCTCCGGACGTGTCCGACGAGCAAGCAGCGCCCACAATCGCGAGCGCAGAAACCGTTACAATCCAGAAGTTGCCTGACTTCATGTGGTTCTCCCTGCTTGGACGGTCGGCGTCTGTCTTGCGGTACGCCGGTGGAAGCGTCGCGCATACGTGCGAGTGGCCAATACATCGACCCACCCAGTTCGGCAGTGGGGTGGACGGTCGAATTCCGTCTCGGCGCAGAGGCCATACAAGACTTGGAAGCTCTCGAACTCCGGTGTGCGCTTCAATCGACGCCGGCACCTGTTCGCGCGGGGTGTTGCTCCGTAATCGATGCCAGGGCGGCGCTGACTGTTTCTGCCCGAACCCGGAGGGCAATGGCCTTTGCCTGATCCCCGAACAAACGATCGATGGGGGTTTGGTCGAAGCGGAGCGATAGGGGCTGTCCCTAATTGAAGGGCGTCAAGACGAGAGAACGGCGAGGGGCGTAGGCGCGCGGACGGCTGCAACGGGGGCAGGAGGTGTCCCCTGCGCGCCGTCCGATCCACCTCGGGGCAGCACGGGCCCCCCGTGTGCCGAGCCTGCTACCGCTGTCCGACTGAACCGCCAGGCTCAGGCGACCGCCTTGAGCCATTGCAGAGCACAGGCGAGGTGCACGATGGCCAGGTAGTTGCGCGCGGTCTTCTCGTAGCGGGTGG
>Ga0210133_1000448_pt1 | contig 14838 bp, 8 predicted proteins | sample Joice_ThreeSqC_D_2_FD_184874 | JGI IMG/M metagenome (GOLD analysis project Ga0210133, IMG submission 184874) | Wetland microbial communities from San Francisco Bay, California, USA, that impact long-term carbon sequestration - Joice_ThreeSqC_D1... | ecosystem: Environmental > Aquatic > Marine >...
ATGTCGAAATCTTGGTGCGGCCAAAGGATGAAGCCGACCATCTGGTCCTTGCGCATGGGTAGGAGCGGACTACCCTGGCCGGACTGGGCCAGGTCTTGGAAGCGGATCACGTAACGCTGCCATTGGTGTGTCAGCACGACGGTCGTTCCGTAGTAGTCCATGCAGGCGCCGGTGGCATTGCTGCAGATCCCTCCGTTCCACGCGTTGTCCATCGTGGTCACGCCCAGGGAAACGGGGAAGTCGCTAGGGTTGAAGGGGCCGAAAGCCGCCCAGAACGAGATTCCACCCCAGGCCCGAGCGTCGTACGGAACCGCGGCGTCGGTCGGCGTCGTGGCTTCGAAAACCGCCGTCCAATTGTTCCCCCAGCCGGTCCACCCGTAGGCGGAATAGTGGCCTGCCCAGCCGCCCCGGCCCGCGCATTCGTTCGAAGGCTTCGCGACGAGCGCGCCCGTGCCGTCCGTGCCCCTGACCCAGTACCCGTTGCGGCCATCCAGCAAGGGGAGGTGCCCATCGCCGGTTTCGAAGTCGTCGATGAGCTGTCCGGCGGGGTCGTTCGCGTATTCGGTGGGCCCGCGCACTGGCGCGCGGGGGCATCCTAGGGGATTGACGATCGGATCGACCGAGCCTCCGCACGCGCTCCCGAGTAGGAGTGCTGCGCAGAGCAGGGTCGAGCACATTCGCGAATCCATCTTGGCACTATAGCCTAGCGTCCATTCCACGGGTGCATGGGCGCTTTGCGCGACCTTGTCCGAGTGCGTTGTGACACCAATCAAGGGATCCCCAAATGCGATGCCGGCAAAACCTAGGGCGCTCCCCTCTTCTGCTCGGCCGGCCCCTCTTCTTCGGTCCCTCGCCCCGGAAGCGGCCCCCCATCCACCTTGGGCTTGGTTCCGGCCAGCGCACGCGAGGCGCGAGTGTAGCTCGTCAGCGCCGAGGCCGCGACTGCCGCCACGACCAAGGGCGTGGCAAACAGCGCCGGAAACAGCGTGCTCTTGTGCGACGTCGTCGCGTACGATGCGTAGTACAGGCCGCCAGGCAGATTTACCTGCTGGGCCGCGAATGGGATCCCGCCCTCGGGCAGCAGATCCAGAATGAGGTCGACGCTGGATTGCAGGGTTTCGTTGCCCTTGGCCAGCGGCCTCACGAAGCTCGCCACCTTGGGCAGAAACGCGCCCGACATGAAGGTCAACGCGTTCGCCTTCGGCATGAACCGGGAGGTGGCGCGCTTCCAGTCGGGGGCCCGGGCCAGCTCGGTCTTCGCGGCCGCCTTGTCCCGCAGGAATTCCTCGACGAAGCTCTTGCTGGTCGCCACGAACAGACGCCCGCTCTTGGCGTTCTTCGCCAGCACCGGTTTCAGCCACGCCGCCCCGGGCACGCCGAGGTCGAACTCGAACCAATGCATGTCGCCTTCGACGGTGACTTTCGCGCCCGGCAGAATGCGCAACATCTCCTCGTACGCATCGAACAGGACGGACAAGTCGTCGACGCTCAAGAACAGGTCGATGCCCGGAACAGTGAGCTTGTCCTCGCCCGGCCAGGTGAAGCTGCGCTTCTCGTCAACCCGCAACACTCCGACCAAGCGCGTGTCGAGGTGCCCGATGAGCTGGCGCAGCGAAAGCGTGCTTCCTGGCAGCGTCTTGTCGAGGTCACCAAGAAGCTCCTTCGCTTCCTTGCCCCCGATGTCCCTGGCGATGGCCTCGAAGAGCCCCCAAAGCGACTTGATCTTCACGTCGCTCTCGAAAGCGATGTCGGCGTCGCCCGGCGCCTGTCGCGCCACCTCCAGGTCGCGCGGTGGCGCCCCCGAAAGCAACAGCACACCCCGTCGCTCGTCGCCGTACTTCAAGAACGTCCTGTTGTGGAAGACCTTGCCATCCCGGCTGGAGCTGAGCCCGACTGCGAGGATCTGATCGAGGCCAAGCTGGTAAAGGATCCGTTTGGCCTGCACCCGTTCGAGCTTCACGTCCGGCAGTGTCTTGCCGACCCGTCGGATGAGCTTGTCGAGGTAGTCCGCCCCCGCCGCCAGATCTCCCTCGACGTCAGCGTAGAGCAAGACGTCCCCGCCCACGTCCAGGTGCTTGGTCACGTCCGCGTAGTGTGGGGATTCGTGAAAACCCGAGGCGCAGGCGTTGAGTGCGAGGGTCAGTAGGAGGGGAGAGTAGGCGAAACGCTGGGGCATGGCGGAGTCATCGTATCAGAGAAGCCAAGAACGAGACTCAGTCCCGTGCCGCTGAAATTCGTCCACGATGAAAGATCGGAAGACCCATCTTGCTGTGCTGGCTCCCCTATACTACTAGGCGACATGCACCCCAAAACACTCATTGTTGCGTTGGTCTTGGGTTTTCTGGCACCGGCCGTGCTCGCGTCGGGCTGCAGTCGATCCGGTGCACAGGTAGGATCGGGCGGCACGCAGGGCAACGGCGGTGTCACCAACTCGGGCGGCGTGTCGGCGTCCGGGGGAGCCAACGGCACCGGTGGCATCGCGGGATACGGTGGCAGCAGTGGAGGTGGGGGTGACACGTCGTCGGGCGGGGACAAGGGCAGCGGCGGGGCCAGCGCGAGCGGCGGCGTGGCTTCATCCGGCGGACGCACAGCGAACGGCGGGGCAACGGCAAGCGGGGGAAGCAAAGGCAGCGGTGGCGCCGCCGCTTCGGGTGGTACGCAGGCCACCGGTGGCGAGACCGCATCCGGCGGGACCACGGATGCCGGAGGCACAATCAGCGCCGGTGGAATCACGGGAACCGGCGGTGTCATTCTGACCGGTGGCCGTAGCGGAACCGGCGGTGTTACGGCAAGCGGCGGCGCGATCAGCTCAGGAGGAACCCAAGCGGCCGGCGGGACCACGGCAACAGGTGGTGCATCCGGATCGGGCGGCACCGGCATCGTTCACGGAACCGGGCCGGTGACGACCACTTGTCCGGCCGCCATTCCCGAAGGAGTCACCGCAGAGTGGTGCTCCTGCGAACAATGGGGCGAGCTCCACAAGGGAGACATCACCTACTACAACGACATCTGGGGCTCCGCGCCCGGCCCCCAGTGTATCTGGGTCGCGGGCAACCAATGGGGTGTCGCCGCGAACCATCCCGCCAGCAGCACCTTCGTCCAGTCCTATCCCAACATTTCCTACTCTCCGGGCAAAGCCATCAGCGCGTACAACACGTACACGAGCAGCTTCGACATCACGCTGCCTTCTGGTGGCAAGTGGGAATATGCCTACGACATATGGGTACAGAACAGCAGCAACTCCCAGGTCGAAATCATGCTGTGGATGAACTACACCAAGGGCTCGGTCTTTCCGGCCGGGACCTTGAGCAAGTCGGGAGTCTCGACGGGCGGACACACTTGGGACGTCTACTACGGGGCCTACGGCGGACACGAGGTGGTTTCCCTGCTACGAACGGCCAACACCACCTCGGCCACGGTCGACATCAAAGCGATTCTCGACTGGATCATCGCCGACAAAGGGAACTTCCAGAGTAACTGGATCCTGTATCAGGTGCAGTTCGGCCCCGAAATCGTCGCGGATGGCAGCGTGCAGAGCTTCATCTGCAACAGCTTCACGGTTTCGTCGAGCTGAACCCTGACCGCCAGAAAGTTCTCCCCGTCGGCCTCGGCTGCACGCAGGATCCTCGGGGGTGTCGGGTCAGGGCCTTGGGGTTGGCGAAAGACGCCTGCGTCGTCGCGCGAGGGCCAACAGCGCGAAGAGCAGGCCGGCCACGACCTCGGCGGATGATTGCTTTCTCATGGATTCCGCGCCCAAGGCACACGCACAGCCTTTGCCAGCAGAACCGCCGGCGTTGCTGCCCGAGCTTCCCGCCGTCCCGCCGGTGCTCGTCGTGCCACCCGAGCCAGCACCGGCGCTGCCTCCGCTAGCGGAACTGCCTCCGCTCCCCACTGCTCCGCCTGAGCCCAGCGCGCCACCGCTACTAGCAGCACCACCGGAGGCCTGCGTCCCGCCAGAGCCGCCGATTGCGCTGCCGCCCGTTCCCTGACGGCCACCGCTCGACTGCGCTCCTCCATTTCCGCTGCTACCACCCCCGCTGGTGGTACCGCCGCTGCCGGGAGTGCCTCCGCCACCGGTCGCACCGCCTAACGCTCCGCCATCTCCGCTACCACCACTGCCAGCGGCCTGGGGGCCATCCGGACTGGCGTCCCTTCCCGTGCCGCCGCCGGCCCCGCTGCTCCCACCACTGCCGCCGCCGCTATTCGAGGTGCCACCGGCTCCGCCCGCCCCTGTGCCACCGCCAGTACCGCCGCTGCCACTGGTGCCGCCAGATCCGCACTGTTCAATCTCCGGGTCGGTGGCGCCGGTCTTGTCGAGACTGAGGAAGGGTGGAACGTAGCTGTTGAATAGGCAGTCGGACGGACCGTGGTCACCACCAATCGACATGAACGCGTCGAGAACCACATAGCCGCACGAATTCTTCCAGGTCTGCCGTGTCGCCTGGTGGCTGCCCAAGGTCACGGTTGACGTCGACGTCGGGTTCGCCTCGTCCAAGCCCAGGATGTTGCTCCATTCCTTGATGGCTTCGGCATGGACCTTGTAATTGATGTACTGGTCCTGGTCGCCGTGGAAGAGCTGAACGCGAGGACGATGTCCCGAGTACCCGGGGTCCATCGCACGAACGATGTCTCCCCATTGCTGCGCGGTATGCGTGATCGAGCCGCCCGCGCACGCGCCGCTATAGCCGTTGCCGGTTTCATTGCCCGACCGGCAACCGGCCGGAATACCCGCGAACGAAGCACCTGCCTTGAAGATATCGGGGTACAGGGCGAGCATGAGCTGCGTCATCATTCCGCCGGAGGAGTCTCCCGTCGAATAGACCCGATCGGCGTTCGCCTTGTATGTCGCGATCGCGTAGAGGACCATCTGTTTGATGGCGTGACTGTCGCCCCCGCCGTCCCGCGTGAGGCCTTTCGTCGTCTGCACGTCCCAGCATCTCGCGTTGTTGTCGGGAAGCACGACGATGGCGCCGGTCTGGTCGACTGCCTTGATGGTTTCGGATGCCTGGCCGAAAACGGCGGTGGCACTTCCCCCGCAGTAGTGAATGAGAGTTAGGACGGCAGGATTCGCGGCCACGTTGCCTGGCACGTAGATGTACATGCTCACGTCCGACGGCAAGCCACTCACGCCACCCTTCCAGTCGGCGGTCACCTTGGTCGGTGAGGCTGCCGTCGCCGGCGCAGCCACGAGCCAGACAAGAATTGCGCTGAGCGTAGCAACACGAACCCCGAGTTGATGGTGCATGCCATAGTATTGTCAGAAATAATGGCGATTGTTCCATGAAATTCAGGGCGATGGCGGGCGGATTGCAGCTATGAGATCCACAGCACAGCATTGAGAACGGCGAAACCGAAGGCGACGGGCACGCCAGATGGCGACACGCCTCCGTCGCCACTTCTGGCAGTCGCAAAGAATGGTTCGGCATTGAGGCTTCCCTTTTCAGTGGTTCGTCTTGCCCTTCCCAAGCCAGTCCTTATGCGGCAGCCCTGTTTGGTCATCGCCTTTCTCAACAGGTTGGGGGTGGGTGAAGGCGAACCAGCTCTGACGATCGTCACGCGACCTCAAGACATCCCATTCCGCGTCTCTCCCAATGCTCCACGCGATCTCGAGGCTTGGCGCCAGCCGTGGTGGGGGACGAAAAGCTATTTCGTCGCCGTGATCAAGCCGTAGGCGCCGCTGGAGCCCGTTTCACTGAAACGAATCGTGAGCCGGTTTCCCTGCACGCAGAATGCCGCCGTGCTTGGGTCTGAGCTCGGATCGGGCGGGGTCGTCACCAGGGTACTTCGCGAGGTGGTGCAGGTTCCATCTTCGATCGTCGATAGGCTGCTGATCGCTTCGGTGCAGGTGCAGTCGCCGCTGCTCGCTGCACAGCAGGAGCCCGAAACCCCGGCATCTGTCGCGCTGGTGCTGGCCAGCGACGCGCCCATTTCGTCGCAGGTCATGCTGAAGCTGCTCAAGCATTCCGCCGTGTAGGCAAACTTGGAGGTACCGCTCACCGACGAGGAAACCCCGTAGGTTCCGTCGCTCCGGAAGGCCAACGAGCCATTGTCTTGCAAGTCAATGGAGCAACCCGATGAGCGTGTCACGGACCCGATGCGTTGGACGGTCTCCGAATCTGGCGAGTGAGTCCCACAATGCACGCTCAACGGCAGCGTCCGAGGGCTCGGAGGATTCGCGTCTTGGCGATCGGAAGCGCGTCGTCGGCCAGCTCAGGGGCTATGCATGGCCGCCAGCACCTGGATCTCTGCAGCAGACAAGGCGCGGCTGTAGACGCGGAAATCATCGATGTTCCCGTCGAGGTACGGGTCGGGCGTTGGCTGCATATCAAAGTACTGCGACTTGCCTATCCAGTTCTTCGTCGTGGCGCCCAGGCTGGCAGGCGACAGCGTCAAGCTCGTGCTGGTACCGACCTGTGTCCCGTCGACGTAGAGGTAGCCGGTGAAGGGGGGCCCACCGCTCGACAACACCAAGGCCACGTGATGCCACCCTCCGACGGGCACCTCGGCGAGGCCGTCTATACCCTCCTCGCTCGCATAGCTGCCCGTCGAAATGCCGAAGTGGACGTGGTTGGTAATGATGCTCTTGGTTGTGAGAAACATGTAGGTGGTCGCGTCATTGCCGAAGTCCCAAACACGCTGCCAAGCCACACTGTTGTTGACATACACCCAGGTTGCGACGGTCATCGAAGCACTGAACGGCACCGTGCTGGCTCCGATGTCGGCGTAGCCCTGGCTGGCCTTGACGAGACGAAGGGCGTTGTTCACCTGACCCGTTCCGAAGCTGTGGCCGCCACTGTTGCCACCGGTGCCGGCCAGCAGGCTGGCGTTGCGACCGTTGCCCGAGGCATCGGCAAGTGTCGGCCCGGAAGTCTCGTCGCACGGGTAGTAGATGAGCAAGCCCGACGTGGAGACAACCCCCGCGCCACCAGTGCTGGTCGCGCCGCCGGTTCCCGCGCCGCCCGTGCCGCTGCCGCCGGTTCCGCTACCACCCGTGCCCGCGCCGCCAGTGCCAGGCGCGCCGCCGGTTCCCGCGCCGCCCGTGCCGCTGCCGCCCGTGCCTCTGCCGCCGGCACCACTGCCGCCGGAGCCCCTGCCCCCGGTGCCCCTGCCCCCGGTGCCGGCTATCGTGCCGGCGTCGGCATCCAGCGAGGCGTCGCGCCCAACCCCGCCCGTCCCGCCCAACGGCGCATCGACGTCCGCATCTACGGTTGTACCGCCGGCTCCAGTCGTCGCATCGATGATGGTGCCGCCGGCTTCCCCGAAGCTGCCCGCTTCCGTTTCAGCCAAGGGAGAGTCGAGCGACCCCGTCGATGCCTCGGCCGTCGATCCGTCAAGGGCCGTCCAAGGGACTGACGTGCTTCCACCCGCTCCGCCCTGTGCCGGATAGTCGACGGACGGGATGGCGTCGCCGGAAACGCCACCGCCTCCGACGGCCCCCGCTTCCGTCGCGCCACCCGCCATCGTCCCGTCCCGGCCAGGCTCGGCGTCAGTCCCCGTGCCCTGATTCCAGGGCGGGGTCAGATCCACGCAGCCACCGAACAGGAGCAAAGCCGCGGCCGCCACAATGGACAAACACCGTGAGGCCCTGCCTCCATCGATACGGCCTCGCCCATACGACGCTGCCTGCCGGGTCTGCCGAACCCTTTCCATTTCGAAGAGTGTACCAGTGCTTACGGCCTTCTGTCTCCCATTCCTGCACCCGGTGGTGGATATCGATCACAGACCGTCGCAAGCACGAGCGGGCGCAGGTGCAAGAACCACTCGGAGATGGCGAGGTGGCGCACGATGGCGTCGGATGCGCGAGCCGCGATGGCTCGGCTATTGTGCCGTCACGCTTGCTACCGGGAACTCGATGCTGCCCTGGCCCCCGCCGGTTTCCACGAGGATCTTGGCTTCCAGCAGGCTCCCCGCCATGTTCAACCCTGCCGCCTCCCATGCCTTGAAGTGCTCGGAAATGGTGATGGTTCCGCACTGGCGAGCCTTCTGCCGGATACTCCAGAACTGATCCCACTGCGAGACGCCGCTGCACCGCGAGCCACCGGTTCCGTTCGTCTTGTTCTGGAATAGCTTGTAGGACTCGCCGTCGATCGTTGCAGTTCCCACCTGGGTCGCGTTGTATGCATTGAACGGCATCGTGCCAAACTTGTCATCGACGATGTACCATTCAACACACGGGTTTGTCGTCCACCCGTAGATTCCGATGTACGAGTAGCCGCCGCCGGCTCCCGACTTCGTGAAGGCGAAGTCCGCCTTGAGCGTCCCGTATTGGTCGTACTTCTTGCCGGCGTTCCCGAACTCCAGACCGACTCGGGCCAGGAAATCGCTGTTGTTGTTCCAACGTGCGCTGAACGCGGTCGCGTTGAAAGTGGTAATGCACGCGCTGCTACTGAGTTGGTTGCACCAGAGTGACCAGGCCTGGCCGCCCGCATTGCCTTGGGTATTGGAGCCGCAGTGATCCGTTCCGCCGGTCGGCATGGTGGCGTTGCAGTCAACCGTCGACGTGCCGGTGCCGGTCGACGTCGAGCCGCCGGTCGAAGCCCCTCCGCTACCCGTCCTGCCGCCGGTGCCTGGCATGCCGCCAGTCCCGGCCCCGCCCGTGCCGGGCCGAGCGTCGGGACCCGCGTCCCGGGCAGTGCTTCCACCGGTGGCCGTGCTGCTGCTTGCAGTCGTGCCGCCGGCGGCCGACGTGCCGCCGCTTGCGGTGGAGCCGCCGGTGGCCGACGCGCCGCCACTCGAGGTCGTGCCGCCGCTTGAGGTCGTGCCACCAGTTCCGACGACGCCTCCCGATCCTGCGCCACCGGTGCCGCCCTCCTTCCCGCCTGTACCCGGCTGGCCGCCCGAGCTGGTCGTACCGCCGCTCTCCGTCGTCCCGCCGTCCCCGGAGGTGCCGCCGGCGCCCGTGGCGGGCGCGCCTCCCGAGGGACTACAACCTACCCAACCTTGCAAGAAAAGCCCGATCACTGGAATGCAAAGAAGGTGAATCCTCATGCTCGTTAGATTCCAGGCAATCGAGATTTCGATCACTGCCCGAACAACTATTGTTGCGAAAGTTCAGCCTTCGCCCAACGCCGAACGCGGCGACCTCGATTGTGATGGCTGACACAGCCATCGAGCAAGCATTCCTGGCACGTCAGGGCCAGGCACAGGGCGGTCGAGAGCCTCGTGTCTACCTCGCCCGTCCGGAAGAATATCGCATAGATACCGGGTGATCGGGGTCCAGGTCCGGCTACCTGATTCGCGGATCGCCGTCGCGACGAAGCTCGGTTCCTTCGTCGCCTTGCCCTTCGCCTACATTGTCGTACTTACGCCTGTCTGCACTCCGACGCCGGTATTGGTCTGGTACGGGAAGCACTGGACGGAGTTTGGTACCGCGTCCAGGAATGGGACCGGCGTGCCGTCGTCCTTGGTTCCGTCCAGCGCGCAGTACTCGTCATAGACCACGTGGGTCAGCGCTTCCGCGACCTGGTCGGCGGTGAGCGAGGTGATGGTCAGACCATCGGAGCCGAGTCCCCAGCCGGTAGAGGAGCCGGAGAAAACCACGTCGAGCCCGATGGCCATCGGCGAACCGGACTCTGGACAAGCGATGACCGGTCCCGCGGCGAGTTGGGTCGGCGCGAAGGCCTGGAGGCTCCCGCTGAAGGTCGAGATCTGGCAACGCGCGCCTATGCGGTCGATGCGGACATGAACGTCGCCGGTGTCGCTGATGCGGTAGACGGCAATGGGGGTGGCGTACTCTTCAAGGACATCCAGCGACCAGCCCTGTGCGTCTCGGTCCAAGGCGTAGATCGACGAGTCACCAAAGGCCAGGGCGCGTCCGGTGGTCGGCGAAGAATCGATGGAGACCGTTCGCACGACGTCCTCGATGACATTGAAGGTGTTCTCGGATAGCAGGCCCGTGCCGACGCCGACCGCGGTGATGTTGAGACGGTGCGCGGCGGGATTGAAGCTGGCGCTGGGTGCGTGCAAGTAGCCCGCGTAAGGCATGAACAGGCGTTGACTGCCCCAGTCGAGGCGGATGCGTTGATCGTCCGAGGTGCCGAGCCAGGTCTGGGTGAAATCCGCGTTGTATTCGGTTCCCAGGAGCACGTTGTCCACCTCGCTGGCGTCGTCCTGATCGAAGAGCGTGATCTTCTGCAGGTTCCGCGCGACGCCGCTGCTGGTGAAGCTCACCGTGCCCGGGCCGAGGATGCCGGCGTCGGCCAGGATCAGCTGAACGCTCGACCCCGGCATGGCGAAGTGGTTGAGCGGGGTCGGGAACGACGGCGCGCCGAGGTCCATCATGATGACGTCCGACCAGTTGGTGATCCCTTGCGGCGCCGTGGAGTCGTAGTAGGCGCGCGAAACCATCATGCGACTGTCGGAAAAAAGCGTCGAGTGAGCGCTGGAATAGGAGTAGCTGCCTCCCAGACGAGGCGTATTTTGCACGCCCAGCTCGGCGATGGAGTTGCCCGCGATGAGCAGGGTGTGCAGCACTTGCCCCTGGTTGGTGAGCACGTAGAAGTGCCCGTGCTGGAACTGCAGGTCGCCCTTGTGGTCGATGGTCCCGCTGACTTCCAGGGGCGCGCCAGTGAAGGTCAACGAGGGCACGCTGCCGGTGGTGGTTCCCGGCGACGCCATCTCGAAGAGCTGCTCGTCCAACTTGATGAAGTCGCCGTCGGCGTAACGCCACACCACGAACTGCGTAGCGGTGTCGGTGCGGTAGGTCGGGTACGACACGGTCCGGGTCTCCCTGCTGTCACAGATGTAGTCGTGGTAGGTGTACGTATTGCAGGTCTCGCCGACGCGCACGTAGATGTACTTGCTCACCTTGGGGGCGGCCTCCTGGATGCAGGCGAGCAGCGTTTGTCCGTTGCAGGGATAGTCGCCGTTGGTGGGTTGCGGATCCACGTAGTCGGGATTGTCGCGCTTCTCGTACTTGGGATAGCAGTAGGTCACGCTCTGTTCAGGGCCGGGGTGACTGGCGGTGCAGTAGGAATAGGACCGGGACTGGGTACCAGTGAAGACCGTCTTGCGAATGTCGCGGCTGACCACGAAGTAGAAGTCACTGGCGCTGATGAACGGCTTGTAGCTCTTGTATGTGGCCACGACCTGCTCGGGGACCAGCTGTTTCACGGCCGTGTCGAGATCCTGTCCGGCCAGCGGATCGGAGCTCGTGTGATCGTTGAGAAGCTCCTCCTGCCAGGCCAAGCTGAGCTGCGCGCCCCATTTCACGACGGTGACCTTGACGCCCGTGGCGGCCACGACGGTGCCAACGACGGGCGTGGCGACGATACCGCCATCCGGGTTGGTGACCGTGGTGGGAGGTGTTGGCGGGCTGTAGAGGGTGGCGTAGATCACCAAGGTGCTGTCGAACAGGCGCGCGTCCTGAATCTGTTGGTTGTCCAGCATGACGGCGTCGAGGAAGTTGAAGCCGGTCGGGGTGATGGCGAAGCGCAGAAGGGCGGCTTGGTTCGAGGACATGCCGTTGACGAGCAAGACGATCTCACTGCCGTGGTAGAAGAAATACTTCGCGCGGCCCGGCAGCTTGAGGGCACAGCTCAACACGGGTTTGGTCCCCGCGGTGTTCACGGCAAGCAGCCCGTGGCGCTGGGAGAGGAAGATCGCGGTGTTCTCCTGGTATCCGACAAGGTCCGGACGCTCGATGGTCGGCGCCGCCGCATTCGCATCTCCGGCGCCCGCGGTCGAGGGCACATCGGCCCGCATGGGGGGAATACGGCCGTTGTACAGCAGCGGCTGGCTACGGTCCTTGAGGATCTCGACGGGGTGGGTCCAGTTGATGCCGCCCAAAGCGTCGACGGCGGTCTGAAATTCGGCGTCGTTGCTCACCGGACAGCGCTTTGCCGCGAGAGGATCCAGTCGGCTGACCTGGGCCGCGAAGTCGTCGTAGGTCATGACCGCGTTGGACGCTGGGACACGCACTTGGCTGCGGTAGCTGAGCGTGTATGCAGCGAGGCTGGACGGTGGACTGACGGTGGCGTCGATGCCGCCCGCATCCGGAGCAGTTCCCGCATCGGTGCCGCTGCCGGAGCCGCCCGCGCCAGCACCACCGCCCGCGCCAGCAGCACCGCCCGCACCAGCACCACCGTTCACGCCGCCAGCAGCGCCCGCAGCGCCACCATTCGGGTCGAGCCCGCCGCAACCGGAGAACATGAGGATGGCCGCGCCACCAACGATATAGGCCTGAAGGGAATCTACGACTCGCTTTGTCATGCCAGCTCCTTGCCGACCGCACATAGCAAGAGCTGGGCCACGCGAGCTGCGCCCCTTCTTCGCGTGATTCCCGTACTCGCTCGCCGGTCTCGGGAGTCAAGGCTCTCACAATTCCGAGTGTCCCTCGCAGAAATTCCTCGTCCGGCCCTGGCCCGGGATACCGAGGCTGGACGCCTCGCCTCGTGATGTGGAAACCTGCCGCGTGGGGGAGCCCCTCAACCCACGGCTCGCCGGTAGGCCGCCGGGCTCATGTGTTGGAACCGGCGAAATACCTTGCAGAAGTAGTTGGCGTCCCGGAAACCGCAGTCGTCAGCGATCTTCTTGAGTGGTAAACGCGTGTCGAGCAGCATGCGCGTGGCCAGATGAATGCGCACCTCGGTGGCGAAACGCGCCGGCGTCAGACCTGTGCGCGCGCGGAAGAAATGACTGAAGTGCGTTCGACTCATGCCGTGCTCGGCGGCGATGGCATTGACATCGAGGGCCCTGGGCAGGCTGGCGGCAACGCGTGAGCGAATCGACTCGAGCAGGTGCCGGCCTTCGCCTGCGCTCTCCCGCGCCTCGTGGGCGCATTCCTCGCAAGCGACCAGGAACTCGAACAGCGCCAGCTCGACCTCGAATCGGTCTCGGAAATCCTTCTTGATCGCACCGCGCATGAGGCGCATCGCGACAGCTGCCAGTGGGCCTTTCGGCGGCACTTGGAGTAGCGGCCCGGTCGCCGCCACTTGCTTGCTCAGGCGGGCGAGAAGGTAGGGGTGATAGATCGATATCCACCCGAACGTCCAGCCCGGCGAATCCGCGGGCAAATAGTAACGATGGCGCGAGGGCATGAGGGCGATGAAGGCGGTGCCCGGTGGAACCCGGCGCGGTGCTTCTCCGTAGAGCTGGAAGTGTCCCCAGCCCGCCAGTGTGAGCTGGAAGGCAAGCAAAGGTGCATCGTGCCGTCCCAGGCGCTTCATGCCGTCCCAGTGGTAGCTCGACGGATCGGTCCGTGTCTCCACCGCGCCAAAGTACGCCGTCATGGGCGTCCACCACGAGGGGGCCGGCAATGGCTTGCGCGACAGCTCCGTGAGCTGGTGCAGGGCGGTCGCCCACGCCGCAGGGGGCGCGGGCCCGGCAGCTCGGCTCGCCACCACGTCCGACGTGAGCACCTCGAAAGAGCTACGCCGCCACAGTGCAAGTTTCGATCGCGGGAAGCCGCGCATCTTCACAAATTCACCCTACTTCGGACAACCTTACCATAGCAACGGGAATTACTCGGGAGTATTAGCTGATTTGAGATATCCCGGCTCTGCACAAAGTTACACCGGAGGTCGACCATGGACGCTGTGTCGTTTCGTCTTGCGCTTGCGGCAGTCTTGCTCGGGATGGGGTGCTCGGGAAACGGATCTCCGACATCGACCCCATCGACGGGAGGATCCGGTGGAAGCAGTGTCGGATCGGGTGGTAGCGCGGGCTCGGGCGGTAGTCGTGCGACGGGCGGCACTACCACGACCGGCGGCTCCACAAGTACGGGCGGCACCACAACGAGCGGTGGCACGACCGGAAGCGGTGGCATGACCGGAAGCGGCGGCATCACGGCGAGCGGTGGCAACTCGGCGACCGGCGGGACAAGTGGGACGGGCGGCACTAGCCAAACCGGTGGCAGTGCGGGTACCGGCGGCGGCGCGACGGGTGGTACCTCGGGCACCGCCGCGACGGGCGGCAGCGCGGGTGCAACTACCGGCGGAGCGGCGGGCGGCGGCGTCACCGGCACGGGGGTCGTGGCCACGGGTGGCAGCAACGCCACTGGCGGTGCGCGCACGGGCGGAACCACGGGCTCGGGGGGCGCTGCGACCGGGGGCATGGTGGGAGGAACTGGCGGCTCGACGGGGGGAACGGGTGGCTCGACCATCGTCGGCGCGACCCCACCGATGGGCTGGAATTCGTGGAACGCCTTCAATTGCGGCGGGCTCAACGAGACCGTGGTCAAGAGCATGGCGGACGCATTCGTTTCGACGGGCATGAAGGATGTCGGTTACGAGTACGTCAATCTCGACGACTGTTGGATGGATGGGCGCGATTCCGCCGGCAAGATCAAGGTGAGCGCCAGCAAGTTCCCGAACGGGATGGCAAATCTCGCCAGCTACGTACACGGCAAGGGCCTCAAGTTCGGCATCTACTCCACCCCAAATACCAAGACCTGCGCCGGCCTCTATGGCGGCTACGCCGGGGGCGTTGGCAGCCTGGGTTACGAAACCACGGACGCGCAGACCTACGCCGACTGGGGAGTCGACTATCTGAAGTACGACAAGTGCCAGGGTCAGCTCAGCGCCTTCGCGGTGATGCGTGACGCGCTCAAGAAGACTGGACGGCCCATCTTCTACAGCATCAATCCTGCGGACCAAGGTCCCTACTGCACCCCGACGAACTGCTCGATCGACTTGGTCAGCATCGCGAACATGTGGCGCATCGAGTTCGACATCTCTGCCAAGTGGAGCGAGATCATTCGCCTCATCGACAAGAACAAGCCCGAGTACGTCGGTGCGGGGCCGGGACACTGGAACGATCCCGACATGCTTGAGGTCGGCAATGGCCTGAACGACACCGAAGGACGCGCCCATTTCAGCATGTGGGCCATCATGGCGGCGC
>Ga0210133_1000449_pt1 | contig 14777 bp, 12 predicted proteins | sample Joice_ThreeSqC_D_2_FD_184874 | JGI IMG/M metagenome (GOLD analysis project Ga0210133, IMG submission 184874) | Wetland microbial communities from San Francisco Bay, California, USA, that impact long-term carbon sequestration - Joice_ThreeSqC_D1... | ecosystem: Environmental > Aquatic > Marine >...
GCGGGCGGTCTCCAAGCAACTCATGCCGGTGTACGACAAGCCGATGATCTATTACCCGCTCTCGGTGCTCATGCTGGCCGGGATCCGCGAAGTGCTGGTCATCACCACGCCCGACGATCAGGCGCCTTTTCGCAAGCTGCTCGGCAACGGCTCGCAGTGGGGCCTGTCCCTGCGCTACGCCGTGCAGCCAAGCCCCGACGGGCTGGCGCAGGCCTTCCTCATCGGTCGCGAGTTCATCGCGGGCGCGCCCTGCGCCCTCGTGCTCGGCGACAATATTTTCTACGGCCACGGCCTGTCGGACATGTTCGAGAAGGTCGCGCAGCGAAAGTCGGGCGCCACCGTGTTCGGCTACTTCGTGCAGAACCCCGAGGCGTACGGCGTGGCCGAGCTCGACGACGACGGGCGGGTCACGGGGCTCGAAGAAAAGCCTCGGGAGCCCAAGAGCAACTACGCGGTGACCGGGCTGTACTTCTACGACCAGCACGTGGTGAGTCTGGCCGAATCGCTGAAGCCCAGTCCCCGTGGCGAGCTGGAGATCACCGACCTCAATCGCCTGTACCTCGAACGCGGCGAGCTCTACCTCGAAAAGATGGGGCGCGGCGTGGCCTGGCTCGACACCGGCACGCACGATTCGCTGTTGCAAGCCGCACAATTCATTCAGACGATTCAGGCGCGCCAGGGCCTGATGGTTTCCTGCCCCGAGGAGATCGCCTTCGCCAAGGGATGGATCGACGTGGCCAAGCTCGAAGAGCTGGCGCGGCCGCTGGCCAAGACCGGTTACGGGCAATACTTGCGGGAGCTGGCGCAGCGAGGCCAGCCATGAAGATAACGCCCATGAGCCTTCCTGAAGTGTTGCTGGTCGAGCCCCAGCGCTTTGGCGACGCCCGGGGCTACTTCATGGAAACCTGGCGGCAAGAGCGCTACCAGGCCGCGGGTATCAACCAGCCCTTCGTGCAGGACAACCTTTCGCGCTCGGTGCGCGGCATCCTGCGCGGGCTGCACCTACAAAATCCCAATGCCCAAGGCAAGCTGGTCTACGTGCTCGAGGGCGAAGTCTTCGACGTCGCGGTCGATGTGCGGGTGGGCTCGCCCCATTTTGGCCAGTGGACCGGCGCGGTGCTCTCGTCGGAGGACCATCGCCAGCTGTGGATTCCGCCGGGTTTCGCCCACGGCTTTTGCGTGACCAGCGCGACCGCGCTCTTCGCCTACAAGTGCACGGCGCCCTACTCGGCGGCCGACGAGGTCGGGGTGCTGTGGAACGATCCGGCTTTGGCCATCCCTTGGCCGGTGGCTACGCCCCAGCTCTCTGCCAAGGACGGGGCGCTGCCCCGTCTCGCCGACATCGACAAGGTACGACTGCCGCGCTATCGGACCTAGGCCATGACGGCGCCTATTCTCATCGTCGGCGATCGCGGCATGCTCGGGCGTGCGTTCCGCGAATTGCTCGGCCGGCAAGGCCGCGCGTTCGAAGGCTTCGATCTTCCCGCTCTCGACGCCGCCGATCCGGCGCAGGTCGCGGCCCTGTTCGGCAAGCCATGGAGCGCGCTCGTCAATTGCGCTGCCTTCACCAACGTCGACGGAGCCGAGGCGGACGAGGCCGCGGCGACGCGCGGCAATGCGACCGCGCCGGCCGTGCTGGCGGCGGCCTGCGCGGCCGCGCGAATCCCGCTTGTCCACTTCAGCACGGACTACGTGTTCGACGGCAAGGCGACAACACCCTATCGGGCGGACGAGCGCCTTGTGCCGCTCGGCGCCTACGGCCGCACCAAGGCCGCGGGTGAGCTGGCCATTCGTTCGAGCGCCGCCCGCCACCTCATCGTGCGCACGAGCTGGCTGTACGCCCCGTGGGGCAACAACTTCGTGCGCACCATGGCCAGGCTCACGCGGGACAAGCCGTCGCTGAAGGTCGTCGACGATCAGCGTGGGCGTCCCACCAGCGCGGAACACCTGGCGGCGACCAGCCTGCGCCTGCTCGACAGCGGGTCGGCCGGTACGTTCCACGTCGCCGATGGGGGCGAGTGCACCTGGTACGAATTCACCGTCGCCATCGCGCGAGGGCTCGGCCGCACGTGCGTCATCGAGCCGTGCACCACCGCCGAGTTCCCCCGTCCCGCGCCGCGACCCGCGTACAGCGTGCTCGACCTCGGCAAGACCGAGGCTCTGCTCGGCCCGATGCCCGACTGGCGCGCAAACCTGGCGGACGTGCTGGCAAGGCTGGAACCGTTGTAGAAGGGCAAGCGCTGGGAAGACAGAGGACACGGAGCGGGTGTACGATCGCCCGGCCCCGCCTTTTGCGGACGATGGGAGGGCACCATGTGGAAGTTCGCCAAGCTCACTTGCGCCATTCCTTGGTTGGCCACGCTTTCGGCTTGTTCGTCGACCCCGTCCGGCTCGAATCCGGGCCCCAACCTCGTCTATCCCGATGGCAGCGTGGCACCGACGCCGGTATGCCTGTCCGAAGGTGGCGGTGCCCCGGTGGCGATGCCGGTTCGATTGCTCACCCTGACTGGGGACAAGTCGTGGGCCGAGACCGGCTGGTTTTCCTCGCCCGGACTCGCCGATCTCGACGGTGACGGCAGAAAGGAGATCGTCGCGCCCTTCTACAGTTTGTTCGTCTTCAACAGCGCCGGCGGCCTGCTCGGAACCATCAAGCAGGGCGCCTACACCCAGGGGCGCATCTACGCACCCGCGGTGGTAGCCGACCTCGATGGCGACGGCGTGATGGATATCGTGGCTGCGGGCAACGAGGGTACCGTCGCCGCCTACGAATGGAAGAATGGCGCACTCACCGTCAAGGCAGGTTGGCCGGCATCCACCGCGAGCGGCGGGCAGTCACCCGAGGGTCGTGGCATGGCTGCCGCGGACCTGGACGGCGACGGCAAGATCGAGGTCGTGGTCACCACGACCAATACCTCGCCCACTGGTGCGCAGGTGTTCGTGTTCTCGGCGGATGGCAAGCTGTACCAGCCCGCGAACACCTCTTTTCAGGCGTGGCCACGCTACAACACACGCGCCGGCGCGGGCGGCGATACCGACACCAACGGCCAAGGCCAGACCGGATACGGCTGCTATGGGCTCAACGTCGGCATCGGCAACATCGACGACGACGCCCAGCAGGAGATCCTCGTCACCTACGACAACCACCAGATCAACGCCTTCAAGATCGACGGCACGTCCATCGCGGCCTCGCCCTACTTCACCAACCGCGCCAGCGAATACCTCGGCAACCCATTTACCTGGGGCCAATTCATTCGTTGGGCGGATCCCCTGGTCGAGGAGAACCACTACCACCTGCACACGGGTGACTGGCCCGACATCAACACGACCATGTGGTTGCAGTGGACGGCCTCGCCGCCGTCGGTGGCCGATGTGGATGGCGACGGCAAGAACGAGGTCATCGGCATCCCCAACGCCGAAATGAAGGAGCCCTACGAAACCCAGGGCTACGCCTTCATGGTCTTGCAAGGTGCCTACGGCGACGGATCTACCAGTGCGATGCGCCTGCCCGGCTGGGAGACCTTGCCCATGTCGAGCAAGCCCGCGGTTCGCGCCAGCGGCGACTGGTATCCGCCCGACGGAGTTCCCGCCCCGGCCATCGCCAACATTCTCGGCGACAGCCGTCCCGAGATCGTCGCGGCCATCAACGACGGCGCCGTCTACGCCATGGGGCCCGATGCTCAGTTGTTGTGGCGATACGACTACGCCAAGGGCGCGAGCAAGACCTTCGCCTCCGAGCCGGTGGTGGTCGATTTGAATCGCGATGGCGTGCCCGAGATTGTCTTCGGAACCTATTCCCTGCAGACGAACGGGGGGCGCCTGGTGGTGCTCGACAACACCGGGCAAGAGCTCTACGACATCACGCTGGAAAACCAGGGGACAGGCGGTGGCAACGGCATCGGGGTGCCCGCGGCTCCCTCGGTAGCCGACATCGACGGCGACGGCAACCTGGAGATCGTGCTTTTGACCTTCGACCATGGCGTCGACGTGTACACGGTGCCCGGCTCGGGAACCGGGTGCCTGCCTTGGCCGACCGGGCGAGGCAATCTGCTGCGCAACGGGCAGGGGGCGGCGTACGTGCGCTAGATTGCACCATGCCCAACCCCTCCTCGAGTGCATTCGCCATCGGCGCCTTTGGTGCTGGCATCGGCGTTCTGCTGGGCGCGTTCGGCGCGCATGCCTTGTCCGGTCTGCCCGCCGCGAATCTGGCCTGGTGGCACACCGGCACGCAGTACCTGTTCATCGCTGCCTTCGGCATGATGCTGTATGGGCTCTTCGAACGTACGCGCCTGACCCTGCGCAGTCCCGGCGCCGCTCTTCTTTTCGGGGCTCTGCTCTTCAGCGGATCGCTCTTCGCCATGGCCCTGGGCGCGCCCCGATGGCTGGGCATGGTCACGCCACTCGGCGGCGTGTCGCTCGTCGTGGGCTTCGTGTGGATGGGTTGGCGGGCCTGGCGCGCGCGCTGACAGATTCAGATCTTCACTCGAGCCAGACGATACGAGTACGAGGTCAGGGTCACCCAAGCGGGCAGCCGGGTGCGCAGTCGCTCCATCTCCGGGCCCGTGGCAGGCGCACCGTCGATGCCGCGCAGGTCGACTTCCACCGCTTGCCAACCGCGCAAGGTGACTTGAAAGTCCACGCCCTCGGGCGGTACCCCTTCGAAATGAACGAGATGGCGGCCGTCGGTGGGCGGGCCCAGCTCCGGACTTGCCGCCCAGGCCACCAGCGACTGCGCGGGGAACGAAAGCCGTAGCTGCGGGCTGGTGCCCTCCAGGTGGAGGAGAACCTGCCTGGTGTCTGTCGCGGCATCGTAGTCGCTCGCCTTGACCTGGACCCGCGGCGCCGGCATGTGGGGCAAGGCCGCTGGCAACACGTGCGAAAACGGCGCCATGAAGAGATCGAGGGCTGGCCACGTCGCGGGGGCGCGTGTTGCGTCGGGGAGGATCCCCCGCAGGGGAGCCATCCCGTCGGGGCCGGCACCGGCGAGCAGGAGCGAGCTTCTGTCGCCGTCGGCCGCGTGTACGGCAAGCAGCCGCTTGGGTCTGCTGGCCGAGTACGGCGCGTGTACCGCGGTCAGCACGATGCCGGCCACGCCGAGTGCAGTGCAGACGATAATCGCCTTCGCCGCACCACCCGTGCGACAGGGAATCGTGAACGCGACCACGCCCACCAGGCAAGTCGTCAATCCCACGAGCCCCGCGATGACCAGGTCGGTGGGCACGTTCGACGGCGTCATCCCCGCCATGGGTACGATGCTCGCAACGATGATGGTTGCCGCCTCGATGGTCACGATTGCGCCGGGAACGAAACCAAGCAGCGCTGCCACGAGGCGCGCGCGCGGATAGACGGACGCGACCAGCAGCCCGGCGCTTCCTGCCACCACCCAGAAGAGCGGAATGTATCCCGCGCCCGCCCCGGCCATTGTGGCGAGGGCCAGTGGCACCGCCCAGAACAGGATGCTTCCCATCCAGCCGGTCAAGGCGACGTGGTCCTCGTTCCCCACTGCCTTGTGAAGCGCTCGCGCTCGCCACCAGCCGCGCATGGCAAGCATGCCGGCGGCCGCGGGCAGCGCAAAGCAAGGCAGGAGGAGGGCAGGACTGTCGAACCACCCGAGCGACCGCTGCGCGAGGATTTTCAAGGCCGCGGCCGGCAACAGGGCGGCGAGGACACCAGCCAGCACGCCCAGGCAGTTCCACGCCCACGCCGTGAGCACACCTCGCAGGGTGACCCAGTAGAAGAATCGAGCCCGCAAGACCAGCGACACGAAGCCCAACAGGGCAAGGAATCCGAGAATCCGCCCAACCGACGCCGAATAGCTCACCATCGTTTTGCCGAGGATGTCGTAGAAGACCCCGGGAGTCGTCGTGGGTACCAGCAGGTTGGCGCTGCTGGCGAGCGCCCGAGTTGCGGCGAGCGCCGAGTCGCCCATGTGCTGGATGCCACCTGGCTCCAACCGATCGAGGCGATCGAGTTGCGTGTGCACGCCCCATGCGTCCCCGACCATCGCCACGTCCAGGCCGACCAGGCCCGCCTCGTGAAATGGCGTGAAATCGCCGTTGAAGGGAAGCAGACCGCTTTGCGCCAGCTCCTGCCCCAGCACGTTTCCGAGGGGGGCCGCCACCGAGCGCGCGTAGCTTGCCGCCAGCCAGGGATTGCCTGGGCCGGCCCCGACGAGCAACGCCCTCCCGCCCGGGAGCGCTTCGAGATACACGTAGGCGTGAACGTCCTTCGCCCATGGGTGTTGCAAGAACGCCACCGCGCCCAGCATCCCGATCTCCTCCGCGCCGTTGAGATTCACGACGATGGTGCGGTCGAGCATGGGCCCGGCCGCCAGCACGCGCAGCATCTCGACGATGCAGGCGACACCAGCGGCATCGTCAGCCGCGCCAACCGAATCGGGCCTGGTATCGAAGTGTGCATCGAGAAGGATCGAGTCCGTGGTCCTGCCCGGCAGGCGTCCAAGAACGTTGGTTGTCTGGAACACCAAGGGCACTGACGGCAAGAACTTGTGCACGTGGGTGCCCGAGTAGCGCTGCATCTCGACCTCGATGCGGGGAACGTTGCGCAGTTCCGCTTCCAGGTACCGAGCCGCCTGCGCGTGGCCTTCCGTGCCGTTCACGCGCAGACCGATGCGCTCGGTGAGCTGGCGGACGATGTCGCGCGCCTTCGCCTCGGAGAAGCGGCCGGTTGGCGCGTCGTGGGGAAGTGGTGCCGGTGGCACCAACGCGGCCAGCGAGATCAGCAGGATGGCGGCCGTCGTCCCGAGAATGAGGAGCCAGGGTCCGCCAGGGCCGATGGGGTAGGCGGAGAGACGGAGCCTCATCCACCCATAGACAACCGACGGCCAGTTTGGTTCCAGGAAAGGCTCGAACGAAAACGGGGCGCCGAGGCGCCCCGCCGGGATGGCATCAGGATGCAGCGACTACTTGGCGAACGTGATGCCGGTGATGCAGAGATCGGTCACGGTGATCGCGGACGATGTCGAGGTGACCTGCACGGCTATCTTGTCGACATTCGCGACTTGCGCCGCGGTGATGGCGGTACCGGGAGCCGCCGTGTCCCAGCACGTCGCGGAGAAGCTGGTGAAGGGAATCGCGGTGCCCGGGGTCATGGCAAAGCAATACTGTGTATCTGGGGAATCGCCCTTGAGGTGAACGATGGCTCGCAGGCCCGTACTGGGCGAGCCAGTCATCGCGATGGTCACGCTGGTGAAGGCCTGGCCCAGGCCACCGCCCTCTGGATCGGTGGCATTCAAGCCGACCGAAACGCCCCAATTGCTCGTGTAGTCGGCTGAGGTCGGCGACGCTGGCAGCGCGGGGACCGAACCCGTCATGCAAAGAGCACTGGTGCTGGACCATTGCGTATCGGCCTTGCAAGGCGCGGCGCTGGTGATGGGTGTGTTGGTTGTGCCACAGGTGGGGCTGGTGAGGGTATCCGCCGAACCGAGGGCAACGTAGCCATAGCCTGTCATGGCGCCCTGGCCCTTGCCGTTGCCAAAGGCCACCGTCGTGCCCGTGGGGCCCACGCCGGTGCTGGTGCTGGTCACGGTGGTGCTTCCGCCCGAGCCAGCGGGGGTGGTCGTCGTGCTGGTGCCGCCGTTGCTGGTGGTGCCGCCGTTGCTGGTGGTGGTGCCACCTTTCGAAGTCGTGCCGCCAGAATTGGTGGTGCCGCCGTTGCTGGTAGTGCCGCCTTTCGAAGTCGTGCCGCCAGAATTGGTGGTGCCACCGGAGCTGGTGGTGCCGCCCGAGTTGGAACCGCCGGAACTGGTTGTGCCGCCACTGCTCGTGGTACCGCCGTTGTTGTTGCCGCCGTTGTTGTTGCCACTGGAGCCGCCGTTGCCAACTTGGTTGGGTTCGCCGCCAGTCGGCTGGCAGTTCGGCGTCAGCAGCCCAAAGGCGACGACAGCAGCGCCCGTCACGAGACTCGAACGACAGCGAAGAGAGAGCTTCATGGGAACCTCACCTGGTGAGAACCGGCAAAAATCGGGCGAATGCTACACAAGGAAGCACCAAAACACTAGCACCCAGCGTAACACCGCCCAACATCGTCATCTGCAGCGATATCACACGCTCAGGCACTGCAATGGGAAGGACGTGAGCCTCCTCACATTGCACCGGTCCTCGCGATCTTTCGGATTGGCGCTCCAGGCGGGTTCAAGGTCCGGCCCGACGCTTGGAATTTCGTGACGAGTCAGGCGCAAGATTGCGGCCGACTGGACTCGAGCAGCAGCGTCAAAGCCGAAGCTACGCGCTGGCCGGCGTCGGCTCGACCGGGGGCTCTTGCTTGGGCTCGTCCGTCATGCTGTGCACGAAGGGAGCGAACCACGCGGCCAAGAGGCCCGGGATGGTGCAGAAGAGCACCACGGTGAAGAAGGTCTGGTAGCCGAGCATATCCGCCAGCTTGCCGCTGAAAAAGCCAGCGGAGAAATTGCAGAGACCCATGGTCCCGGTGGCGAAGGCGTAATGGGCGGTCTGATATTCGCCCGGGGAGATCTGCTTCATCATGTAGTACATGTGTGCGACGGCACCGAAGCCGTACGTGAACATGGCCACGCAATACACGCCGGTGATGAGCCAGTAACTGTTCGCGTCGGGCTGCGTGCTTCCGAGGTACAGGAAGGCCAGATTGGGAATGACCAGGCTGCCCACGAAGACCATCAGCGTCTTGCGGGAGAGGCCGACCTTGGCCAGGACCAGGCCGCCAACCACGCTGGCCACCAGGAATGAAGCCGAGCCCCACACGCCGCTGATCTGTCCGGCGGTTTGGTTGCTCAGGCCGAGGCCGCCTTCGGAGCGGGCCCCGATGAGGAAGATGTTGTTGACCTTCTCGATGAGGTACCAGCTGAAGCGATAGAAGAAGGCCACGGCCAACATTCGCCAGATGAGCTTCTTCTGGAAGAAGGTCTTGTAGGCTCGCCCGAAACCGGCCATCGCCTCGCCCATGCTCTTGGGCGCGTCCTTGGCCTTGGTGCCGGGGGGCATGAAGGCGCCGTGCCACACGGCCAGGCCCAACAAGATGACCGCGGCGGCCAGGAAGACGTACATCCAGGCGATCTGATAGGTGTAGCCGTAGTCGTCGTGCAGCTTGCCGGCGACCCAGACCAGCGCGCCGAGAGCGATGAGCTGGCCACCGGTCCAGGCCATGCTCTGGATGCCGGCCCAGCGCGCCTTCTGCTTGTCGTCGAGCGTGGTGACATAGACGCCGTCGGTTCCGATGTCGATGGTGGCCCCCACGAAAGCGCAGATCATCATGGCGCCGAAAGTGATGGCCAACCACATCGGCAGCTTCAGTGCCAGGCCCGCCAGCGCCATCAACCCAGCGGCGCAAAGCTGCATGAGCACGACGAAGAACTTCTTGGTCTTGTACAGCTCGAGGAGAGGCGCCCACAGGAACTTGAACGTGTAGGGCAACATGAGGATCGCGGCCAGCATGGTGATCGTGCTCTTCTCGACCCCCAAGTTCTTGAAGACGAAGGTGGTGCTGAGCGTGAGAGCGCACAGCACGAACCCCATCGCCAAGTACGACGACGGAACCCACAAAACCGCCGGTGCGGCCTTCCTGCTCGGATTTTCCATAGCGGCAGGCAATACCATGAATCCCCCGCCTGGCATAGAGGGCCAGGAGCACGGACGCTCGGCATTGAGACATTGGTACTTTACCCCACGGAACCTAACCATCGCCGTGAACCCCGCCTTCTTTCGCGCTATATGAAGGGCGATGACGCTCGCCGAAAAACATGCGCGCCTGCGCGGGCTGATTGCGGACTGCGGCTCGGCCCTGGTCTGCTACTCGGGCGGGGTGGACTCGACCCTGCTGCTCAAAGTGGCGCACGAGGTGCTTGGCGAGCGCTGTGTAGCCATGGTCGCGCTCTCGCCCACCATGGCGGCAAGCGAACGCAAGGCCGCCTTGCACCTGGCCGCGGAGATCGGCGCGCGCACCGAGGTCACCGAGTCGCACGAGCTTTCCCGGGCCGAGTTCCGCATGAATCCGCAGGATCGCTGCTACCACTGCAAGGACGAGTTGCTCGATCTGGCGCAGCCGATGGCCGAGCGCCTCGGCCTGCACGAGATCCTGCTCGGCACCAACACCGACGATCTGGGCGATTACCGGCCCGGTCTACAAGCGGCCAAGGATCACGGCGCGCGCCAGCCTCTCGTCGACGCGACCCTGTCCAAGGCCGAGGTGCGCGAGCTGTCGAAGGAGCTGGGGCTTTCGACATGGGACAAGCCCCAGCTCGCCTGCCTGTCGTCGCGCTTTCCCTATGGCACCGAGATCACGTCGGAGCGTTTGCGCCAGGTCGACGAGCTGGAAGACGGCATGCGATCGCTTGGCTTTCGTCAGGTGCGCGCGCGCTGGCATGGCGAGATTGCCCGTCTGGAGCTCGAGCCCGAGGCCATCGCCCGCGCGGCCGAGCCCGCGATGCGCGCGGCCATCGTGAAGCTGGGTCGCGAGCTCGGCTTCACCTTCGTGGCTCTGGATCTGGCCGGCTTCAGCTCGGGCTCGCTCAATCAACTGCTCGCCATCCGAAAGAAAGCCGAGTAGCCGCTACGGCTCGCTCGCCGTCACGCGCTCGACTTCCATGGTCGCGCCAAAGCTGCCAAGCGCGATGCCCCCGCCGGCAAGAGGGCTGTCGTCGGTGACCGAGTAGACTGGCGTTCCGTCGAGAAATGCGTTGATCGTGCCGCCGAGGATTTCCAGCCTGACGGTGTGCCAATCACCGGCGCGAATCCCGGCTTCGACAGCGCCACCCCACGACGCGTTCGTGCCGTGATCGCGCCTGCGCACGATCGCGGATCCATCCCCGCGCAGGGCCACGAAATAGCCGCTGTCGCTTACCGGATCGTAACGGCCGAAGAGCGCTATGACGTACGAGGAATCTGTCGCGTAGAAGTCTATCGCGCGCATCTTTGCCTCGATGATCTGGTCCGAGGCAAGAGCGGTGGTGGCGTAGGCGATGTGCCATGCATTCGTGTCGAGAAGACCCTGCGAGAAGACGGTGCCCGAGTCTCCCAGGATGACCGACCAGTTCCCGGGGTAGGCGCCAGCGTCCGTCGCGCCCAGAACCCGCCAGCCCGGGGCCTCGCCGGTCTCGAAATCGTCGTCGAGCACGTAGCCTGCGTCCGGCAGGGGCGTGAGCAGAGGCGTCTCGCCTTCGGGTGCGTCCCGGGTCGCCGGTTGCCAGACCTCACCGCCGGCGCCATCGGCCGGAGCGTCGGCGATATCCGGCCCGGTGTCGGCGGCAAGGCTGCTTTCGGCGGCGGAAAAGTCCTGCATCCGGTCGGCCGGCAGGTCGGCCTTGCCGGCGTCGCAGTAGGTGCAGGGTGGAGCGCCCGCGCTGGAACAGCCCGCGAGGAGTGACATCGGCGCGATCAATGCGATACCAGCTATTGGCCGAGAGACGGGCATGGGCTCCTCGTGCGTGGCAACTATAGTCGATGCTGCGGAAAAAGCGGATCATGCGCCTTTGCCCGCGATGAAGGTTGTTTCGACGCGGCCTTGGGTTATGGTCGGGCCGTGTCAGCGCCCCTTCACCCCGTGACCAGATCCGTAGTCATGCCAGGCGTCTCGGCGGCCGCGGCCTATGCCGTGGTGACGGATTTCGTGGCCTATCCGCGCCTCTTTCCCGAGATCAAGGCCGTGGAGATCCTTTCCACGGTAGGCAAGCGCGTGCGCGCCGAGTTCCGCGGCAACATCGTGCTGCCCTTCCGCTACGTGCTCGACCTCGATTGCGACGGCAGCGCCCTCACGGTGGACTGGTGCTACGTCGAGGGCGAGGTGGTGAAGGATTCCGAAGGCGCCTGGCGCTTTTTCGCCGAGGGCGGCGGCGCGCGCGTGGAATACCGGGTGGCGATGGAGATCGCGGCGCCGGTGCCGGGATTCCTGTTGCGCAAGATCACCGACGGGCTCGTCGCGCTGTCGATACCGGCGATGTTCGCTTCGGTGGAACGCGAGGCCAGGGCGCGGGCGGGAGCCTAGTCGTTGCTTCGAGCCCGCATTGTCCCAGAGAGCATGAGCCGTTGATAGAAGTTCGCTGCCAGCCCGCTTCTCACAATGGGGGTATAAATTGTCTTCGTTGGTGGAGAGACTCGACCCGCGGGCTCGGGATAGGGACTCTCACCACGGCAGGAGGTTCGCATGGCCACGATGCCAACTGAAAGGGACCATTCAGTCATTCGCGGGATTGTCTGCCTAGGCGGCGTGTTCATCCTCGGGTTTGCGGTCGCGGCGTGCGGCATGCGAACCGGGATGTCGCTGCAATCGGCGGACGCCCAAGGCAACAACGGCGGTCAAGGTGGCAGCGCGGGGACATCGACCACGACGATGTCCTACGGTGGCAGCGGCGGGACCACAGCCACGTCCCGCGGTGGCAGTGGCGGGACCACGAGGCCGGGAAACGGTGGTACCACGACGCTGGGCCGTGGTGGTGCCGGCGGCAGTCGCACTGGCGGCAGCGGCGGTGCTGGTGGGAGCCGCACTGGCGGCAACAGCGGTGGCTCTGGCGGCCGCGGCGGTAGCATGACTGGCGGCAGCGGCGGTGCTGGTGGGAGCCGCACTGGCGGCAACAGCGGTGGCTCTGGCGGCCGCGGCGGTAGCATGACTGGCGGCAGCGGCGGTGGCGTGGGAGGAAACAGTGGTACCGTGGTGGTGCCCCCCGATGCCTCCCCCGACGTAGACGCCAAGGACACTGGGAACGTCGTCGCGCCCGTGCCCCCCAAGATCAACCCCGACAACGGCTACGCGACCGTCAATGCAGGCAACGTCGTTCTGATGGGCTTCGTCACGACCAATGCCGGCGGCTCGGGCACTTCGATCGGCCTGACCTGTACGGAGGATTCCTTCTGTGCCTCCGGTACCGTCGGCACGAGCTCCACCTACAATTCCTGGGCGAACGTTGGCTTCAACGTCAACCAGCCAGAATCCGGCGGGAGCGGCTCGCTTGGTTCGGTCCCGTTCGTGGGCAGCAGCATCACCATCAGCTACGTGAACGAGGGCGGCTCGGCCCTTCAGTTGTCGCTGTGGGACGGCTTCAACTTCTGGTGCTTCTACCTGCCACCGTCGAAAGTCCCCAATACCATCAACATCCCGTTCTCCAAGCTCAACACCAGTTGCTGGGACGGCACCGGCAGTACCTTCGTGTCCGGCACGCCCGTCGAAATGGTGCAGCTCACGGTGCCGGGCAGCAGCTCCGCTCCGACGCCGTTCGACTACTGCTTCCTGGGCATGACGATCCAGTAGCTTTTCGGCGAATTGCGGAGGCTATCCATCGTCGGAATTGAAATGCCAGCCGTCGCGTCCGTACAATGGAAGCGGGGATCCAAGGAGAAGACCATGAAGACCATCGTGGGAATTGCATCCATCCTGTTCTGCGTCGGATCGAGCGTGCCGGCCCTCGCTCAGCCAGGGCACGGCAACCCGCACGGCGGCCAGCATCGCGAACAGAAGGAACAGCGTCGCGAGCTGAAGGAACAGCGCCGGGAGGTGAAGGAACAGCGCCGGGAGGTGAACGAACAGCGCCGCGAGCAGCGCGACCAGAACCGAGCCGTCGAGCACCAGCGGCGCGAAGTCGAACGCGACCGCCGCGAAATCGAGCGCGCCCGTGAACGCGGCCACCGTCCGGCGCCGATCTATCGCGCTCACATGGCGCCCCCGCCCGTGCGCCACGAGGTTCGAACCGCGGCGCCATCACCGCGTCACGTGTGGCTCAACGGGTACTGGGGCTGGCAGGGTGGTCGGCACGTGTGGATGGGGGGACGTTGGGAGTTGCCGCCGGCGCAAGGGCAGGTGTGGGTCGAAGGTCGATGGGCGAACCAGGGTGGCGAATGGGTCTTCTCGCCCGGGTACTGGGCAGTCAGTGCGCCCGCGTATACGCCGCCGGCCGTGATCACCGTGGATGTGGCGCAGCCGCCTCCGCGGGCCGAGGTGGCGCCGCCACAGCCGGGGCCGGGGTACTTCTGGATTGGCGGTAGCTGGAATTGGGACGGCCGCCAGCACGTGTGGAGCCCCGGTCGCTGGCAAGCACAGCGGGCGGGCTGGGTCTGGGCGCCCGCGCATTGGGAGCGGGGACCGCACCACTGGCGCTACCGCCCGGGCCACTGGCGGCACTAGGGCGCTACCAACACGACGACCTCACCGGTGTACGCGGTGCTGTCCGAGCCTTTGACGGTGAAGGAGAAGGACGCCAGTCCATGGAAGCCGGCGCTGGGCTGCAGTCGCGCCGTGTGTCTGTCGGATTGCAGCGCAACGGTTCCGTTCTGCGCGCCGGCCACGCTGAAGGTGGGCGAGACGTTGGCAAAGCCCGTGGCGTAGGCCGACAGGTCGATATCGACCGAGGTGCCTGCGGTGGTGGAGGCGTGCGGGCCGGCCAGCCAGTTCACGTAGTGCTCGAGGAGGGTGTAGCCGTCGGGGGCCTTGGTCATGGCATCGTTTGCGCCGGGACTGGAGCCGTTGGCGCTCTCCCAGGCGTCGGGCATTCCGTCGTTGTCGGTATCACTCGGCCGCGTGCCCCCGGCGATCGCCCCGTAGCCATTGTTGGCCAGGCCGGTTTGCGCTTGGCTGGTGTACAGCGCGCCATCGGGCCCGACGGTGTTGGTGCCGAAGCCAGTTGTCCCCTTTCCCAGGGTCATCGCCTGGCTGATGATCAGGGCGTCGATCGGATCGCGCGGCAACGTCCCGGCCAGCGACATCGCAACGCGGGCTGCCGAGGCCGCATCTAGCGGGGTGGTTGCCGTGGTTTCGCTCGACCAGGGGCTTGAAAGCACGGTTCCCGTCCCCTGGTACCA
>Ga0210133_1000453_pt1 | contig 14706 bp, 10 predicted proteins | sample Joice_ThreeSqC_D_2_FD_184874 | JGI IMG/M metagenome (GOLD analysis project Ga0210133, IMG submission 184874) | Wetland microbial communities from San Francisco Bay, California, USA, that impact long-term carbon sequestration - Joice_ThreeSqC_D1... | ecosystem: Environmental > Aquatic > Marine >...
CCGCCCCGCGGCCCCCGCCGTGGCCGCCCAGGCGGGGGCGACCGTAGTGGGGAGAGGGTTCTTCGACGGCGAGATACCCCATTCGAATGAACTAGGCTCACGACCATGGGCAGACCGGGCCGCGTCCAGGTAGAGACGGTGGATAGCGGGACGGCGATGTGCCTGGGCAGGCATCCGGCGCCGCTGCGGATCACCTGCTCCCGGAGGCGGTAGTCGTACGCGCGGCGCGTCCGCGGGGTGGCCGTGAGGGTGTTCATCATCACGAGGACAGCACCGCTCGGGACTCAACCACCACCGAAAATCCGAACGATATTAGGGGTGCCGATGTTGCGTACACGAAAATGCGGAATGTCTGCGCACGCAGCTGCACTCGTCACCAACTGTCCCTCCTGCTTTCAGGGGCTCGGCCGGCAGGAGCACCCGGGCGCTGAGCCGATTCATCTCGCGGTCCTTCTGGCGCGCGCGAGCGGCGGCGAGGGCTGGCAGGCCTCCCTGGCCAAGAGCGTGGCGCGCGCCGAAGTCGTGACGTTCCAGCCCGGGGCATCCCGGCCCCGATCGCCGGGCAGCTCGCACGGAATACGGGTTTCTCTGCCGACGTCCGCGGTGGGCTGGCGCCGCGGCGAAGAAAATGAGAAGAAGGTGAGGACCAGAACGCGAGCGGATCGGGAGGGACGACGTGTCAACAGAGTCTGTCGGCGATTCTCACCGAGGAACGGCGGGCTAGCAGGGACGTCATGGGCTTGTTCTCGAGATGGCTCAGGCGACTCCGAGCACCGCTCGACCTGCAGACGCGCATCGCCTGTTTCCGGGAGGTGCTGCACGCCAACAACACGGCTCTCGGCTTCATCGCCGAGATCCAGGAAGCCCTTCGAGGCGAGCGCGCGCTCAGCGCGAGCGATGTCCGTCGCATGGTCGCCGGCGCCACGGTCCAGACCTATCGCATGGTCGTCAATCTCGACCGGATGATTGCCGATCCGAGGCGAAGTGCGATCCATCGCTTCAAGGCCATCAAGAGCGGGCTTGCACGCGAGGTCGAGCCGACACCTGCCCTCAAGATCGCCGGAATGATCGTGCCGCTCGCTGATCTCGATGAGGGCTTGGCCGGGATGGTCGGGCAGAAGAGCGCGCTGCTCGGAGCGGCCAATCGCATCGTACCCGGCCACATACCTGCCGGATTTGCGACGACCGTCGAGGCCTACCACGCATTCATGCGCAACAATGCGCTGGACGAGCGTATTGCCGGTCTGGTCGCCGGCATCCCGGCCGACGACGTCGCGGCCTGCTTCAGCGTCTCGGCCCAGGTCGTTCAGATGGTGGAGAGCGCGGAGCTGCCGGTGAGCCTGCGACACGCCATCGAGGAGGCGGTTGCAACCATGCCCGCTCATCCCGACCAGAAGCTCGCCGTGCGTTCGAGCGCGCTGCAGGAGGGCGGCGTCGAGCTGTCGTTTGCCGGGCAGTATCGCTCTCTCTTGAACGTCTCCCCGGGTGCGGTGGCCGATGCGTTTCGCAGCGTCGTGGCCAGCAAGTACTCGCCACAAGCACTCACCTATCGCTTGGGTCGCGGATTCGACGACGACGAAGTGGCGATGTGCTGCTGCGTGCTCACGATGATTGACGCACGCGCCGCGGGCGTGCTCTACACCGACTACCCAACCCCATCCGGGAGTCAGACGGTCGTGCAGGCCGTGCACGGGCTCGGGCTTTCGGCAGTAGACGGATCGGCCGAGCCGGATAGTTTCGTCATCGCCCGGAAGTCCCGCCGGGTGACGAGTCGCAAGCGCGGTGTCCAGTCCCACCTCTTGCGATGCGCTTCCGCGGACGGCACGGAGAAGATCCCGGTCGCCACCCAAGGTGTCGCCCCTCCGCCGCTCACGGGGCAGCAGGCGTTGCAAGTTGCCGATCTCGCCTGGCGAATCGAGGCCAAGCTCGGCCTGCCTCTCGACGTGGAGTGGGCCATCGACCGCGCCGGACAAATCTTCGTGCTGCAAGTGCGACCGCTGTCCGATGCGGGCGGCGCCGCGATGACGTCCAAGAGCCGCCTCGCCGGCCAGAGCGTCCTCGTCGAGCGGGGCGTCCGGGTGTGCGGCGGGGCCGCGGCCGGACCGGTTTCGGTCATCGCCGGCGACCTCGATGTCCTGCGCTGCCCGGCGGGCGCGGTGGTGGTGGTCCACGAAGCCAATCCGCGATATGCGGTGTTGCTCCCGCGCGCGGCGGCCTTGGTGGCGGACCTGGGTGAGGTGACCGGTCATCTCGCGACGGTGGCGCGAGAGCTGCGCGTGCCGGCGCTGTTCGCCACACGGAACGCAACCTCCTCGCTGCCCGCCGGAACGATGGTCACGGTCGACGCGGTCGCCGGGTTGGTATACGCAGGGCGCGTGGAAGAGGCGCTCGCGGACACTACCCTCCCTGGGCCTGCCAGCCCCCGTGACCCCAATCTCGAGTTGCTCGCGAAGGTTGCGAATCGCATCGTGCCGCTCACCTTGCGCGATCGCCTCGCCAGCGGCTACGCCGTGCGCCGCTGCCGGACGCTGCACGACATCGTCCGCTACTGCCATCAGACCACCATCGAGGCGCTGTTCGACACGGGCGATCGGGCTTCGCACCAGGGACATGAGGTTCGGCGCCTGGTCTCGAAGGTGCCGATCGACTGTCGCGTTTTCGATCTCGGCGGCGGCTTGCGCCCGGGTATTCTGCAGGACGACATCGTCATCGACGACGTGCTTTGCGCGCCGCTGCGCGCGCTCTGGAAGGGCATGTCCGATCCGCGTCTCCCGTGGCGTCACCTGCGACCGATCTCGCTGCGCGGTTTCCTGTCGGCCGTCACCAACTACAACTTCGACCAGGACAGCCGTACGCGGAACCTGGGCGAGCCCTCCTACGCGTTCGTCACCGGCGACTACATGAACCTCAACTCACGTATCGGCTACCACTTCTCGACGGTCGACGCGCGTATCGGACAGACCGTCGAGTCGAATTACGCGTCCTTCCGTTTCGTCGGAGGCTCGACAGGCATCGAGCAGCGAAGTCGTCGCGCCGTTCTCATCGAGCGCCTGCTGGGCGCGCGCGGATTCGAGACCGACCGGCGCGCCGATCTGGTCAACGCGCGCGTGCGCCATCGTCCAGGATCCGAGATCGAGCAGTCCCTGATTCTCGTGGGCCTCGTGATCGCCTACGTCAATCATCTGGACATGGCCCTCACTTCCGATGATGTTCTACGACGCTACGAGGAGGCGTTCGTGACGGGCAACGACGGCCTTGAGGGGAGCCAGGACAATGCCTGACCCGGGCCCCAATCCCTATCTGCGCTTGCGGCGCCAGATGTTCTTCGGCTTGCTGACGACCGGCCTGGTTCCGCTGGTCGCCATGGGTGTCGCTGGCTTCGTAGCCAACCGGGACAGTGTCGAGCAACGCACACGCGCCGGACTGGAAGCCATGATCAAGAACCGCAAGGTGACGGTCGAGCTCTTTCTGGAGCAGACCCTCAGGCAGCTGGAGATCCTGTCTGCCCATGGCGTGGCCGAGTTGTCCGACCCTGTCACCCTGGCGAAGCTACGCGACTACGCGCGACGAGAACACGGCGCGCTCCTCGACCTCGGATTGATCGACGATCACGGCCGTCACGTGGCGTACGCAGGGCCGTATGACCTGATGCAGGTCAACTACCGCAACGAGGCGTGGTTCCAACAGGTCATGTTGCACGGCCAGTATCAGAGCGACGTGTTCTTGGGATTTCGGCGCTTCCCCCACCTCGTGATCGCGGTGAAGAAACCCGAGGCGGGCCACGACTTCATCCTGCGCGCGACGGTGGACAGCGACCTCCTGAGCGCGCTGGTTCGCGAGGGTGGGCTCGAATCAGGCGCCGACGTCTTCATCCTCAATCGCGCCGCCGAGTATCAGACGAGCTACCTTGACAAGCACAAGCTCATGGCAAGAGCCGACACCGACGCGATCCCGCGTCACTCGGGCACGCGGCTCGTCGAGGTCAGGCGCGGCCAGTGCCGCGAGATCATGGCCACGTCTTGGCTGCGCGGGGAGCAATGGGTGCTGGTGGCTCGTCAGGAGTTGCCGGGAGTGTCGGCGCTGGTGTTCGCGCACCCGGCGGTGCCGGCGGTCTTCTTGCTCGGCATCTTGCTGGTCCCGATCCTGGCCTACCTCATCGCGCGCCACCGATTTCGCCAGGTGCGGTCGCTCGAATCCGAGCGAGCCGCGCTCTACGCCTCGGTGTCGCAGACGCAGAAGATGGCCACCATCGGCCGCATGGCCGCGAGCATTGCGCACGAGATCAACAACCCGCTCGCCATCATCCATGCCCAGGTCGGGGCCCTGGCCGACAGCTTGGAGGACGTCGACCTCCCGCACAGCCAGGATCTCAGGCAACGCATCCAGAAGATCGAAGCCCAGGTCGAACGCGGACGGAAGGTCACGCACAGGCTGCTCGGATTTTCACGACGCGTAGGACCCGATGCCGAGTCCATCGACGTTGCGGCGGCTCTCGACGAGACCGTCGGCTTCCTCGAGAAAGAGGTCGAGGCCGAGCACATCGGTATCGTTCGCCAATACGACCTCAATGCCCCCATCGTCCGCAGCAGTCTCGCGCAGATGCAGCAGGTCTTTCTGAACTTGATCAACAACGCCGTCGATTCCGTGAACGAGGTCGATCGCAAGGGGGAGATTCGGCTCTCCATCTACGCACGCCACGACGGCGTCGAGGTGCGAATCGCGGACAACGGCGCGGGGATCGCGCCGCACAACCTCGGCAGGCTATTCGAGCCATTCTTCTCCACCAAGGCGGGGAAGGACGATCACACCGGCCTCGGGCTCTCCATCTGCCAGGAGATCATGCGCGGGTTGGGAGGGCGAATCACCGTCGAAAGCACCCAGGGCGTCGGCACGACCTTCGCGCTGCGGTTTCCCCTGGATATCGAATCCGATCGCGGGGACGCGACCACGCCGCCCGAGAGGTCGTCATGAGCGCGGGTCGCTTCACGGCAAAGGAGGTATCGCGATGGCCGCGTTGAAACTGCTCCTGGTGGATGATGAGGCCGAGTTCCTCGAACCGACCGCCGCGCGTCTGGCCCGGCGGCAGGTCGCCTGTACCACCGTGGAAGGCGGGGCGGCCGCCCTCGCGGCGCTCGCGAAGGAGCGCTTCGACTGCGCCGTCGTCGACGTGAAGATGCCCGGCATGGACGGCCTCGAGCTGCTCCGCCACATACGCGGGGAGTATCCGGAGGTTGCGGTCGTTCTGCTGACCGGCCACGCATCCGTCGAGCTGGGCGTGCAGGGCATCGACCTCGGTGCCTTCGAATACCTCATGAAGCCGGTCGATCTCGACGAGCTGCTCGACACCGCCCGCCGGGCTGCAGCCCACAAAGCTCTGGGTTGAGGGGCCAGGCCGGGCCTCAGGAGACCGCTTCGCTGTACGATTCTTCGCGGGCACTCCCGGACTCGCCTCGCGCCTCGCCTTCGCGCGCCTCGCCTCGCTCCATTTCCGGCGCGGCCTGCGGCGGACGCTGGTCCGGGACCGCTGTCCCCGCGTCGGGTTCCGGCGCAGCCACGGCATAGGCCCGCGAGTGCGTGATCTCGACGCCCAGACGGCAGCTGGGCTCCACCCCGCGGAGCAGGCTCGAACGGCGTGGAAACTGGGCGATGATCGGCTGCCCACCGTGGAGCGTGGCCTCGACGCGGACGCGATCGCCGATAGGCAGCACGCGGTTGGCCACCGCGAAACCATCGCTTTCGACGCGAAAGAGCTTGATGTCATAGGGTCGAATGACCACGCGAACGTGGGTGCTGTCCGGTTGATGGTGGGCCGGGACAAACAGGCCACCGACGCTGATCCGGCCACCGCGCACGATGCCGTCATAGACGTTGACCTCGCCGACGAAGCGGGCCACGAACTCGGTGGCCGGCTCATCGAGAATCTGAAGCGGGGTACCCTGCTGTTCGAGCTTCCCCTTGTTGATGATGACCACCCGATCGGCGACGCTGAAGGCCTCCTCCTGGTCGTGGGTGACGAACAGGGTGGTGGCATGCAGCTCGTCGTGCAGGTGGCGCAGCCAGCGACGCAGCTCTTCTCGAACCTTCGCGTCGACTGCACCGAAGGGCTCGTCGAGCAGGAGCACGCGCGGTTGCGGCGCCAGGGCCCGCGCCAGGGCCACGCGCTGCCGTTGGCCGCCGGAAAGCTGATGGGGGAAGCGCCCGTCGTAGCCCTTGAGCCCAACCAGCCCGAGCAACTCCTCGACCCGGCGTCGCTGCTCGGAACGCTCGACGCCTTGCACCCGGAGACCGAAGGCGATGTTCTCTCCCACGGTCATGTGCTTGAAGAGTGCGTAGTGCTGGAAGACGAACCCGACCTGGCGGGCGCGCGCGTGCAGGTGATCGACGCGCTTACCCCCCAGCTCCACCGTGCCACCGTCGGAATCCTCCAACCCGGCGATGATGCGCAAGATGGTGCTCTTTCCACCTCCGGACGGCCCCAGGAGCGCCACCAGCTCGCCGTCGGCAATCTCGAAGCTCACGTTGTCGACCGCGGCAAATCCGCCGAAGTGCTTGCTCAGGTTCTCGATACAGATGGACATGGTTACTCTTCCTTTCTGCGGGGAGCCTTGAGCCACTCGAGCACGCCCAGGACCAGCATGCTCATCAGTGCGAGCAACAATGCCATGCCGAACGCGGCACCTTCTTGGCGCTCTTCCGTCGCCGCGTAGATGAAAGTCGTGGCAGTTTGGGTCTTGCCCGAAATCGCTCCACCCAGGATGAGCACAGCGCCGAATTCACCGAGCGATCGCGCCATGGTCAAGGTCACGCCGCACGCCAGGCCGTGCTTGATGTTCGGCAAGGTCACGTGCCAGAAGGTCTGCCAGGGCGACGCGCCCAAGGTCACGGCCGCCTCCTCGTCACCCGTGCCGATCTCGACGAGTACGCCAGCGACCTCGCGCAACGTGAACGGCAGGGTCACGAAGACGGTGGCGATGACCAGCGCCGGGAACGCGAAGGTCACCTTCCAACCCGCGGCGGCCAGCGGCGCCTCCAGCCAACCCGAGCGCCCGAAAACCAGCAGGAACGCCAACCCGGTCATGACCGGCGACACCGTCAGCGGCAGATCGACGAGGGTGTCGAGCAATCGGCGGCCCCAGAAGCGCTGGCGCACGATCACCAGCGCCGCGACGATCCCGAAGAGGCCATTCAGCACGACCGCGATCGTCGCGACGATGGCGGTCAGCTTCATGGCATGGAGGGCGGCAGGACGCCCAAGCTCGGACAGCACAGAGCCCAGGCCTGCAGCCAGCACGCGGATGAGGATGGCTCCGACCGGCACCAGCACCAGGGCCGCCAGATAGCCGATCACGGTCACGAAGAGCAACGGTCGCCAGGGAATACGCATGGCACACTCCTTCGCGAGGACAGCTAGAGTTGACGATGGGCCGTAAGGACGCGCTCGAGCCCGCGCACCGCGAGTAGCAAGCCGGCAGCCAGGGCGAGCAGCACGAGCGACACCGCCGCGGCCGTTTGCACCTCACCGCTTTCGACTTCGCCAAAGACGAACACGGGGCTGGTCAAGGTGCGCATCGGAATGTTACCGGAGACGACGACGATTGATCCGAACTCGGCCAGCGCTCGAGCAAAGCTCTGCAGAGTGCCTGTGGCAATGGCAGGCAACAAGGGCGGCAACAGGATCTGGAAGAAGATACGAATGTCCCCGGCGCCCAACGTTCGCGCCGCTTCCTCCTCCGCCGCATCGAGCTCGCGCACGACTGGCTCCACGGCGCGCACCACCATGGGCAAGTTGATGAACAGCAGTGCGAGGATGATGCCCGGCGTTGCGAACACAATGCCAAAGCCGTGCCGCTCGAAGAATCCCCCAAGCGCCGACTGCGGACCGAGCAACACGACGATCATCATGCCGGTCACCAGCGTCGGGATGGCCATGGGTAGATCGACCAGGGACGACAGGAACCGACGTCCCCAGAATTCGTGCCGAACGAGCAGCCAGGCGGTCAGCGTGCCCATCACCGCGTTGACGAACGACATCAACGCCGCGGTCCAGAAGGTCAGCCACAAAGCCGCGCGCGCGTTGGGCGCCCAGACCGCGTGGAAGATGCCGGACGCGCCGATCGCGCCTCCCTTGCCCACCAGCGCGGCCAGCGGCATCACCACCAAGACGGCCACATAGAACGCCACAGCCCCGCGTAGTGCCAGCCCGCCCGTACCGCAACGAACCGCACTGCTGATGGCGTTCATCGGGCCTTCTTGGCGGCGAGGGTCGCCTTTTCGTAGATCCCCTCTGGACCGAAGATCGCCTTGCCGACCTCCGTCCAACCACCGAGATCGTCGATGGTGAACAGGGTGTCCACCGCCGGGAATTGCCCCGCGACGGCCTTTTCGACCTCAGCGTCGACGGGGCGATATCCGAAGCTCGCGAATGCCTCTTGCGCGGGTTTCGAGACGAGATAGTCGACGAACGCCTGTGCCACGTCCGTGTTGTGGTGAAGCGTGGCGTACTTGTCGACGATGGCCACCGGGTTCTCGATGAGGATGGTGGAGGTCGGGACGACATAGTCGTAGGACTTGCCCGACTTCTTCGCGACCAAGACCTCGTTCTCGTACGTGATGATGGCGTCACCGATGCCGTTCTCGAAGGTCAGCATGGACTCGCGCGCCCCCTTGTCCATGATGGGAACGTTGCCCAGGATCTTCCCAAGGAGGTCGATTGCCGCCGCGGTGTCGCCCGCCTTGACGCCGGCCTTACCGCGTACGGCGGCGCCCCAGATGGCCAGGATGTTCCACATGGCGCCCCCGCTGGTGCGCACGTTGGGTGTGAGGACCTTGACGCCTGGCCCGGCCAGATCGGGCCAATCCTTGATGCGCTTCGGGTTGCCCGGTCGCACGCCGATGACGACGACCGAGCGGGTCACCATTCCCTTGGTCGGTGTCGCCTTCCAGTCGCCGGTGATGAGACCGGCGTCGACGATCTTGCGGATGTCCGCCTCGAGGGAAAGCGCGGCAACGTCGGCCTCGAAACCGCCGACGATGGCCCGAGCCTGGGCACCCGAACCGAGGTACGACTCCTCGAACTTCAGCGTCTCGCCCTTCTCCGCCTGCCACTTGCGCTGGAAGGCGGGAAGGATGGCCTTGCCGTACGGCTCGCGCGGGGTCGTGTAGGCCCCGACGGTCAAGGCGCGCACCCTGGCCGCAGTCGACGCCGCAGCCCCCGACTCCCTGGCCGCGGTTTCCGGCTTGCGTTTGCACCCGACCGACGTCATGGCCAGCGCCCCAAGGGCGACGACAAACCCGGTCGAAACTGCCATCGAGAGTCTGGTGGTCCTCATGGTGGTGGCTCCTTTCCGCCTAGAACGCTAGCTGCAGACGGCCGGTGAGCACCCGCTCGGTCCGACGATCGGCACCCGCCGCCGCTCCGCCCTCGAAGTAGGTCTCGTCGTAGGTCGAGGCGAGCTTGACGTTTCGGTTCCAGTGCCAGTTGACGGCCGCGCCCCACGCGCGCGCCACCTTGATGGACTTGTTGGCGTCGGCGTAGAGCGGAAACGCGTCCGCGTCGATGCGCAACTCGCCGTAGCGCAGGGCGAGTTCTAGGACGCCGAATCTTCGCAGGGTCCCGTCGACGGGATTTCCCACCTGCACCCCCTCGTAGGAGTTCCTTCCCTGTCCGATCAGGAAGGTGGCGGCCACTTGCCAGGCGCTGTGGGACAGCTTGGCCGCATCGGCGCCCATGACCACGCTGTGGGTCGAGCGCACGTACTCGCCGAGTAGGCCAAGCGGACCGACGTAGAAGTATGCTTGCGGCGCCAGCCGGGTGTGTCGTCCTTGCGCAAGGACGGTGGCCGAACCCTTGTCATCGACCAGATAGGAGAACGCGGTCTGCTGGCCCACGCTCTTGTAGGAGGGTAACGATGGAGAGGACGCCGTGGTCACCGTCGTACTGGTGCCCGACGTGGACAAGACCGCCCCCTTTCCAAGTCGATTGCCGGTCGAAGCTGCCAGGCCTACGCCGAGCCCCGACAAGGGGGACGAGGGGTCGGACTTCCAGGGCTGCACGAAGACACGGCCGACGAGATCCTTCGCGAAGCCATTGTCGGCATCGCCCTTGGCTCCGTCGACAACGCCGTTCCACACCCCCGCCGCATAGCTGACCAGCCCGTCCGCGATCGCGCCGTGTAGCTGGATCCCCACGTCTCGGTTGGGAACGAGGGCGGTGGGCAACGCGCGCTCCGCGAACACGATGGCGCTGGCGCTCTGCAGTCGTTCGAGCCCCACGGGTGGTGTGAACTTGCCCGCGCGCAGCCTGAGCCACGGCAACGGGTGAAGATCCCCGTACGCGTCCATCAACGTGGTCTGGCCATTGCCGAAGTCGGTCATCACCCGGAAGTCGGCCACGTCGAAGAACGTGCCTTCGAGCGTGGGACGGGCGCGGCTGATCACGAAGGTGGAACTCGGTCGCAATGCCTGGTCGTCGAAGAACTGGCGCCCGTCGGCGTGCAACAGTCCGCGCAGCTTGACCACGAACGCACTGTCGCTGCTCTTGATCGCGAAGCCCTTCTCGCCCGCCGTCGCCGTTGCCGTCTTCTTGCTCTTGCTCGCTTCTTGGCCGTAGCTCTGCAACTTGCGCTCGAGCAGGGACGTGCGGTCATCCAGCTCACGCCATCGCCGCCCGGCCTCGTCCTCGGAAACCGCGCTGGCAGCGGGGGCCGCGACGGTCTCGGCCGGCGCCTCCTGCGCCTTCGCACCAGGAGCCGACGCGAGCAAGAGGGCAAACGGCGAGCAAGCCGCGATGAACGTGAGAGCCGTCGAACGGATTGTCATGAGCACTCCTCCTTCTGGGCGTACAAGCCGCGGTCCGCATGGCTTGGAGCAAACACCATGCCACAAGCCGACGATGGCCCCTTGGGGCGGGTTATCCGCCGTTTTCGTGGGTCGGTGGGGCGGGGAGCCCCCAAGGCCCGTCAATCATCACGGGCCCAGGGGGCGGGAACGTTCGTGTGCAACGTCCTTCGTCGCACACGACGACAGGGCCAAACTGCCAGCCAGCCAGCCGTCAGCGTCAGGAAGACGACCGCTTCACTGCGAAGCCAGCGCCACGCCTCGGCCCACCATATTTGACGGACTGAAACCAGCAAATACGCTGGCGATCCGCTGGGGCGATGCGCCCGGGCTCGACTGCGTGGTGTCCGGAAATTCAGCGCGGAAATTCTCGTATGAATTCGTTGGGATATGGAGCTTGGAAAGGCGTGCGTGAGAGGGCAGGGTGCCGGCGATGTTGCCCGCCACGCTGCAGTCTTTCATCGTGATGATCGCCTCGGCGATCAGCAGCGGCGGCGTCTCGCCGAAACAGGCAAGTTGCTCACGCCAGAGGAACGCTGCAAGTGCTGCCTGCTCGTCAAGCCGGCGACGATTCTGGCGTGGTTTCGCCAAATGGCTGCGAGGAAGTACCATAGCTCCAAAGCCAGAGGTGGCCGGCCCGCCAAGCCCAAGGATGTGCGCAAGCTCGTCGTCGAGATGGCCATGGCCAACCCCGGCTGGGGGTACACCAAGGTCAGGGATGCGATGCGGACCGGTCTCGCGAACGAGATCGGGCGTACCACGGTGGCGGAGATTTTTGCCGCGACCGGCATCGAGCCGGCGCCGGAGCGGGAGAAGAAGCGAACCTGGAAGCAGTTCATCAAGGCGCACTGGGACTCGCTCTACGGGTGCGACTTCTTCGCCGTCGAGGCTCTGGGCCTCGGGGAAAAGGTTCGCTACCCGGTCTTCTTCGTCATCTCGCTGAAGCCGCGTGCCGTGGAGATCGCGGGGATACGCGTGGACCCCGATGGCGAATGGATGAAGCAGATGGCGCGCAATCTGACCGACCCGGCAGACGGCTTTCTTCGGGAGGCGAAGTACCTCGTCCACGATCGAGACCCGCTGTTCGTGGAGGGGTTCACGGCTATCCTGCGGGAGCGCGGTGTGGAGAGCGTGAAGATTCCGGCGCAGAGCCCCAACTGCAACCCCCATGCGGCACGATTTGTCAGAGCCATCAAATCCGAGTGTCTGAACCATTTCGTCTTGTTCGGGGAACGGCACCTGCGTTACGTGGTGAAGGAATTCATGGTGCACTACCAGGCCGAACGATTCCATCAGGGCCTTGGCGGGCAGTTGGTCCAGCGGCCGGTCGGCCCGGTGAACGAGAACGGGGCGCATGGCAAGATTGTTTGCCGGTCGCGCCTCGGTGGAATGCTGAACTTCTAGGTCCGCGAGGCCGCCTGAGCAGTGGCGACGAATTCCCGGATACTACGAGCACGGCCGTCGAAGTTGCGTGCACAAAAGTGCGGAATGTCCCCGCATGCAGCTAGGGTGTGGTCATGGACCTTGTCGTCCGCTTTGAAGATGCCGGTAAGGCGGGGCGCTCTGGATGCGGGGGTCGTCGAGCGCGCCACCCATGGTGAGGTGATAGAGGACCTGAAAGGCATCGTCCTCGAGACCGAAGGTCCGGTGGGTGAGGTCGTCGAAGAAGCAGCCAATACCGGTGGCACGAATACCAGCCGCCTCCGCCTCGAGGTAGAGTTGCTGGCCTAGCAAGCCAGCCTCCCAATGCAGGCGCCGATAGAACCACGGCCCTATGGTTTCGATGGGAACCCGGTAGTCTGCCAGCATGGCCATGGCAAATGCCCCATCCGAGGCGATGTCTTGTCCGCAGCTCGTCTGTGCAGCGATACCTCGAGCATCGCCTGTCTCCAGCAGGAAGAGTGGAAGCGAGGCCGGGCATTCATCCGGCGCGGTCCACGCGAAGCTGGACACAGTTAGCTGTTGTAGCTTCTCCTTGCGCAGAGGGTTGCGCAGGAGAGCATAAAGGCCGGGCACCATGCCCGCCACCCGATGAACAAACAGCAGCAAGTCGATGTGAGGCCGCCATGGCAACGTCGTAAACGGGACGTGTCCCTTGCCAGGCAACACGCTGCGCAGGATCTTGAAGAATGCTTCGCGGGTGATGTTGGTATCACCGTCGAACGCGACCGCGCTCCGCCGCTGTTGAACGATCGTGCGTGAGGCCAGGCTGGAATCCCCGACGGAAAGTAGCGAGTTACTCGCGCGTGAGTTGTCCCAGAAGTCAGCACAAGGCGGTTCCGTCTTGCGGGTCGCCGCCGCTACGTCGTCAATGACTGGCCAATGGCGATGGCCGTTGCTGAGTCGGTTGGGAACTCCAAGCCAATCGGTGGGGCAGAGTGGGGCGCGTGCGACATCGCGGATCGTGAACGCGCGTTCCTGGTCCATCGGAAAACCCGCATTCTGCAGTTGATCCTGCGGCACGCCTTGTGGATGTGGATAGATGGCCAGCAGGCAGTCCCCGTGCTCGGCCTCGATCCCGTCCTGGCCATCAACGCCTAGAAGACGTGCCAGTTCGCTGTCGGTCACGCCTTCGAGCAGCCGCGCTTCCCAACCGAGACCTGCGGCCGCGATGGCGATGGCGCCGATGGCGTGTCCGACGTCGTGGTGGCAATAGCGAAAAGCTCGCTCGCCGTACTTCCACGATTCCCGCCAATGTATAGAGGTAAGTCCGACGAGCACGCTACCTGCGGGTAGCTGAACAGCCAGCGCCGCCCAGGCCGGATCGGACAGATCTGCGCGCAGTTCGAGCGCATGCTCGCGCGGCGCATAGTGATAGAGGGCTGGCTTCACATGAAGCCCTTCGATGGGCCCAGCGATGAGATAGCCCTCGGTCGGATGGAGATTCCCGCTCGACGGGTTGACTCGCAACGACCAGCGCGACTCGCCGGACTGTTTCCATGCCGAGAGCGCGAGAGAATCCTGCAAGAGCTGCGACACCGAGGAGCGGCCGAGTCGAGCAGGCGGGATGCTTCCCGGAACGAACGCGGGCTCGCGCCGAGTCTGGTCTCCGGCAGGGACGAGATCAAGGGGTAGCAGCGGAGCGCCTTCGAAACGACGGAAGGGGTCGGGTTGGGTCGCCCAATCCATGGCCGCCGAGGCTCGGGCAAAGCGGCCGGGGTAGTGCTTTGTCCGTTCGTGGTAGGCAAACACCGAAGCCATCGGCGCCGCAGGCGTGTTCACTCCAGGATGAGTTGGCGTGAGTGCCATGTTCCTGCACAGCCTACGCGACAACTCGATGAGATTCCCGAGCCGTGTGGATCCGTGCTGCGCGCGCAGACATTCCAGACTTCAGCGCACGCAACATCGGCTACTCGACAAGGACAGGAATGCTCAACTTCTACCATCGGGAGGCTGCCTGACCGGCGGCGATGATTTTTCGGACACCACGGGGTAGTCTGGCGGAGCATTCCTAGGTCAGACATTCAGCGTCACGAGGGAGCGGGGCTGAAATGGCGCTAGAAACGACTGCGCGAATTGTGGCCCGCTTTCGGTGGACACCGCGACTGATATTCCATGACAAGTCTGGCATGGGCTCTGCCGGCCCGACCTCGGGCAGTCCCGCAGTGGACGGCCAAGGAGCTACCGCTGCCGCGTGGGCTGCCCCACGTTGAACACCATGCTCTCGCTTATGTGTCGACGGTCTAAAACGAAGAAGGAGACGGCCATGAAGACCAGTCATCAGGTGAATACGCTGCTTGCAGTGCTCGCGATTCTCGGAGGCGGTTGCACGTCAGATAGCTCGGGGTCAAGCGGAACCGGGGGATCGGGGCCCGGATCCGGGGGCGAAACGGCCTCTGGCGGTACGACGAGTAGTGGCGGTACGACGAG
>Ga0210133_1000456_pt1 | contig 14662 bp, 14 predicted proteins | sample Joice_ThreeSqC_D_2_FD_184874 | JGI IMG/M metagenome (GOLD analysis project Ga0210133, IMG submission 184874) | Wetland microbial communities from San Francisco Bay, California, USA, that impact long-term carbon sequestration - Joice_ThreeSqC_D1... | ecosystem: Environmental > Aquatic > Marine >...
GTAAACGATATTTTGAACCTAATGCCTTTGGCTGATGAATTTGATTTTACCGATAAAGCAAAATGGGGAATCGAAGGCTGGAGCCGCGGCGGGATGATGGCTTATCTTACATTACTTAAAAACACAAACTTCTTGTGCGCTGTTCTTGTTGGAGCTATTTCCGATTTTAAGAATTATGTAATGACAAGTGATAATCGAAATTCTATTTATGAAAATATTCTTAGTAAAGAAAATTTTGAGAAGAAGCTCGAAGAAAGAACAATTATAAATTCTGTTGATACGCTCCCCAAAATTCCTTATCTGTTAATGCATGGCAAAAGTGATGAAACCGTTCCCGTTGAACAAACTGTTGAATTGGCAAAAAGATTTGACGAGTTGAAAATTTCCTATCGGTTAAAGCTGTTTGAAGATGGAGACCATTATCTTAAAAAATACAGAAAAGAAGTTGATGAGATGAGAAAGATGTGGTACGAGAAGTATCTTGGATGAAGGGCAAGAGTAAAAGAAGGAGAAAGTTTGTGGAAGTTTTTCTCTTAGTCTTCAGGTTGATATAGAATTTTATTACATTATAAATGGAGGTATTAAAAAAATGATAATCCCCACCTATTTATAGCCTAATACCACAAATGATTGGGGATGACCGTCCGAAGGAGTGTCTTGAAAGGAGGAAAATGTTGAACGAAGAAAAATCCCGCTCTGAAAAGAAAAAAAGGTTTATTGCACACGTCAAACAAAACCAAGATGGTTCTTGGAGAGACCCTCATCTTTTAGAAAAACATCTTAATGATACTGCAAGTAAAGCTGGTACCTTTGCTTCTGAATTTGGTAACAAAGATTGGGGTGAGGCAGCTGGTTTCTGGCATGACCTGGGAAAATTTCTTCCTGCGTGGCAGAAATACCTTTGCAGAAAATCTGGTTATGATTCTGAAGCACATATTGAAGAAAGCAACAATAGACCTAACCATAGTACGTCTGGAGCGGTCTTAGCAATTACTAAACTTGAAAAGAATTATAAGAAAGCTGCGAGATTGTTAGCTTATGTAATTGGTGGACATCATGCGGGATTGCCTGATTGGTATGCTCATCTGGATAACCGATTGTTGAATGATAAAGGTTTGTTAAACACGGAAGAACTGGAAATTATTAATAATCTTCCTGAAGCAAAATTATTTTTAGAGAAATCTATTCCTCAATCGTTTCCCTCTGTCTTTTCAAAAGATGATTTAAATGTAAAACAAGAAAATAGTATGGAAGAGCTTCATCTTTGGGTGAGAATGCTTTTCTCTTGTCTTGTGGATGCAGATTTTCTTGATACAGAAAAGTATATGGATGAAAAAGTGCGTGGAGATTATTTAACATTAGAAGAATTGAAAGAACGATTTGATAATTATATGAGAGATAAGAAATCAGATAGTGAATTAAATAAGAAGAGAAATGAAATACTTGAGCAGTGTAAAAATAAGGCAAGTTTTCCTTCTGGATTCTTTTCCTTGAATGTACCGACTGGTGGAGGCAAGACTCTTTCATCAATGGCATTCGCACTTAATCACGCTTTGAAAAATGATAAGAAGCGGATAATAATGGCAATTCCTTATACAAGCATTATAGAACAAACTGCTAAAGTGTTTAAATATGGTACTGACAATGATGAAGAAATTAAAGAAAGAAAAAAAACAGGCAAACTTCTTTTTGGCGAAGATCAGGTTGTTGAACATCATAGTAATCTTGATCCTGAAAATGAATCAAGTAAAAATCGCTTAGCATCTGAAAACTGGGATGCGCCGATAATAGTTACAACCAATGTTCAACTGTTCGAATCATTATTTGCAAACAGAACTTCTGCTTGTAGAAAACTTCATAACATTGCAAACAGCATAATAATTCTTGATGAAGCACAAATGCTTCCGCCCGAATACTTAAAGCCGATAATTTCTGTGTTAAAAGGTTTGGTTGATTATTTCGGGGTTACGGTTGTACTTATGACAGCAACACAACCCGCCTTAAACGGCAAAATTGGATCTGAACCAAATTCATTTGAAGGTTTAACGAATGTAACAAACATTATTGAAGACCCTGATTTACTTGCAAAAGACTTTAATCGGGTTGAAATAAAATTTCCTAATGATTTGAATAGAAGAAAAGATTGGGAAGAGATTGCTGAAGAGCTTAAAACTTTTGATCAGGTATTGTGTATTGTAAATACACGAAACGATTGCAGGCAGCTTCATTCCTTAATGCCGGAAGGAACTGTTCATCTCTCGGCATTTATGTGCGGTGAAGAAAGAAGTGAAATCATTTCAGACATTAAGAATAGACTAAGAAATGGGGAAGCAATCCGAGTTATCAGCACGCAGCTTGTTGAAGCTGGCGTTGATATAGATTTTCCTGTTGTCTACCGTGCTTTAGCAGGGCTTGATTCAATCGCTCAAGCTGCAGGAAGATGTAACAGAGAGAATAAATTATTTCCTAAACCTGGAAATGTTGTTGTATTCAATCCGCCAAAGCCTTCACCGCCGGGTTTATTAAGAAAAGGAGAGGATGCATGCAAAGCAATTATTCGCAATCAGTCGTATCAAGAATTAACACCAAAACTTTATACCGATTACTTTAAATATTTATATACAAATCTAAATACTTTTGATGAACCGGAATTCTACAACCATTTAGTAAAAGATGCTTCTGATTTTACTTTTCAGTTCAAAACATTTGCACAAAGGTTCAACCTAATAGACTCGATGGCTCAGAAAAGTATTATCGTTTGGTATAAAAACGATAACACAGGAAGTAACAGTTTTGATTTAATAGAAAGGTTGAAACATGCCGGACCATCAAAAGATTTGATCAGAAAACTCCAACGTTTCATTGTAAACGTTCCTTATGATGAAAAAAATCCCAACAATATGTTTAACCGGATTCAAAAAAATAATTACATCGAACTAATTCACAGTTATTGGGTACAAAATGATCCGATACTTTATAAACCTGGTTTAGGCTTATTGGGGAATGAAAGTGATTGGATAATTGGAAGCGGTGTTGTTTGAGGAATATGATGTTACATTTAATAAGAAATATATTTTGCTGGATGTGTCATAAATATATCTCGTCCCTACGAGACTTCGCTTAACTCTTGGGATGATTATTTTAGAAATATTTTGTCCCTAACGGGACAAAGAAAAAACAAGATTAGAAAGATGATAGAAAGAGAATGCTATGGAAATAAAAAGTCCCTTTAGGGACAATATATTTATAGAAAGAGTTTCAAAAAATAAATCAAAGTCCCGTAGGGACGAAATAGATATTAATTTTATTAAAGAATCAGGAGGAAATATGTATGAATAATTTAAAACACAAACCTTTTTGTCTTGAGGTTTGGGGAGATTATGCCTGCTTTACCAGACCTGAAATGAAAGTAGAACGTGTAAGTTATGATGTTCCTACACCTTCATCCGTACGGGCAGTATTTGAATCTATTTTCTGGAAGCCTGCTATCCGATGGCATCCTACAAAAATTGAAATCCTTAATCCAATAAAATGGATTTCAGTGCGGCGTAATGAAGTTGGTGCGGTTATGAGTCCAAGAAGCAACGGAATTATAATCGAGGACGTACGTCAGCAGCGAGCCGGATATTTTCTGCGTGATGTTAAATATCGTTTCTTTGCTGCTTTAGAATATATACCTGTTGAACAAAGAAAAAACAATAAACATTCTATTGTCCCTCAATATTTGTGGGATCCGGAAGAAAAAGATTTTATGCAGGAAGAAATAAAAGCATGGGAAGAAAAACAAGAAACCGAACGTACAGATGAAACTCCCGGCAAATATCTGGCAATCTTTGAAAGAAGAGCTTCAAAAGGACAGTGCTTTAATCAACCGTATCTTGGTACACGGGAATTTAGCTGTCACTTTAAATTGATAAAAGATTTTGAAACCAATCCTGCTGAAACAATCGATGAAACAAGAGAGCTTGGTTTTATGCTTTATGATATGGACTTTACTGATTTAAAAGATCCAAAGGCAATGTTCTTTAATGCAAAGATTGAAAATGGAACTGTTACTATTCCAAACTTTGATAGTGGGGAGATAAGAAAATGATATTACAAGCATTGTATGATTATTATCAAAGAAAAAAAGATACACTTCCACAGGAAGGATTCGAAATTAAAGAAATCAAGTTTGTTATTGTCATTAATAAAGAAGGAAAGTTTATTGATTTGGTAGATTTGAGAGAAAGAAAAAAAGGCAAACAATTCCTTCTGCCAAAATCTGTTGGACGGGCTGGTACTAATTCATGGCAAAATGCTTTCCTGTTATGGGATCATTATGGCTATGTTCTTAATCATGCAAAAAATTCATCCTCTGAAGCTGCTGAAATGGCTAAGAAACAAAATCAAACTTTTATTGATAAGATTAAATCTCTTCCGGAGGACTTGAAAGAGGATGAGGGTGTAAAAGCAGTTTTATACTTTTATGAAACAAACCAGGTTGCTGAGGTGAAAAAACATCAAAACTGGGAGGACTGTTCAAAAATTCCCGGTTGCAATTTAACCTTTAGGATTGATGGAGATTCTGAACTTGTTCCACAAAAAGAATCAGTGGAGACATATCAAAAATCACTTTTTGTTGAAGATCAAAATGTTGACGATAACGAAAAAATTATAGCAGCTTGTTTAATTACAGGAAAAAGAGGTCCAATTGCTCGACTTCATACTCCAACATCTATTGTAGGTTCAAAAAGTAACGCCAGACTTATATCTTTTCAAGTAAACTCTGGTTTTGATTCTTATGGAAAAGAAAAAGCATATAATGCCCCAATATCCATCAAAGCCGAAGCTGCTTATAGCACTGCTCTTAAGCATCTTATTAGTTCTTCAGCTAATAAAAAAATTATTTCTGATACAACAGTTTTATTTTGGTCTGAGAAAACGTCAACCGTTATTAATCCTGAAGAAGTTTTTTCATGGGTAATTGCATCTCAATCCGCAAAAGATGATGATCCCGACAAAGGCGTTAAAATTATAAACTCACTTTATGATGCTGTTTTTACAAGTCAGTTGCCGAGAGAAAAGAACAATCACTTCTATGTGTTGGGACTTGCACCCAATGCTGCGAGAATTTCCATTCGTTTTTGGAAGACTCCTTCTGTAGAAGAGTTTGGAAAGAATATTAAGCAGCATTTTGATGACTTTAAAATTGTTCACAGCCCAAAAGAACAGGAACACCTATCTCTTTACCAAATTCTTTCATCTACTGCACTTGGTTATAAAATGGAAAATGTTCCGCCAAACTTAACGGCGAAAGTAATTGAAAGCATTATTGACGGGTCACCATACCCAAACACACTATTGCAACAATGTATTAGAAGAATTAGAGCAGAGCAGCATGTTAACCGTGCTCGTGCTGCAATATTAAAAGCTTATATAAATCGTTTTAACAGAATTTATAAACCAAATGAAAAGGAGATTGTTATGGCACTAGACCAAACAAATATCAATATCGGTTATCGAATTGGACGCCTTTTTTCTGTGTTAGAAAAAATACAAGAAGAGGCAAGTCCGGGGATTAATTCAACAATACGTGATAGATTTTATGGTTCGGCATCAAGCAGTCCGATTGTTGTTTTTTCGCAGTTGCTTAAACTAAAAAACCATCATCTTGCTAAACTTAATCCGGGAAGAAAAACTAATTTTGAAAAACTCATCGGGGAAATAATGAGTGAAATATCTTCCTTCCCCGCACACTTGTCTTTGAACGATCAGGCATATTTTTCTGTAGGATATTATCATCAAAGACAGGATTTTTTTACAAGTAAGGCAAATAAAAATGAAACTGAAAATCAATAACAATTTTATAAAAGGAGTAATACTATGAGTACTATTAATAATCGTTATGACTTCGTCTTTTTCTTCGATGTAAAAGACGGCAATCCAAACGGCGATCCTGATGCAGGAAATTTACCACGCATTGATGCCGAAACAGGAATGGGATTAGTGACAGATGTATGTATAAAAAGAAAAGTTAGGAACTATGTTCTAATAACAAAAGAAGAAAAACGGCCATACGATATTTTTATTAAAGAAAAAGCTGTACTTAACAATCTAATTAAAGAAGCACATAAAGATGAAGAAGTCGCTAAAAAAGAAAAAAATGATAAAACAGAATCCGCACGCCAATGGATGTGCAAAAATTATTATGATGTTAGAACTTTTGGGGCTGTGATGTCTACTGGTGATAATGCAGGTCAAGTCCGAGGTCCGATTCAAATAACCTTTGCTCGTTCTGTTGAGCCAATTGTTGCGCTCGAACATAGCATAACTCGTATGGCAGTTGCTACAGAGGCTGAAGCAGAAAAACAAAGCGGAGATAATCGAACAATGGGACGGAAATATACAGTTCCTTATGGTTTGTATCGTACACATGGTTTTATCTCGGCACATCTCGCGAACCAAACGGGTTTTACGTCTGATGATCTTGATCTTTTCTGGAAAGCAATGCAACAGATGTTTGATCACGATCATTCAGCAGCACGCGGCTTAATGAGTACAAGAAAGATAGTTGTGTTTGAACATAAAGATGCTCTCGGCAATAAACCAGCACACGAACTATTCAACCGTGTTTCTTGGAAAAGAAATGGCGATGAGAAAAAACCAGCAAGAGAGTTTTCGGATTATGAAATTTTGCTCGACGGGAAAACATTCCCGGAAACGTTTAAGGTTGTAGAGGTTGGATAATAAATTTATATCGTCCCTAACCGGACAGAAAAAGATTGAGTAGGATAGCAAAACATAATGAAATAAAATCCCGTTACGGATGACATATTTATAGAAAATAATGTTACCCGATATAATCAAAGTCCCGATAGGGACTATATATTTATAGAAAATTAATAATACCGAAAAATTAAAGCCCCATAGGGGCGAAATATTTCTTTACGAATTGTAATAAAATATGTACACCAATCACGCTGAAGATGTGCAATTGATTTTTCTGATTATGAAATTTATCTTGACGGAAAAACATTCCCGGAAACGTTTAAGGTTGTTGATGTTGAATAATAAATTTCTATCTCGTCCCTAACGGGACTTCGGTTTTTCTTAATTATCTGTTGTTTTAGAAATATTTTGTCCCTAACGGAACAAGAAAAGAGCAGGCTTGATTTTAAATGATTGCAAAATAAAATAGTCCCTTTAGGGACTGAATATTTATAGAATAAAATCACCCAATATTAATCAAAGTCCCTTTAGGGATGATATATTTATTAAGGTTGAGTTGTCGACATTTTGTCGGGCAACTGAAATCGGGGCTTAGAATAATTGAAAAAAAATATTATGGCAAACATAAAACTATTCGAAAGCAGGAAAATTCGTTCTGTATGGAATGAGGAAGAAGAGAAATGGTACTTCTCTGTTGCAGATGCAGTTAAAGTATGTAAAAAGGCTGAGGCAACGAGATGAACAGTTGAATTCCAACTGGGGTACAATTTGTACCCCCCTTGAAACCGTTACAAATTGTAACGCATAGAAAGGAATTGTATGGCAAATATAAAACTATTCGAAAGCAAAAAAATCCGTTCTGTTTGGAATGAGGAAAAACAAAAGTGGTATTTCTCGGTTATTGACGTAATCGAAGTTTTAACCGAAAGCAACCGTCCCAGGAAATACTGGAGTGACTTAAAGAAAAAGCTCTTTTCTGAAGGATTTGAGCAGTTGTCCGAAAAAATCGGACAACTGAAATTAGAATCTGAGGACGGTAAAAGATACCTCACCGATGTAGCAGACGCGGAAACCCTGATGAGGCTAATACAATCTATCCCCTCTCCAAAGGCTGAACCATTTAAACGCTGGTTAGCAAAAGTAGGATACGAAAGATTAGAAGAGATAGAAAATCCTGAAATTGCACAGAAACGCATGCGCGAAATCTACAAAGCGAAAGCTCATAGTCCCGTTAGGGACGGTATATTTATAGAAAGAAGGCTAACCAATATTAATCAAAGTCCCGTAGGGACGGAATAGAGAATGTTATGGCTAATACATTTACACAAATTTATCTTCATCTCGTCTTTGCAGTTCAGAACAGAGTTTCTCTTATTCAATCCGAATGGAAAGACGAATTATACAAATACATTACAGGCATTGTTAAAAACAACAAGCATAAATTAATTGCAATAAATGGAATGCCCAATCACATTCATATTGCTGTTGGTTATAAACCACACCAGTTAATTCCTGATTTGTTGCAGGATATAAAAGGTAATTCATCAAAATGGATAAATGAGAAAAAATTAGTTTACGGAAAATTTAGCTGGCAGGCTGGTTATGGTGCTTTTTCCTTCTCACATTCACAGATTGATGCGGTTGCGAAATATATAATTAACCAGGAAAAACATCATAAAAGAAAAACATTTCAAGAAGAATATATTGAGTTGTTGGAAAAATATAATGTTCAATTCAACGAAAAATATATCTTAAAAGACATTACATAGATAATATATAGCCCCTACGGGGCTTAATTGATTTTTGTTTTTGTCATCTATAAATATTTTGCCCCTAACGGGGCAATCGGGAATCAAAAACTGATGTACACTGAAGAAGATTTTATAATGATAAGCGCGCTTCAACACTATGTATATTGTCCACGGCAGTGTGCGTTGATACACGTTGAGGATGCGTGGAATGAAAACCTCTTTACCGTGCGGGGAAATATACTCCACGAAAAAGTCGATACAGATACTTATGAAACGAGGGGCACACTTAAAACAATCCGGGGTTTACGTATTCATTCATTCCATTATGGTCTTGTCGGGCGCTGTGATGTTGTGGAATTCAAACAAACTAAAAACGGTGAGGAAATTACTCCTGTTGAATTCAAATCAGGCAAGCCGAAGGAAAACATCAGCGATAAAGTTCAGCTATGTGCACAAGCGCTTTGCCTGGAGGAAATGCTGAACATTAAAATAACGAAAGGCGCATTCTTTTACGGGAAGATAAGAAGAAGAAACATTGTTGATATCGATGATGAATTACGTTCGCAAACTGAAAATATCATAGCATCGGTACGGGAAATCGTTTCAAAAAAAATTGTTCCCACAGCAGTTTACGAAGCAAAATGCCGCAACTGTTCGCTGCAATCTATCTGTCAGCCTAAAGCGATGAATAAACGGAAACTTCAAAATTACATCGAAGGGTTGTATTCAGTATGAACTAATTCTTAATTATTGATGAAATAACGATATGACTATTTCTATTCAGTGGCAGAAAAAATATTGAACACCTACGGTGTTCCGGTTTTTTTGTTGATTTTATTTCTACACATATTGAATCCCTAACGGGATTCGGTAAAAGTTCCGTAGGAACTTAATATTTGTAGGACATACAGACCAACTACAAGTTGAACACCGTAGTGGTTCTATATAAAAACTATGTATGTTTTGAACAAATAATATTTAATTATTTTAAGAAAATGAAAAAACATCTTAACACATTATACATTACTTCAGACGATGCTTTCGTTCATAAAGAACGGGAAACATTTGTTGTTGAAGTAAACGGTGCAAAAGTTTTCCAGGCGCCTATTCATTCAATAGAAAATATTGTCTGCTTCGGATTTAAAGCACTGACACCACAGATAATGGCGTTCTGTGCAGAGAACAATGTGGGCATAAGTTATCTTACTGAAAACGGGAAATTCCTGGCTCGTGTTTACGGTGCTCAAAAAGGAAACGTTCTACTTCGTAAAGCACAATATGCAATTTCAGATAATGAATTTGAATCGTTGAAAATTGCTAAGCCTGTTATTGCAGCAAAAGTTTCAAACTACCGTCATCTGCTTCTCCGGCATCAGCGCAATCATCCTGAAAATTGTCCCGAAGAAGTAACTATATCTGCAGAGACAATGGGACGAAGGCTAACCAACATTCAACAAGTAGAATCATTGGAGGAACTCCGCGGTTATGAGGGTGAGTGCGCAACTCTTTACTTTAACGTGTTGTCTTCATTGATAACTTCGCAAAAGGAAGACTTCGATTTCAACCAGAGATCGAAACGTCCTCCCTTAGACCCGGCAAATGCTTTGTTATCATTCCTGTACGTTATCCTTGCAAATGATGTTCGCTCTGCTTTAGAAACAGTTGGTCTCGATCCGCAAGTTGGATTTCTTCATCAACTAAGATCCGGGCGACCAAGTCTTGCCCTGGACATTATGGAAGAATTAAGAGCTTATCTTGGCGACAGGATTATGCTCAATCTTATTAACCTGAAACAGGTAACTAAAAAAGACTTCGAGATAAGAGAGTCCGGTGAGGTAAGAATGTCGGACGGCGCAAGAAAAGAATTACTCAATGCATATCAAAAACGTAAGCAGGAAGAAATTACTCATCCGTTTCTCGGTGAGAAAATGACGATAGGTTTGGTGCCGCACGTACAGGCACAATTGCTTGCAAGATATATCAGAGGCGATATTGAAAATTATCCGCCGTTTTATTTAAAATAATTTTAATGACCGTTTTTAATTTTTCATTTATAATTTTTAATTGAGTCTAAACAATGATGGTTGTAGTGAGCTATGATGTTTCAACGAAAACATTAACAGGTAAAAAACGCTTGAAAAAAGTTGCGGATACATGTTTAAACTTCGGTATTCGTGCACAGAATTCTGTGTTTGAATGTATTATTGACCCGGCACAGTGGGAAATCCTTAAAAATGAATTGCTCGAAATCTATAACCGGGAGGAAGATAATCTGCGTTTTTATTACCTGGGCTCAAACTATAAAAGACGTATTGAAAGCTACGGGAAAAGTAAAAATCTTGATATTGATGATACCTTAATTCTATAAGCGCTAACTGAAGCACACATAAAAACCCCGGTATGTTAGCGGTAGTATTACAGACTGATATAGAAGGTTTTTGCAAAATGAAAAAATATTTAATGGAAATTATTCATCTAAGCGATTGGGGTTATTTAACTAATTTATTTAGCTATATTTAAAGTAGCTACAGTCGCACCCTTCACGGGTGCGTGGATTGAAACCAAAAATAGCTGATGCAATACGAGTGAAAGCTTGTCGCACCCTTCACGGGTGCGTGGATTGAAACCTGAAATCGATTATATTACAAGATGATGGTGATGTGTCGCACCCTTCACGGGTGCGTGGATTGAAACTGCTCATTGGATAAAAGAAACTAAATCTAATGGGTCGCACCCTTCACGGGTGCGTGGATTGAAACAATAAAACCTTCCTTGTTCCACCTTAGTAAAGTGGTCGCACCCTTCACGGGTGCGTGGATTGAAACAATGAATAATGGTGTGAGTGATCCTTCTGCCAGAGTCGCACCCTTCACGGGTGCGTGGATTGAAACAAGCAAGTCAGCATCTTCAGTTCTCATTATAACGTCGCACCCTTCACGGGTGCGTGGATTGAAACTTTATTAAATGGATTTAAGCCTACTGTTTTGCAAAGTCGCACCCTTCACGGGTGCGTGGATTGAAACGGGATTAGGATTGTCTTGCTTATCGGTTTCGCCGTCGCACCCTTCACGGGTGCGTGGATTGAAACTGTAAGTCGGCACGGTAGATTTTGTTTGGTCGTGTCGCACCCTTCACGGGTGCGTGGATTGAAACATAAAATCCCTTTTCGTCTTGTTATGCTCGAAGGCGGAGATCACTTCCTGCGCAAACATCGCAAGGAGGTTGATGAGATGAGAAAGATGTGGTATGAAAAATATTTGAAATCTTAAGCCGCCTCCTATTATTTGTACTGTGAAAAATTAAGGCTTATTTTTCTTCTGGTAAACCTCATCGTGACTGCCTATATCGACCGGTATTATTTTATCTTTCTCAATTAAAAAATAAATAGAAATACGGTATGAGATATTAATTGAGACCGAGTGTAATTCAGATAACTTTCCACTCAGTTTATGCAGCCTTAGAGAAGGATGGGCAGGATTCAATTCCAATATTTTCAATGTCTTTTCATATTGAGATACTAATTCAGGGTGTTTCTTAATAAACTTTTTAACTCTTTTTAAATAGCTGTTAGTATAAATTATCTCAGCCACGAGTTATTCTCTTAACATGCTTTTCTACCGATTCCTTTATGAAGTTTCCTTCTTTAATATCTTTTTTTGTTTCTTGTAGAGCAGCTTCTAACTCACACTCTCTTAAATAATTATACTTTTCAATAGGCACAACTACATATTTATTTTTCCCTCTGACAGTTACAATTACTTCGTTTCCGTCGGAAGTTTCTTCGTTTAAAACGGAAACTCCTTTTGTTTTTAGTTCATTGGCTGTTATTACTTGCGGCATTATTAATAATCCTTATATTAGCACTGTTTATAATACTAAAAAAAGGGTTGTCTATCAAGTTATTGTTGGTTTTAATATCCTCAAAGAATCCCGCTTTGCGGGAAAAGCAAATCGCAACCTTAACCCTTATTCTTCCTTTATCTCAGTAACACCATTTTCTTTGTCTTCACAAGATTTCCTGCCTTTAATCTATAAAAATAAATCCCGCTTGATAAATTAGAAGCATCAAATTCAACCTCATAATTGCCAGCAGGTTTTTCTTCATTAATGAGGGTTGTAATTTCTCGACCGAGAATATCATAAATCTTTAGGGTGACAAATTGTTTAGTATTAACTGTATATTGTAACGTTGTTATTGGATTGAAGGGATTGGGGTAATTCTGGTAGAGATAGAATTCATCAGGCAAGGATGAATTTCCGGTTTTTATAAAATCATAGTTTGGGTCTCTTTTTAAGATTGTCCCACTTTCACCAAATGTCCACCCTTTTTCTGAATTCACAAAGTCGATATCAAAGATTGGCATGTTTGAAGGAAAATCTTCTTCAGTCCAGATTATTCCGCCATCAGTCGTTTTAAATATTCGACCATCATAAGTTCCTGCATAACCAATTTCTGAACTGACAAAATCTATTTCAAATCCCCAGTAGAGTGTATTTTGAAAGTCAAACACTTTGCGTGTTTCCCAAGAATCTCCAGCATCCGTAGTTCTCAAAACGCGATTATTGTAAGAAAACCAAGCAGTATCTCCTGAAACAGCAATATCTTTAAACATTAAAATCGAATCAATAACTACTTTCCAGGTTTTACCTCTATCAGTACTTTTTAACAATCCATTTGAATTAGCAATCATCCATCCTAGATCATCTCTTGAAAACTCGATACCATCAATGTTGCTATATTGTGAGAATGTCTCTTGAAGATTCCATGTATCACCATTGTCCACAGTATAAAAAATACAAGCTTGGCCATAATTAGTTCCTACAGTATAACCAATTTTATTTGTTAGAAATTTGATATCACTTAGTCAGCTTGCATTTACTGACAGTTCATTCCATGTATTTCCATTATCATTGCTATGTATAATTTTTCCATGTTCACCAACGGCCCAGATTGCATCATCTTTAAAAGCTAAAGAATTTAAATATGAATTACCTGGCGAATCGAAATATTTTTTCCATGTTTTTCCCCCATCAAATGAACCAACAATAGTTTCGTTTGATCCACAACCGAACACTATATTTGAATCTTTTACTGCCCCGTTCCATAAAAATCCAGAGAAAATACTTTTAATCTGTTGGTCAGCAGTTATCCAAAAATCGTCTGAATGAATAAGTACGTTACGACCACTAATAGCCCAAGTTTGGTTTTCATAAAATGAAAAGTTAACTCCCGAAAAATCTGTAGGCACCCAATTGTTTCCCTGGTCCATGGTCTTATAAATTTTATCCGAACAAACCCATCCCTCCGCTGTTGTTTTGAAATAAACATCTGTTAACCAGTATTGAAAATTTGTCGTATCCCAGTTTGTTCCACCGTTAGTGGTTTTTACAAAACTATAGATTGTGTTACCAAAGAAATTACCCGTTCCAACAAGAAAAATTTTGTTTTGGTCGATTGCATATATTTTACTAGGAGTAAAATCGAAAGTTGGGAGTGATCCAATTGTTGTCCAACTTGATCCACTATTTGTGGTCTTATATATGACATTAAAACCTCCCACAAAGCCTACATTAGAGTCCAAGAAGTAAATTTCATTTGTTAGATAAACCGAATTGATTTCCTCCCATGTAGAACCCCCATCTGAAGTTGAAAGTAGATATTGATAACCACTTGCAAAACCTTTCATCTCATCTATAAACCATATTGAAGTAGCATACTTCGGAGATAAATTTCCATTAACCTCCCAATCTTCACCTCCGTTTGTGGTTTCATAAATTTCGTGTGAATTATAAGTAATAAGCCAACCTGTTTCCTCTGTAATGAAGAAGATATCAATTATCAAATCATTGATATCATTTTCGAGTGCAATCCAATTTTCACCACCGTTAATAGTTTTGATGATGGTTCCGCCATAACCGCAAGCATAGCCAACACTACTATTTAGAAATTGAACTTCTGTTAACCCATTACCGAAAGGAGTCGGATTCTGCCACTCCCATTGTGCCATCACTAAAGTAGATATTATAAAAATTAGAATGGATGATATTAACACTTTCATAAAACCTCCCTGAATATAAGTATAAAGAAAGCAATTCTTCTTTTAAAATCAACTATGTGATTTGCCCAACTACTGCAACTTGCCTTTCCTTGTATTTAATAGCTTAATCAATTAATTTGAACTTTCGTTTTTTAACATAGA
>Ga0210133_1000459_pt1 | contig 14572 bp, 12 predicted proteins | sample Joice_ThreeSqC_D_2_FD_184874 | JGI IMG/M metagenome (GOLD analysis project Ga0210133, IMG submission 184874) | Wetland microbial communities from San Francisco Bay, California, USA, that impact long-term carbon sequestration - Joice_ThreeSqC_D1... | ecosystem: Environmental > Aquatic > Marine >...
GGTTCGAGCTTGCAGTCGGACGAGCAGCCATCGCCCGATTTCTGGTTGCCGTCGTCACACTCCTCCGTGGGCAGCTTGAGGCCGTCGCCGCAGGGCGAGCTGCAGCCATCGCTGCCCGTGCACTCCGGTTCGGCCAAGCAGTCCACGGTGCAGCCATCGCCCGGGACGGTATTGCCGTCATCGCAAGATTCGCTGCCCTCTTTGGTGCCATCACCGCACACCGTTGCGTGACAGGGCTGGCCCGCATCGGGACAGGCGTATCCGGTTTCCACCTTGCAGGTTGCCGAGCACCCGTCATCAGCGTCGCTGTTTCCGTCGTCGCATTCCTCCCCACCGGCCTTGAGGCCGTCGCCGCATTCGGGCTGGCAGCGTACGCCGGGCGCTGGGCAGGACCAGCCCGGCTCGACCTGCCGACAATCCGCGGAACAACCATCGTCGCCGAGGGCATTGTGATCGTCGCAGACCTCGCTGCCGGAGATGATGCCGTCCCCGCACACCACGGTCGAGATGCAAGGGGAACCGGGCGTCGGGCAGGCCCAGTCGGACTCGAGCTTGCAGGTATCGGTGCAGCCATCGTTCGGCGTGGTGTTTCCGTCGTCGCACTCCTCGCTGCCGGATTGGAGGCTGTCGCCGCAGTTGGGCTGACACCGCACCCCTGGCGCCGGGCATGACCATCCTGGCTCGACCTGACCGCAATTCGCGGAACATCCGTCGGCGCTCTTGGTGTTTCCGTCGTCGCACTTCTCCCCGCCGGCCTGGATGCCGTCACCGCACTTGGGCTGGCAGGGCAGGCCGGGCGTCAGGCAGGACCAGCCCGGCTCGAAACTGCACTCGCTGGTGCAGCCATCACCACCCGTGGCGTTGCCGTCGTCGCACGCCTCGGTCCCCTCGAGGATACCGTTGCCGCAGCTCGTGCTGACACAATAGATCGCTCCGTCGAGAGTGAGACAACTCGTGCCACCGGTCTCGGAGCCGATCGGTGTGTCAGGCACGCTGATCACCACGCTATCCGTGGTCCGAGCCAGGTCGGGGCCGAGGTCGGGCTTCGGGAGACCAGCATCGGCATGAGGATTGTTCGCCACTCCGCCGGATTCGCAGCCAGCGAAGGCGGCCCCCGCAACCATGACGAGTGCGAGTCTTGCTAAGCTCTTTTTCATACTCCTGCCTCCTCGGTCGGATTCGCCGCCACCACCCACAACGAATCCTGAAAGTACATGTTCTTACCACGAATCGATCGGCCTTCCGACCACGTACTGTCGGGAAAGGGACTGTAGGGATTTTCACATGAAATCGGGGGTATGTGCCGCTTGGAAAGATCGGTTTGAAAAAAGACGAGGCCTCTCTTGCAGCCGGGAGCGTCCTCGCAAACTCCGAAGCCCTGCTGCGCGCGATTCTGCACGCAAAAGAGTGTGGGACGCCCTGCACGGGCAACGTCCGTGGCGGGGGCTTCGCAAGAGTTGCGTCAAGGAGTACACTGAGCGCGACCGCCTCGATCCATTGGTTCGCTGACTTGGGAAGGAGACCGCCAATATGAAGCACACGGCCTATAGGGTGACGCTCGCGGGCACTGCCATCTTTGCGTTGGGATGTGGCGGGGGAAGCGGCAGCATACCCACCTGCGGAGTGTTCAACGCCTGCGGGGGCGACCTCACGGGGACGTGGACCTTCGACGGAATGTGCGGCGAGGGCGACATCGCGGCGTCCATGATGGACACCAGTGGGCTGCCCCCGGCATGCAGCGACATCATCAAGAGCTTCTCTGTCAACATCAGCGGCACTCTCACCTATGCGAACGGCACGGAAACCTCCGACGTGAACATGACCATGACCGCAAGGGCGGTCTACTCGTCGGCTTGCATCAACGCCGAGGCCGGGACATCGGTAGCTGTGTCGCAAGCCCTCTGCGACACGATATCGTCAAGCGCGAGCTCCACGGATGGTCCGACGATGACCTGCAAGCTGGCGAGCGGCGGTTGCGATTGCAACATGAGCATGAGCCAGAGCACGCAGGATTCGGACACCTACACGGTGAGTGGCAGCACACTCACCTACTCCGGCGGCGACACCATCGAGTTCTGTGTCTCCGGAACCAAGCTCACCGTTCGGCCTACGCCGGATCCCGGCGCGCCCGCCATGCAGTTCAAGCTGCACCGGTCGTAGCACGCCGCCACTCTACGTTGCTGGTTCGCTGGCCCGCTCGTCTCGGTTCATTACCGCGATGGACTTGCCCGCCCCGACTTGCTGGCGGCGATCTCGTGGACCACGTCCTTGCGCTCGACGATCACTTTCCAGCCACGGCGCCTGGCGACGCGAAAGAGCGCGGCGTTGGGATTGAAGCAGATGGGATGTTCGACCAACTCCAGGAAGCCAACGTCCGCCTCCGTGTCACCCACGCCAACCGAATCGGTCAGGGTCAGACCCTCCTTCTCGATGGCGCGCCTGAGCACCTTGGCCTTCGAGCTGATCACGTCTAGGTAAAGGGCGCCGCCGGTGAAGCGCCCAGCCGGGTCCAGCTCGAGCACTCGGCCGTAGATCTTGTCGAAGCCCAGCTCGCGGGCGAATCCGTCGACCAGATACTTGGGGGAGTGTGAGACGGCGAGCAGGAAGTAGCCACGGCGCCGCAGGCTGGCCACCAGGTCGCGCGTGTAGCGATACACGCGGTGTCGGTGGGCACGCACGCTTCGTTGCACCAGCGGGACGAAGTCGGCTTCAGCCACGCCCACGATGTGCCGGCGAAATGACCGCACCACCGCGTCGATGTACTTCTCGTAGCTACCCTTGCGCTCGAGCCAGCGCAGGTGAGCGGCCTCGAACACCGTGCGCGCCCGCTCGGGGAACAGCCCGGCACCGACGAGCGCCTCCACGCACTCGATGAGCAGGCTCGAACGAAAGATGGTGCCGTCGATGTCGAAGACCGCAAACCTGCGCTTGCCGCCCTTCGGCGCGGAACGTGCTGTTCTAGGCTTCGGCATGGTCGCTCTCGATGGCACAGGATGATAGCGCGTTCGCCGACGTTGAGCCGGGAGCTCGTCGAGTGGCCGAGCTCGCTGTTGCCAGTAGATGGGTGATAACATCCGTCGTGTCATGCGTCTTGCCGTCATCGCCGACGTTCACGCCGATGTCCACGCCCTGCGGGACGCGCTCGGCCAGGCAAAACGGCTTGGTTGCGCGCAGGTGGTGTGCGCCGGGGATGCCGTTGGCTATGGCCTGCATCCCGAGGAGACGGTCGCGATCCTGCTTGCTCGTGCCATCCCCTGTGTGCGCGGCAATCACGACCGCTGGGCGGCCAATCCCACGACACCAGGCTCGTCGACGGGAAGACTGGCGACGGAGACGCTCGCCTATCTCGGCGAGCTGCCGAACGTTTGGAAGAAGGTCGTCGAGGGCGTGCGCGTGGCCGTCTGCCACGGGACCCCCAAGTCCGACATGGACGGCATTCATCCGGGAACGCTGATCTCGGCCGAGGCGCAAGCCTTGCTGACGGCAACCGCATCGGACGTGCTGATTAGTGGTCACACGCACGCGGCCGCTGTAGTCCAGGACATTGGCGGTGGCATGATCGTCAACCCGGGGGCGCTGCTGCGCGAACCCAGCGGAGGCGGTGCCCCGGCGCCGGTGCGATTCGACAAAAGGAGGCGCGCGTTCATCGAGGACATGGCCGCGCCTCGCGGAACTTTCGGCATTCTGGAATTGCCCGCGAAGACCTTCACGCTTCACCTCGCCAGCGACGGCAGCGAGTTGCCGGTACCGACCGTGAAGACCGGCGTGGTCGATCGGTGGCGTTGATCTGACGGCGCCCAATTTGCACATTCGACCTGGCCGGGTTTCAATCGGTTCATGCACATCCGGGCAGGGGTTCTGCTTCTCGTGGCGCTCGCCCTTTCGACCGCCGAGGCGTCGACTGACACCTTCTACAAGTATCGCGACAAGCGCACGGGCCGGGATGTATTCGTGAATAGTCTCAGTCAAGTTCCGAAGAGGTATCGCGACCAGGCCAAGCTCATGCTGGAAGGCCCCGCAAGCCATGCCGCAGGGACGGCGGAGCCGCCCATCGAGATTACCGAGTCCTCCGCGAAGCCCACCCGCGACAAGGCACAAGTCACGATCTCGGCAGGCAGCACCGGTTCTGACCTGCGGCAGGCTATCTCAGGCAAGAGCCTTTTGAAGGACGGCCCTGCGGTAGCCAGCGCGCTCCTCGACGCGAAGCTGGTCAGGGCGGGATCGGCCCCGCTGACCTGGCCCGAGCGCGCCTCTTTCGGCCGTCTGCTGCTGGCGATCTTGATTGCGTCCATCGTGGCGGGGCTCGCGGCCCTGGCGGTCTGGATCGTGATCATCGTGATCGCGGTGCGCGACCAACGTCGGTGGTGGGCGCTTCTCATCTTCCTCTTCTCGCCGCTTGCTTACGTTTACCTGTTTCTCCACGTCGGCAAGGGCCGGGCGCTCTTCAAGACCCTGTGCACCGTGGGCATGCTGTCGCCTGCCCTGGTCGGACTGGTGGCCGCTTGGCGCTTCTACGCCTGGTTCCACGCCATCGTCCAGGCGCGCGGAGGAAGGCTCTAGCAGAAGTCTCTTTGGCGACCCTGCGAATGTCGATAGAGTCGCGGCCAACTTTGGCCAAAAATCGCTCACCCAATCGCAGCAAGGCCGCCCCGGCTCCGGCCGTTCCGGCCCCGGCCCCGGCCCCCATCGCACGACAGGCCGAGCCCCTGCCGCTCGCGCTGCTCTGGGGGCTGGCCGCGCTGTTGACCTTCTGGTCCTTCGGCTTCACCACCATGATGGGCTCGGACCTGTGGTGGCACCTGGCGTCCGGCCGCTTCATCGCGGAAACGCACACGCTCAATTTCAAGGATCCGTGGTCGTTCACGCGACACGGGCAGCCCTGGATGAGCCACGAGTGGTTTTCCGACGTGATCTTTCACGCCTGGTCGAGCTGGTTCGGCATGACCACGCTGGTGTGGTGGAAGTGGACCGTGCTGGTGGCCGCCTTCGTGCTCGTCTTCCGGCTCCTGCGTGAGATCTCGGGCAGCTCCCTTGGCGCCTACCTGGCTGGCCTGCTCGCCATCGCGGTGGGGGCGCCGTTCTTCGATATCCGGCCGCACCTCTATTCCCTGCTCGGGCTGGCCGTGCTCCTGCGACTGGCGCTGGTGCCCTCGCGCTTTCGCTTCCTTGTGCCCATCCTCTTCTTCGTTTGGGTGAATCTTCACGGTGGCTTCTTCTTCGGGCTGCTCGCGCTCACCGTCATCTTCGCGCTCGCGCGGATCTTCGGCCAGACCTCGCGCAACACGCTGCCGCTGTGGCTGGCTTGCCTGGTGGCCTGCTTGGCCAACCCCGCGGGTCCCGACGCCTACGTCTTTCCCCTGCACTACGCCCTCAATCCAAGCTCGCCCTACTTGCGCGTGGGTGAATGGCGGCCGCCCTGGGAAGCGAGCAGCATCCCTTCCCCGCTTTTCTTTCCGGCGGTCGGCGTGTTCGTCGTCGCCTCGGTGGTCACCTTCGCCGCGGGTTTGCATCGAAGACACCCCCGTCTGACCTTCACCAGCCTCGCTCTCGCCCTGCTGGCCCTGGCCATGTCGTTGAAGAGCCGGCGTTTCATCCCCCTGTTCGGCATCACACAAGCCCTGGTCCTTGCGCCCGCGCTCGGGATGCTCGTTTCGCGCCTGGGGACATTCCTCGTCGGACGGCTGCCAGGCTTGGGCCGGCCGCTGCTGTGGCGCTGGGTTCCGCCCGTGCTGGCCGCGGGGCTCGGTGCGTGGTGGTTGCATCCCTATCCCCTTTCCAGCGAGACCTTCCTCAACCTCACCAGCCAGGACAACTTTCCCGTCGAGGCCCTGAACGTGGCCGAGGCCAATCACCTCGCGGGCAAGGTCTTCGCCTTCTACGAATGGGGCGGCTACGTCGATCTGCGCACCAACGGTCGCCTGCAGGTCTACATCGACGGCCGCGCCGACACCGTTTTCGACGACAAGATCTACATCCGCTACACGCGAGTCCTCGGCCTGGCCAAGGGCTGGCAGGATATCGTCGATTCGTCGGGCGCCGATTACTTCCTGTGGCCCAGGCGCAAGGCAAAACAGATCGCAGAGCTGCGCGAATCGGGACAATGGCGCGTTCTTTATGCCGATCACGTCGCGGTCCTGTTGATTCGCACCGATGTGCCTGCTCCGTCGCCCTTGCTGCCATCGCCCGAATCGGCGTGGCGAGAGCTCGCCCTCGGGTGGAGGGCGTCGGGCGCGAAAGACCTGCCGGAAGCGGAGAAGCACTTCACGGCCGCGCTCGACCTGATGCCCAACCTGCGCACGGCGTGCGAGTGGCTGGCCAACGTGCAGGCCCGCAGCGAGCGCCTGGCCGATGCCGAGGCCACCCTCGATCGCTGCCAGAAGAAGTTCCCCGATCCCGCGCGTCGCAAGCAACTGCTCGACACCTTCCGTAAGCGCGCAGAAGACCCGTCGTAGCGCATGTTGGCACCCCCTCACGCAACTTTTCCGGCGGCGGTCCGAGAAGCCTTGCATGCACGACAACTCGCCCGCCGCTCAGCTGCCCGACGTCCCCGCCCTGCGCGCCATCATTGGACAGGCGCCCTGCCTACGGCGAGTGCTCGAGCAGGCCGTCCGCGTCGCTTCCACCCGGCTGCCCATGCTTGTCACCGGCGAGAGCGGCACGGGCAAGGAATTGTTCGCGCGCGCCCTGCACGAGCTGAGTGGCGTCGCTTCAGGCCCGTTCGTGGCCGTGAACTGCGGCAGCCTCTCGCGCGAGCTAGCCGAGAGCGAGCTGTTCGGTCACGAGCGCGGCGCCTTCACCGGCGCGGGTTGCCGCAAGGTCGGCTGGTTCGAGGAGGCCTCGGGGGGGACCCTCGTCCTCGACGAAATCGGCGAACTGCCGCTCGACCTGCAGCCCAAGCTGCTGCGCGTGCTCGAAACCGGGCGACTGCGCCGCGTGGGCGGCCAGGGCGAGATCGCGGTGGACGTGCGCGTGGTGGCCCTCACCCTGCGCAATCTCCGGCGCGACGCCGGCCGTGGCCTCTTCCGCCTCGACCTCTATCACCGCCTGGCGGGTTGCGAGCTGCGCCTGCCACCCCTGCGCGAGCGGCCCGGCGACATCGCGCTGCTGGCCGAACATTTCAGGGCCGAGGCGGCCGCCGAGCTCGGACCGGCAACGCTCACGCCGGACGCGATGACGCGGCTGCTCGCCCACGACTGGCCGGGCAACGCTCGCGAGCTGCGCAACATCATCCGTCGCGCGGTTGCCCTCGCGGACGGGGTCATCGATGCCGGCATGCTCGCCCTCGATGCACCCTTCACCGAGTCGGGCTGTGAGTTGCGCCTGGTCTCGCGCGCTGCCGATGCGCCGTCGGGTCCGCTCGGCGCGCACACCACCCCCCATGGCGCCGACGTGCAAGGCGACACCATGAGCCTGGCGGGAAAGACCTTCGCCGAGATGCAGAACGCCATCTTCCGCTGGGCCCTCGGCAAGAGCTCCGGCAGCCGTCGGCGAGCCGCGGCGACCCTGGGCATCTCCCGCTCCACCTTCTGCGATCGGATCCGCCGCCTCGGCCTCGCTACGGGATGAGTGGTGGCGGCCCAGGCCAGCCCCGACGCCGAGCCCTCAGCGACAGGCCGCGGTCATCTTCTCGATCATGTCGCGCATGCGCTGCTCGCACTCTTTCCGTTGGTCGCCGGAGCCCGCGCAGGACTTCGCCGGGTCCATCTTCGCAGCTTGCGCCCTCATCTGCACACACTGCGCGCTGTTCTTGTCGAAGGTCACCGCGCCTTGCCCCTCGCTGCATGCGCCAAGGTAGGTGTAGCGCATCTTCATGGCCTGCGGCCCTCGCGGCCCGCTGCTCTTCATTTCCATGAGCATGACCTTGGCGCTCTCGCGCTTGATGGTCACGGTCGAGGTCCGCTCGGGGCAGATACTCTCCATCACCGCCTGGTCCGCCGTGTCCTTGAGCAGGCGCTGCTTGCATTTCGTCTCGGCGCGAGGCCCCGGACCCGAGGTCGCCTGATGCATCAGATTGTCGGTGCACACATTCATCGACGGCATCATCCTGCCGGCCTTTGTCGCGGCCGAGCTTTCGAGAATGTCGACCTTCCATTGCCCCTTCTGCATGCTGCGGAACATCTTCGGCACGGGTGAGGTGTCCTTGGCGATGGCGGGTAGCGCGGCGGCGACAAACAATGCTACGAAGGCGGCGGTGGTCTTTGTCATGGGATTTTCCTTCCGGTTCAACGCCGCCCGAATTGCTCGGCGCCTGAGGCGACAAGCATAGGCAATTCGAGTCCCATCTGCCACGGATGCTGTCCTGGCTACAGCCGAGGGCATCCCGCGCAGCAAGCTCTGCGATCTCATCGTGCCGGGAACTTGGATGGGCGGCGCGCCCGTCGTCGATGCTGGAGCAGAAAGACGAGGCCCGCGCCAAGCGCAATCCAGCTCGCGAAGAACGTCGCCACCACCAGGCGGGGGAAGAATCGCCATGTTACTTGGTGCTCGCCAGCGGGAACCACGACCGCTCGGCCGAAGATATTGGCTTGCAGCCCGATCTGCTCTTGCCCGTCGACGTAGACCCGCCACCCGGGCGCGAAGGCATCTCCCTCGACCAGAAGCGCAGGGGCGTGGGTGAGGACCCGATAGCTGGCTTGTCCCGGACGCCACACGGTCGGCTCCACGGCGGCGAGCGGAGCGGCTGGCTCGCCTAGCAGCGAGCGAGGGATTGCCCGCTCGTCGAGAGTCGCGAAGGCACCCCCGCGCAGGCTCCTATCCATGCTGATGAGCACGCGACCGGGATGCTTGGCCAAGCGCTGCGGGATCTCGTCGCGCTCGACCAGGCTGGCGGCGGTGACAAGGTAGCTTCGCGGCAGGGCCGAGGTCGGGCGCAAAACCACGGCGCCCGCGGCGATGGAGGCCACCGTTATCAGGCGCCGGTTCGCCAGTGCGCTCGCCAACCAGGGGGCGCGCGATGAAGGGGCGGCGAGTACGACATCCGTGGCGCTCAACTCGGCGACCGCGATGGGATCGAGCTTCGACATCTCCGCCATGGCGGCCGCGACCTCTCCCATGTACAGACCATACGGATCGAGCACGCTCGCGTGGTGGGTCGCATTGGTCATCGGGCTCATCAGCGCCGCTTGCCGGAGCTGCTCCTCGGAGAATGCTTTCTCGTTGAGGCTCAGCCGCGAGCCCGAGACTTCCTTCAGTCGCATCACGCGTGGGCCGCGCGGCCCCACATCAGGTAGATAGCCAGGCCGAGCAGGCGTGACGCTCGGTCGGGTCCACGCCAGATCCGCGGTTGTGGCGAAGACGTCGAGGAAGAGCAACACCGATAGCAGCACCGCGGATCGGGCGGTCGAGAGACGGCCGCGCTCGACGAGGTGGCAGAGCGCCGCGCCCACCGCGGCGAGCATGGCGACCCGCGTGGTGCCAAGCCGCAGGTCGCCGGCCGCGGCCTCGACGATTTCCAGCGGGGCGCCGGCCCTGTTGCCCAGCCACGACACCAGGAACGTCCCGCCCAGCACTCCGAGGGCACCTAGTCCCGCCACGCACAGACAAAGACTGCGTAGCCCTCGCGGACGGGCGAGTAATCGTTCGATGACCGTGCCTCCGGCGAACGCGATGAGCAAGGCCGCGGGCGCCGCCAGCTTCGAGGGGTAGCGAATAAAGGTGAAGATCGGCCGGAGAAACGGCCAGAGCCCGGTCCATTCGCCGGTGGCCACGACCAGCAGAGCCAGGGCAATCGCGATGAAGGTGCGCGGAACGCGCTCGCCTCCCCGGCGAAGCGCCAGCACCGACGCCGCAGACACCAGGGAGCCCACCCAGATGCTGTGCAGAAAGAGTCGCTCCTGCCCGAGCCAGCGAAATGGCCAGAAGGTGAAACGCGGAAGCGGCAGTCCCAACGGGTGCGGCCAGATGAAGCCGAGAATCTCGGCTGGATGCAACGACCACCGCCCAGCCTCGCTGGCCGCGATGCCCGCCCCGCGTTCCGAGAGCGGGAGCGTCCACACCACCGGGTACCAGCTCCCGGCGCCCGTCACGATGGCAATCGCGCCCACCGCAGCTAGCCGCGGCCACCGCGCTCGAAAGCTGCCGCCGCCGGCTCGGAAGACGAGGAGGGCCACCGCCGCGGCCAGCAGTGCGCCCGGCAGGTCGCCGCCCAGGAGGGCCATGCCTAGTGCCAGCCCGCCACCCCACACGGATCCCCTGCCCGCGGCCAGGCGCAACGCCGAAAGCAGAACCAGCGGCCAAAACGCAAGCGTTCCTAGAAAGGGGGCATTGCTCGTATAGGAAATCGCGGGCCCGCAAAGTCCGATGGCCGCGCCGACCGCGACGGCAAGGACCAGGCGTACGCCGAGCGCGCGCAACAGCGCCGTGGAGCCGGCGGCTAGCACGCCGAGCAGGAGAACCATCAAGGTCCCGACCGCGTGGCTCGGCTCCATGACCAGGGCCAGCAACATGCCCGGATGGGCGATCATGGAACCTCGTTCCGCGGCCAGCGGTGTGCCGGTGAGGATCCAAGGATTCCAAAGTGGCAGGTAGTGGCCGCGGGCGGCCTCCGCGACCATGGAGGCGATGGGAGTGGAGAATCGGAAATGGTCGTCGTAGTAGAATTCCGTGCCTCCGGTGAGCACGCGGACAAAAGGCGCCATCGCCAGGAGCGAGGCCCACAATGGCGCCAGCCGCCGGACCAGGGTCTCGCGCGCTACGGCCTCGCCTTGCATCTCCACGGACTGGTCCTCGTCATGCTGGTCGGCATTCTACGCCACGAACCGGGCTCGACACCTTCGCACGACCAGAAGGGGAAGATTGTCGCCCTTGCCGAGGGCAACACGACGGCGGCCCGTCAGCCGACGCGGTGCCTTAGCGCACGACCGGGAACCGCGAAGTCTGACGATTCGCCCGCTGCTCGCGCTTGCGCGCCACCCTGGCGATACGCCGTTCGAGCTTGGCGGCGGAAACTTTGCGGCCGGGCAGCCCTTGCTGTTCCTCGTGGTGCTCGGAGAAGCCTCCCGGCTGGATGCCCAGCTCGAAGATGGTCACTTCACGCTTGCCTCGCTCGCCAAAACGTAGGGGCATCACCGCCGCGCCGATGCCCGCGCCGACGTAGACCGCGCCGGCATTGTCGTTGGCTTGCCGCGAGCCGTAGAGCCCGTGCACGTACCTGTGCCCGCCGATCTTGCCGAGGGTGATCTCGTGGAGGCGGGCGAGGGTGATCTGGCCGCCGTGGGTGTGACCGGATAGCACGAGCGGGATACCTTGCGGCCACAAAAGGTCGGCCTCTTCGGCGATGTGGGACAGCGCAAGCGTGGGAAGATCGCGGCGCAGGCCGGCCACCGCCTTGCTGACGCGCGCGTGTCCGGTGTAGGCGTCGTCGAGGCCGACGATTTGAATCGCCTGGCTGCGCACCGTGATCGTGGTGTGCTGGTTGCGCAGGATCTCGACCCCGGCTCGACGCAGGGCCAGGCATACCTCCTCCGCGCCAGCCCAATAGTCGTGGTTGCCCAGAACTGCGATGACCGGGGCGTGGAATCCCCCCATGAGCTGCGTGAGCTGGTCGAGATAGAGCTGGCTGTGGCACACGAAATCCCCGGTGACCAGCACCAGATCGGGAGTCTGGCCGTTGACCAGGGTCTGGGCCTCGCGCTGGATCGCGAATGGCGTCACCCGGCCCACGTGCAAGTCCGTAAGGTGAGCGATGCGCATAGGATCCATCTTGCCCGCGTACGCCCGCGGCCCGGCGAACCGGCGAAGGGCGACCTTGCCCTGATCTCGCGCCTGCGCGGCTGTCTCCGCCCGGTGCTCACTCCATGCAAACGGCGAAAACAACATCCTAAGAAATTGTAGCCCCCATCACCTGGTTGTCCAGGCGAGTGGGACAAGATTTTCACGAGGTCGGGTAGCGGGTCAGGGGCCTGCGTCAATGGCGGGTTGGGCGCCGCCGTCGGCAGGGAGGGTGGGCACGACGGCGGTCGGCTGTCGGCAGTCCGCCGGCACGTTCGCGCAAGTGACACTCGATCCACAGGTCGCCGCAACCTCGAGCATGCGACTGGCGAAGAGTGGGGAAGAGACATACGGGCAGGACGCAGGCCAAGGGATATCGGATTGGCAAAGTGCAATCACGTCGTTCGTCGTCAACATGACGTCCGCTCTTTGGCACAAACCATCGAGGCAGGCAAAGGGATAACTGGTGAGCTGACAGTCCGCGTCGCCGGTACAAACGAGAGGGTGTCCGGGATCGGCGGCGTTGAACTGCAGATTGCCGTCGGAAGGCAAGCGCATGGCGTGGACTTTCATGATGCGATCCCAGATCAGGATGAACGCATCCACGGCGCCGTTGCCAAGCTCGCATGACAATGGCGTGATGCTGGGATCTTGGGGTGTCAGCGTGCAGAAGGAAGTGCTGCAGGACACGGAGTAGGTCACGCCCATCGTGTCGGTGACGGTGACGATGCCCGGCGTTGTCGAGGATTCGCTTCCAGCGCACGCAAACGGCAGGACGACAAAGACGGCAAGCACGCAGGCTCTGGCGATGGTCGGCATGGTTTCCATCCGCTACATGAAATTCGAGATAGCCGCGACGAATTCGACCGGCTTTTCCAGATTACTTAGGTGACCCGCGCCGGCGATTTCCACCAAACGTGCGTTGGGAATCGCCCGCGCCATGCCAGCGACCTCGGCGAGGGGTGATATCTGATCCTCCGCGCCCACGATGACAAGGGTTGGACAGGGGATGGCTGCCAGCTCGGACTGGCGGTCCGGACGGTCGCGCAGTGCGCGAATTCCAGCGCAGACCCCGGCCGCGTTCTGCCTTCCGAGCTCGCGCACTTCCTCGCGAAGGGACGGGCTGGCGCCGGGCGAGAGCAGAACTGGGATCTGCCGCTCGACCAGTGCGGCCACCCCCTCCCGTTCCACGAGCGCCAGCGCGTCCGCTCTTCCCGCGCGCGCCTTGTCGGTATCGGCGGCCGCGCGGGTGTCGGCGAGAATCAACCGCTCGAGGCGATGGCGATGGCGGGCGGCGAAGGCCAGCGCGACGTAGCCGCCCATCGAAAGACCGCCGATGGTTGCCTTCGCGGTACCCAGGCTGTCGAGCAAGGCCGCCACGTCGTCGGCCATGTCGGCTATCGATGGGTCGCCTGCGCCGAGGTCGGAGCTGCCGAATCCACGCATGTCGGGGACAATCACACGGCAGAATTCCCCTAGCGCCTGCCCGGTTCCACGCCACATGCAGCCGTCGAAGGGAAAGGCGTGCAGGAGCACGAGAGGCTTGCCCGTCCCGTAGCGCTCGTAGGCGAGCTCCCGGTCCCCAATTCGCGTCTTCATCGTGGGTGACGTTAGCATGGGTCGAACGAGAAAGTTGCGCGGCCGTCCGGCAAGGCCGAGGATCGAGGACGTGCCCCTCACCGTCGACATGGCCGTCCAGCAATTTCTCGACCACCTGCGGGTCGAGCGCGAGCTGTCGGTGGCCACGGTCGAAGCCTACGGCCAGGACTTGGCGGCATTCGCCCGCTTTCTCGCCGCGCGCGGGGTCGACCAGGTGGCCACGGTACGGCCTATCGACGTGCTGGATTACCTGGCCCTGCTGACCGCGCAAGAATTGTCGTCCCGTTCGCAAGCGCGCGCTCTCATTGCCCAGCGACAGTTCTTCAAGTTCCTCAAGGCCGAGCGCATCTGCGAGAACAACCCCACCGAGCAAATCGATCTGCCGCGCTGGGGACGCAAGCTGCCTGTCTTCCTCTCCCTCGACGAGGTGGACCGCTTGCTGGCCATTCCCGGGCGCTCGACGCCGCGCGGGATGCGCGACACCGCCATGCTGGAGACCTTGTACGCAACAGGCCTTCGCGTGTCGGAGCTGGTGAGACTGCGCCTCGCCGACCTCAACCTCGAAGCCGGCTACCTGCTCGCGTTCGGCAAAGGTAAGAAACAACGAATCGTGCCTCTCGGCGAGGTGGCAGCCGCCACGCTGCGGTCGTACATCGAAACAGCACGACCGGAGTTCCTTCACAAGACCCAGGCCGCGCCAACCGACGCTCTCTTCCTGACTCGGCTTGGCCGCCGGATGACGCGACAGGGTTTTTGGAAGATCATCGGCGCCCATGCGCGCGCGGCCGGAATTCGCAAGACCATCTCGCCGCACAAGCTGCGCCATTCCTTTGCCACGCACCTCGTCGAGCGCGGGGCCGATCTGCGCGCGGTGCAGGCCATGCTCGGCCACGTCGACATCGGAACCACCGAAATCTATACCCACCTTTCGCGTGCCCACCTGCGCAGCGTCTACGACAAGTTCCACCCGCGCGCTTGACTGCCGCCAGAGTCCACGTTGACCGCCTTGGAGTCGGTCGGCTATACCCACAACGTGGAGAAGAGCATTTGAACATCGGAGCCGACCAAGTCCAGCGCGCGATCCTCTATCTGATCGCGTTCATCCTCTCCATCGCGGTGCATGAGTTCGGCCACGCCTGGGTGGCGAATCGGCTGGGTGACCCGACGCCACGGCTGCAAGGCCGGCTGACCCTGGCGCCTCAGCACCACATCGATCTCATCGGCACCATCATCATGCCCCTGGTCATGGCATTCACCGCGGCAC
>Ga0210133_1000460_pt1 | contig 14566 bp, 11 predicted proteins | sample Joice_ThreeSqC_D_2_FD_184874 | JGI IMG/M metagenome (GOLD analysis project Ga0210133, IMG submission 184874) | Wetland microbial communities from San Francisco Bay, California, USA, that impact long-term carbon sequestration - Joice_ThreeSqC_D1... | ecosystem: Environmental > Aquatic > Marine >...
GGAAAGAAGTTTTACAGGCAATATCCAATCTTTCACGACATAACGGGCAAAGAAACATTCTTCATTGCAGATTTCTTTTGTTATGAAGAAAAGCTTATCATAGAGTTAGATGGTAAATATCATCAATACAAATTGAAAGAAGATCGAGAAAGAACAAAGATTCTTAATCTTTTAGGATTAAGAGTAATAAGATTCAAAAACGAAGAAATTATGAAAGATATAGAAGAAGTTTTGTTAAAAATAAAAAAGCACTCTCATTATCAATTGTGTAAGTCTTAAATCAATGCAGCAAATAGTAATCTACTTTAAAAGTTCCTCTCTTTTTAAGACTTGCCTACAGCAGGCAGGGAGGGATTTTCCCGAAGGGATGCCTTCGGCAAGGGAGAGTTTGATTAACAAAAGGCGACCCTGCTTATGACTCTACACCTAATGAAATATATTTACTCCCCCACCGCAAACTTCACTGCAGCTTTTGCGTGAAGTTCCAGAGTATTGAAAACAGGAAGATGTGTATCTGCTTGTTTTATTAAAAGCGGAATTTCCGTACAGCCTAAAACAATTCCTTGTGCCCCCTGCTTTTCGAGATCATTAATTATATCCAGGAACCTGGATTTTGTTTCTTCTAAGAAAATCTCTTTTGCAAATTCTTCCATAATGGATTTGTGTATAAACTCACGTTCGGGTTTTTCCGGAACAATAGTTTTTATGCCCGCATCAGCAAGTCTTTTTGCGTAAAAATCTTTTTCCATTGTCCATCTGGTTCCAAGCAAACCGATTTGTGAAAGACCGTGTTTTCTAATTTCGGCAGCTGCTGCATCAGCAATGTGAATGATAGGAAGCGAGGTGTTTTTCAAAAGTTTGTTAACATACATGTGCATTGTGTTTGCGCAAAGAACCAGGCAATCAGTCGAAGCACCTTCAAGCTTCTGTGCAGCACCAATTACTAATTTTGTGATTTCTTCATGGTTTTCGGCTTTATTAAGCTTATCTATATCGGCATAATTAAAGGAGTATAAAATGCATTTTGCGGAACTAAGTCCGCCAAGTTTTTTGTTTGTCTCTTCATTAATCAGGCGGTAATACTCGAGTGTTGAAACCCACGTGGTTCCACCGATAAGCCCGATGGTTTTCAAATTAGTTTTGTTCCTGCATTTCTGATTTCTCCTTTATTTCATTCAACATACTTTCAACGGATTGTCTTCCCCAGTTCGGCATAAGGTTGTTATCGGGAACAAACTGGTTAAATTTTGCCAAAGACTTTTCTAATATAGGTTTTGCTCTATCAGGTCCTCCACCGAACTGTTCGGGTGTATAATACGTGCTTACACCCATCAGGTATTCCGGACGTGGATTCAAGGTATCGAGTTCCATAGCCATCTTAAAATTCTTTGTTGAGATTGGTCCGTATTTCATATACCTGTTCATTGGATCGATCTGCATTCTTCCCTGTGCAATCATTCCCATCATAACATAATTTTCAGATTCGTTTGGTTCAAGAGAATCGGCAATGTGAATAAAGTAATCGGCTTTATCTAAATATCCATCTTTCTTTTCTGTAATTGTATCGGTAAAACATGTTATTGCATACGCAAGCGAGGCATAATAATATGGCAGCCACTTATCTTTTTCGGCATTGGCAATTCTCTCGAAACGGTTTGCGACATCGATCATAGATGCTACATCATGGGCAGAATCTATCATCGAAATATTTTTTTCCATGGCTTTTTCATATTTACCATCGTCGGCAGTTAAACCTGAAGCAGAATAAAAACAAATAATTATTGTTAGTAAAAATTTCATAGTAACTCCTTATAATTAGTATGGATTTGATTCACCGAGCGAAATAAACATACCGAGAAAAGCAGAACGCGTTGTTGTAGGAAGTATTGCATCCTTTATCACGCCATCCCTCGAGTAGTTATAACCGTAGATATTATTGAAACCTATAATATTATCAATCGAAAAATACACAACTGTAAAATTATTAAAAACGCTGGTTAAATGACTAAAATTAAAACTCAGGTTATTATAGCTCTTTGTTTTGTCACTTAGAAAGTCGGAATTGTTCGGTTTGTTAGGATTGTAATACGGTCTACCCGTAGCAAAAGAATATGTTATGCCAAAGTAGGTTGTTATTTCTTGAACCCAGTGTTTTAGCACAACAGAAAAAGTATGCGGTGTTGCAAAAGTAGGATTTGCCAGACCGGGATAGTTTGCAAAATCGCGTTTCGTATCTAAATATGAATAGGATATCCAGTAATCTGTGAGCGGAAAAGTTTCGCCGTCGCGCCAAAATACATCAACGCCTTTTGCATACCCGCTGCCATTGTTACTGAACGGAATTTCATTAAGATGATTATATGGATATGTATATAAATATCCTTTTGTCAGATTATCATAATCTTTGTAGTAAAATTCTACACGGAAGGTTCTGCCGGTACCGAGGTACTGGTAATTAAAAATGTAATGGGTAGCATTTTCAAATTCGAAATTATTGTTAGTGAAACCGGAAGTTTTCGGCTGAACGAGAAAATCCTTGTAAGGGGTTTGATAAAATTTTCCGTAAGCAAAATTGAGCTGATCATAAGTTCCAAGTCTGTATGCTAATGAAATACGCGGAGCAAAATTATATTTATCGATTGTTTTTGAATGCTCACCTCTTATACCGATACGCGCAGCAATGTCATTTGTAAAGTAGATGTCAGACTCTAAGTATCCTGCGAAAAAAATCTCATTCATACGTGACTCGAATTCATTGAATGAACTGGTGTATGACAGGCTTTGAAATTCACCGCCGAATGTAAGAAAGGAATTGTTAAAAACTTGTTTTGTCATAGTAACCCGTCCCTGGTTTAAGTTTTCATCCCGGTCGAACTTATCGGAATTCAGATCGATCATATCTTTATCGAGGCTGAAGGATGCACCTGTAAATATCGTCCAGTCATCTCCCAAAATATCTTTATGACTAAGATTTAAATAGTAATTATCTGTTCTCAATTTTGTATAATCTTTCGTAAAAATATTCTTGGAAAGACTATCGAGATTTTTTGTATAGAGCGAAAGATCGGAATAGTGATAAGAAGCGTAGGCTTTGAACATTCCGGTTTCCGATGTTTTTAACCTGTAGTTAGTAGAAGTTTCAATTCCAACAGGGGCGGTGTCCCATTCCTGTCTTTGTTTTTGAATTTCGAAGTAGGGACCTAAATTATAATACCCGCCCTCAAAAGCTAAAGAAGATTTTTCCCATTTTTGAGTATGAGAACCACCCAGCCCCAGGACCATTAAATTAATAGCTGTTCTTGTATCTTCGGCAAGATCCTGAGACTTAAGAACCAATGCCGACGAAAGCGCCTGACCATATTGAGCAGAATACCCGCCGGTGCTGAAAACTATTCCCTTGAACAAGAAAGGAGAAAATCTTCCTCTTCCCGGAATGTCGGGCACACTTGTATAAAATGGTTTCTGAACGGTCATGTCATCTATAATTGTAACTGTTTCGGAAGCGGAACCACCGCGGACGAATAATCCTTCTGTTTCCCCTATTTGTTGTGTGCCGGGTAAAGTTTTAAGAGCGCTGTAGATGTCTCCGGCAGAGCCGGCAGTTGTTACAATATCAAGCGGTTTTAAGATAACACCTTTCTTCTCATCGCTTGCTTCAAACGATCCTGCGGAAATTACAACAGTGCCCAATTCTTTTGCTTCCTCTTCAAGCATTAGGTCTATGTTGATTTCTTTTCCTGTAAGTTGAATACTTTTTTCGGTGCTTTTATAACCGATGAAGCTTACAACAAGGACTGCATCGCCATCTTCAGTTGTAGTAAAAGAGAAGGAGCCGTCTTCTTTAGTGGATATGCCGTCGTACGAATCTTTTATAAAAACATTGGCGCCGGGTAACGGTTGATTTTCTGTATCGGTTACCTTACCCGAAATTTTTGTCTGGCAAAAAAGCAATAAAGGTAAAAAAGAAAAGATGATAGCGCAGAAGAAAAGTTTCATAATAAGCTCTTGGAAAAGATAAAATTATTGGAGTAAAGTTGTTGAAACGGAATAGAAAATGCAAAAAATCTACCGGCGGAATTCACCCGCTTATCATAATTAAAAGGGACTTTATCAAGGTATATTCCGGACGGATGTCGTATATCTGGTCAGTCAAATCCAATCTCAATAATAAAAGGAAAATTAGTTTGCATATTAAATGATTAAAAGAAATTATTAATTTTTATGCTCAACGTTGTTAAATGTTTTCTAAATTAAGAATTGACCTTAAAAAACTTTTGCATTTAATTTGTTTAAATGTTAAAATATCAGCAAGTCTTTTTATTACAAATAGCATTGGGTTATAAAGGTTAGGGGCTGAGCAAACATTCATTAAAATTTGTTGTTCGTTATTATATGGGTTGATTAAAACATACCTATTCAAGGTTACAACCGATAAGTTCTCAACACATTGTATTTTATGAAGTTACCGGGGCAGTACAATTTTTAATTTTTATTGAAATTTTTATGTGGTTAAATCTGAGTACAGCTCTGGGATGGAAACCAATTATTATTATTGGTTTGGTTATCGTGTTTCTGATAGCGGGGTCAAGGCTATATTACAATAACGAGAGGAACAGGGTCCGCAGGGATAATATCGTTGAGTTACAAACAATATCTGATTTTAAAATCAGGGAAATTAATCATTGGCGGGCGGAAAGACTTTCCGAAGCACAATTCTTCCCCGGAGAAAAGATTTTCATTGAACACACAAAAAAATTACTCTCTAATGTAAATTATACCTCTACTAAACAGTACTTTTACGAAACCCTAATTCCGATCAAAAAAAATCATCTCTATGAGAACCTCTTTATTACAGATACAGAAGGAAAGATTCTATATTCACTTGATTCGGAATTAACAAAAACGGATTCAGTAGTATTATCGGGGATTAAGAATGCAGCATCGGAACACAAAATAGTATATACGGACTTTTATTTTTGCAAAGTGCATAAAAAAACTCATTACGATATCATTTCGCCCATTATTAATGAAAAAGATATTCCGATTGCCACATTAGTCTTACGAATTGATCCCGAAGACTATTTGTACCCGATTATTCAAACCTGGCCGGTTCCAAGTAAAACCGCCGAAACATTAATCTTTCGGAAAGAAGGAAATAATGTTCTTTTTCTTAATGAATTAAGACACCGGAAAGAAACTGCTTTAAAATTAAGAATCCCGTTATCAAGAGCAGATGTAGTTGCAATTAAAGCAATTCTCTATGGTGAAGGAATTATTGAAGGAAATGATTACAGAAATGTTGAAGTGTTTGGCAACGTACACAAGATACCGGGAACAACGTGGTATCTTGTAACGAAAATAGATAAGAGTGAAGTTTATTCCGGGTTACAGGAGACAGCGATTTTGATTTCATTTATAACTATCCTTTCCATAATGCTTATAGCTGCAGGATTAGTTTTGGTTTATAAATACCGCCAGGGAAATATCTACAAGGAGATTCTGCTAAAGGATAAAAATCTTGCAGATACTCAGGAAGAATACCGCACAACAATTTACAGCATAGGCGATGGCGTGATAACGGCAGACATTAAAGGTCGTGTTATAAGAATGAATCCCGTCGCAGAACAATTAACCGGCTGGAAAGAAAAGGAAGCCAGCGGGAAAAAGCTTGAAAAAATTTTTAATATAATTAATGAAGAAACAAATAAACCCATAGATAATCCGGTTCAAAAGGTTTTGCGTGGGGGTATCGTTGTTGGTTTGGCAAACCATACATTGCTTATTTCTAAAAGCGGAAAAGGAATACCGATTGCAGACAACGGAGCCCCGATAAAAAATGAAGCTGGCGAAACGATCGGGGTTGTCCTGGTTTTCAGGGACCAGACAGCAGAGCGTGAAACTGAAAAAAAATTGCGTGAGAGTGAATTGAAATTTTCCTCAGTCTTTCATTTCAGTCCGGCAGGCATTGTAATAAGTAGCATGTCTGATGGAAGGCTTATAGAGGTAAATGATACTTTCCTTAAGATGTCCGGTTATGAAAGAAAAGAGGTGATAGGCTTAAAAGTTATTGATCTCGGGATGTGGGTATACCCGGAAGTACGAAGTCAGTTTCTGAATTTAATAAATAAAGAAAATCAAATTGCAACAATCGAAACAGAGTTCCGCAAAAAATCAGGAGAGGTAAGAATAGGAAAAGCAAGGGGAAGAATTATTGATGTTGAAGGCAGTAAATATTTATTAACCGTTATGGAAGATACTACTGAGCGTAAAGTTAATGAAAAAATATTACGCGAAAGCGAAGAAAAAAATAAAGCTCTCGTTAACGCTATTCCGGATTTAGTTTTTTTAATTAGCGAGGAAGGAATTTTTATTGATTATAGGGCAAGCGAACAAGAAAAACTGCTTGTTCCGCCGGAGAAATTTTTGGGTAAACAGATATATGATGTGCTGCCACCGGAAGTGGCTGTTATTACACAAAAAAATCTTGATAAGCTATTCGAATCACGGGAAATACAGGAATATGAATATCAGCTTCTATCTGAAGGAAAGACGAAAAGTTATGAATGCCGGTTGGCTATATGCGGTGAAGATAAAGCCCTGGCAATTGTCCGTGATATTACGATTCGTAAAAGAGCCGAAGAAAATATACGTAAGCTTTCGAGGGGGGTTGAACAAAGCCCGGCAACAATTGTAATTACAGATATCAACGGGAACATCGAGTATGTTAACCCGAAATTTACGGAAGTTACCGGTTATACATTTGATGAGGTTAATGGCTTGAATTCCCGGATATTAAAATCCGGGAAGATGCCCCCAAAAGGATATGAGGAATTATGGACGACCATTCTTAGTAAAAAAGAATGGAGGGGCGAGTTTCAAAACAAGAAAAAAAATGGAGAACTATACTGGGAACTTGCATCTATCTCACCAATCCTTGATGAACAGGGAGAGATTACAAACTTTATAGCCATTAAAGAGAATATCACCGAGCAAAAAAGATTGATGAATGAGTTGATTGAAGCGAAACAAAAAGCAGAAGAGATGAACAGGATTAAAACATATTTTTATGCCAATATGAGTCACGAGCTTCGCACACCCTTTGTTGGAATTGTCGGTTTTGCAGAATTATTAGCAGAGACTTTGGAAAAACCTGAAGAAAAAGAAATGGCAGAAGCTATATTAAAGGCTTCAAAAAGACTTACGGATACTTTAAATAAAATATTAAATGTTACAAATATTGAGTTTGGAAAACTTGAATTACATATAAACGGAGTTGATGTATATGAAAAAATAGAAAGCCTGAGAATATTGTATTCCAAAGCGGCTGAACAACAAAATACCAATATTAAAACCGAATTTAAATGCGACAGGTTTTTGTTAAGAACGGATGAAAAATTGTTAGAAGAGATTTTAAGCAATCTGATTAATAATGCAGTTAAGTTTACTTTTGACGGTATAATTAAAATAATAGTTGAAAAAATAGAAGAAACGGATAGAGATTATTTAATGATTACGGTAGCCGATACCGGGGTCGGCATTCCGGAAGATAAACAAGAGATAGTCTGGAAAGAGTTCCGGCAGGTTAGTGAAGGATATGGCAGAACCTCTGAAGGAACCGGGCTTGGGTTAAGTATCGTTAAAAAGTACACTGAACTGTTGAATGGGAAAATAAGTTTGAAAAGCGATGTTGGCAAAGGCTCTATCTTTACACTTGAATTACCCCTGATTGTAGATTTGGAAGAAGCAAAAGAAATTGAGCCCGAAATAAAAGATGAGGAAATATTATCATCAGAAAAATCTGCCGGGCCATTTAAGATTTTGATTGTAGAAGACGATAATATAACGGCTAAATTTATTAAGAAAATTCTTTCAGATTGTTATAAAGCAGATGTTGCAAAAAATGCGAAATCTGCACTGGAGTTGGTTCAAAATAATATTTACGCCGCATTGCTTGTGGATATTAATTTGGGCGGAGGAATGAATGGTGTTGAATTAATGCAGAAGGTAAGAAAAGTTGCCAATTACGAATCAATCCCGATAATAGCAGTAACTGCGTATGCTTCTAACAATGACAGGGCTGAATTCCTGGCAAAAGGTTTTTCACATTACATTTCAAAACCGTTCGCACAAAATGATTTGAGAGATCTTCTACAGGAAGCATTAAACAGAAAATAATTGCTTCGCAGGAAATTAGAGGATAGAAAAAAATTAAAGACAATATTCTGATACAATCACTAATTATTGTTCCGGCGGTTTATTGTCTAAAGAGTCGGATGTGCTCACAAGTCTTCCGGATTTACGCAAGGCATCTTTTAATAAAAATTCTATCTGGGCATTGATACTTCTTAATTCATCAGCCGCCCATTTTTCAAGAGCGGCGTGAATCTTTTCATCTATTCTTAACAAAAACTTTTTCTTTTCAGCCATATCAAAATATATTTTTCATCCATGCGCCGCAGCTTGTTTTCGTTTATAAGCAATATACCAAATCAACACAATTGCCCATGGATATTTGTCTAATAGTTCCGATGGTTGTTCTATTTTAATTTCCGTCGTAGACTTTAAGGCGAATTTATCTTTAAAGCTTACCAGACTGATTCCGGAATTATTCTCAATTCGGTAGCCGCCTTTAAACATTTTAAATACAAATTTTAGTCTTTCACCTCTTGGAAGAAACAAAGTCCCGTTCATTTTAAAATTGTCTCTTTTATATGTTGCGTAAGGGAGTTGAAAACCCGACTCCCTTATTGCAATTTCCGACTTCCAGAATTTAGGGAAATAAATTTCCCACTCGTGGTTATCGAATTTAAACAATATTCTCCGGCTAAATATTTTTGGTTGATTGATGGTTCCCAAAATGTTATCACCGTGTTTTAATTCGTAGAAATTCTTCCAGATGGACGGTTGATAAATTGTTAAGGTTTCACCAATCAGCCCGGATATGTTTTTCATTTCAAACAATATTTGTTTTCTTAATAAATAGTGCCGGTGTTAATTACAGGCTGTGCTTCTCTATCCGCAACCAGTGCAACTAAAAGATTATTTACCATTTGTGCTTTTTTATCTTCATCTAGCTCGATGATCTTTTGTTCACTAAGTGCACGCAAAGCATTATCTACCATACCGACAGCACCTTCGACTATTTTGAACCTTGCAGCAACAATTGCCTGAGCCTGCTGCCTGCGTAGCATTGCTTGTGCAATTTCCTGTGCATAGGCAAGATGAGTAATTCTTGCTTCCACTACTTCCACACCGGTAACATCAAGTCGTGATTGCAATTCTTTTTTTAAATTTTCTGCAACTTCAGTTGGACTGCTTCTTAGCGACTCTTTCTCACCCTCATTAGTATCATAGGGGTATTCGGAAGCAAGAGTTCGGATAGCGGTCTCTGCCTGGATTGCGACAAACTGTTCATAGTTTTCTACATCAAAAATAGCACGGGCTGAGTCAACGACCTTCCAAACAACGACTGCGGCAATTTCGATCGGGTTGCCATGCAAATCATTTACTTTAATTTTATCACTGTTAAAGTTTCTAATTCTAAGTGAAACATGTTTTTTGATAGTAAAAGGATTTACCCACCAGAAACCGGATTGGCGAATCGTTCCTGTGTATTTTCCAAAAAGAATTAATACACGGGAATCATTTGGCTGAACAATTACCAACCCCTTTAGTAATAAGAAAAATAGTAACATAACCGGAAAGAAAATCCAGAGGACAGTTGGTTTATCTGTATTGACAGCATACACTAATGCATAAATATCTGCAGCAAGCAGAATAATTGCAATAAAAACGAATAAAAAGCCATTAAACTTTTTAGCTTCTTTTTCAGTTATTTTTTCCATTTATAACTCCTTTGAAGATTGATATCGTAATGATATCATTTTAATAGCATAAAATCAAGACCTTTTGAGTATTTAGATAATTAATTGGCAAAATAGATTTTGTAGTTCAAAGAAATGGCTTTAAGATATTTTTGATTGATTCCCATTTTGTATTTTTGCAAATAATCAAAAAAAATGATATGAATACACACCTTCAAGTTAAAATTTGCTGTATTTCTTCTATTGAAGAAGCAAAGTTAGCAATTAAATATGGCGCGTCTTCAATTGGATTAGTTTCTGAGATGCCAAGCGGACCCGGTGTAATAAGTGAAGAGCTAATTGCTGAAATAGTTTCGGAAGTCCCATCCTCCGTAAACACTTTTCTGCTCACAAGTAAACAAAATGCAGATGAGATAATAAGACAGCAAGAGAAAACAAAAGTTAACACACTACAGCTTGTCGATTATATACGATATGATGAATTGGGGAAATTAAAGAAGCAGTTATCCGAAATAAAACTTGTACAGGTAATTCATGTTATTGATGAGCAATCCATAGAAGAAGCAATAATGGTTAGTCGTTATGTTGATATGTTACTTCTTGATTCCGGTAATCCAAATTTAAAAGTTAAAGAACTTGGAGGAACCGGTAGAACACACAATTGGGAAGTCAGTAGAAAGATAATTGAAAACGTATCGATCCCGGTTTTTCTTGCTGGTGGCTTAAATCCAGAGAATGTTTTGGAAGCAATACAGATAGTTAAGCCTTTTGGGATCGATATTTGCAGCGGGGTAAGAACAAATGACAAGCTCGATGAAGTAAAGCTGAAATCATTTTTTCAACTGGTGAATATTTATACTAATTGATGGAAGTAAGTTTTCAGGAATGAAAGAAAGTTGAATCCTTGTAATTCCTCCATAGGATTTTGTCCGGGGTAAAAGTAAGAACAAAAAAAGGCGTCTCTTATTAGGGGACGCCTTATCGGAAACACATAATATTATATTTTAATTACGTGGCTTAGCTTCGTTCACAACAATATTTCTGCCTTTAAGCTCCGAATTGTTCAATGCCTTAATAGCATTGCTGGCCTCTGTGGGATCCTGCATTTCAACAAATCCAAATCCTCTAGATCTACCGGTAACCCGGTCGGTTATAACTTTTGCTGAAACAACCTCGCCGTGTTTCTCAAAAGTAGCTTGCAATGTTTGGTCGTCTACAGCCCAGGGAAGGGAACCCACAAATAATTTAGTACTCACAAAAGAACCTCTAAAAAATATTAATAAATGAAAAATCCGGTATAAACCGGATGGCTAAATCTAATTAATAAGGATTTGAGAAACAAATTAATTCCGGCAAATGAAAAGTCTGATTGTTCGGTTTCAGGACAACCTGTGTATAGATAATCTTGTCGCTATACCAGGATACCGGTGGTAATTTTATTTCCGGAGTAATAAAAAGCTATTTATTTTGAAATCAGTTTGATTTTTTCGCCAACATTAATTTTACCGAATGTTTCGGGAATTACATTCATACCGAACATAACTTTGCCGTTTTGTTTTCTGAATGTAGCTAACGTCTTTAAAGGTTCCTGAGCCCGTTCTGCAGTATCCTGGTTTGTTGTTGTTATTACACATCGTTCACATTTTTTAACGGCAGAAAAAATCACATCACCAATTTGAAATTTTTTCCATTGGTCTTCATCAAAAGAATTTCCGCCGCTAAAAACAAGATTGCTGCGAAACCGGTTCATCGGCAGCGGGACTTCTATTCTACTATTTAAATCTGCAAGTGATTCTTCACCAATTATAAGCAGAGGGAATCCATCAGCAAAGCTTACAATTTTATTCTTTGCATATCTTTCATCGACGGCACGTCTTGTTGTTTCGGGCATCTTCACAAGTCGGCATTTAATTCCAATTAAATCCGAAAACCATTGATCGATCTGATTGTTATAAAACTCACCGATCACAGTATCATTCCAGATAGTAATTATATCTTTTTTTAAGTGTTCGAATTCAAATGGAACTAATAACGATTCAACATTTTTTATTTTGTGTTGAATCTTCAAGCCTTTGTTTTCAACGCTAACGCGTATCAAAGCCATTTCAGGAAAATCACGTTGTGTAAAAAAAGTATTCGACCGATCGACAAGAACCCACCTTCGATCGTATTGTAAGCCGCGTTCTTCAACCCCGGCAGACTGCAGACTTATTCCTGCAAGGGATTTGATTGGGTAGATATTTATTTCAGTAAGTGTATACATGTTTTTTTGAAACTACAATCATCAAATATAAATTACAAATAAATCTCAATTTTCAATTATATAATTGAAAGGAAGGGATCAATTTTATCGTGATTATTCAAGTTCCGTTTTTAAGAATAATTAAAGTTACTTCCGGTGTAGAGTTATACCTTATCGGGGCAAGCGACATTCCAAGCCCGCGTGTAACAATCATTAACATACTGCCAAAATGAAAATCACCGCGTTGATACTTTGTTTCAAACCGGGTAGGTGATAAGTGAAGAAAGGGAAACAACAAAGTAATCTGTCCACCGTGTGTATGTCCTGCTAAAAAAAGATCGTACTTTTTTTGAATTGCTTTATCGACTAAAAATTGTCTTGGCTGATGAGTTAGAAATATTTTTAATGAACACTTGCTCGTATCCCGGGTAAGGTTATCGAGTATTGATTCAGAAACCGCTTCAACATAAGTGTTCGTTATGAATGTGATGCAAAGGCTGTCTTCGCCAACAACAATATTTTTTTTACCGTTGCTTATCATTTCTACACCATGGTTTTTTAAAGCCGACATAACTTCGCTTAAACTTCTTTTCGTATCTTCCCTGTAAGCCCAGTTATCATGATCTCCAACGCAGGAATAAACACCGAGTTTTGATTTTATCTTTCCAACAAATTCTGCACTCTCTTCAATATAATCAGGAGAGGAGGTGATCATATCACCAGCTATTAATACAAGGTCGGGACCGGTTTCATTAATATCATCAATAAATTTTTGTAAACGGGATTTGTCTGTATATCTGTCTGCCTGCATATCTGAAACAAATGTTATCCTGAAATTTTCAAGTGATTCTGGCAGCTCACTCATTCTGAATTCAACAACTCTCGTGGAAATAACATTGTAATCGAAAATTATTCGTGAAGGGATATACACTATAAAAAAAACAAGTAGAAGAAAAACGATTTTTGCTTGTAAGGAAAGCAGCTTTTCTTTATTCTTTTTAAAAACCGGGAAGATTATTAATTTGATGAGGTCTATAATAAAGAAATAAATTACACATTGAAGTAATAACAAAACAGAAATCCAAAACGGATAAAGTATGAGATAATCAAAAAAGATATTTTCCGGTGATGAAATTCTGTTACCGGAAATATTTCCATAAGTCCACGCAATAAGAAGCAGTACGGGGTAAAGATTAATTGTAATCAGAAGTACAATTTTTAATAGTTTATATACTTTTAATCCTTTGGATGGGAATAGTCTATTGAGGGAATGTTTAATTTTCTTAAAGAAGTATAGTTCAAAAAGAAAAAGAACAATCAGAACAATAATAAGCAGGGGATACCAGCGCATAATTTTACAGTAGAATAATTTTTAGATAATGAAAACAAATTTAACATTATTGTTTATGAGAAAATAAAAAAGAGAGAGGAAATAATACCTATAAAACTCATATTTTAGTGACTCACAGTGAACTTCTTAAAAGCCATTCAAATGTTTAATTTATAGTGTTAAATCTAATCACATTGCAGAATGACATTCAATTTAGTTAAGCATACCCTAAGAGCTTTAAATCATAAAAACTACAGATTGTTTTTTGGCGGACAGGGTCTTTCGTTAGTCGGCACCTGGATGCAGCAAATCGCACTCGGCTGGCTTGTATACAGGATGACCAACTCAGCATTTCTTTTAGGATTAGTCGGATTTTCATCACAGATACCGACATTTCTATTAGCTTCATTTGCCGGGGTTTTGGCTGACAGATACAATAAACACAAAATCATTATTACCACTCAAACTTTGGCGATGCTGCAGGCATTTATTCTTGCCGTACTTACGTTAACCAATACGATTAAGATATGGCACATTTTGTTATTGAGCCTGTTTTCAGGATTAATAAATGCATTCGATATGTCGACACGGCAATCATTTGTAATCGATATGGTTGAAGATAAAAATGATTTGCCGAATGCGATAGCTTTAAATTCTTCAATGTTCAATGCAGCAAGATTGGTTGGTCCGACTATAGCCGGATTTGTTATTTCCGCATTAGGAGAAGGTGTGTGTTTTTTAATAAACGCTGCAAGCTACATAGCGGTTATCGCCGCATTGTTATTAATGAACATTGCGCCAGTTATCAATAGCAAGAAGAAGGAAAGAGTTTTGAAGGGATTGAAGGAGGGAATGAAGTATGCGTATAACTTTAAACCGATACGGGCTCTTCTTCTTTTGATAGGATTAGTAAGCTTAACAGGAATGCCTTACACAGTATTAATGCCGGTGTTCGCTAAAGATATTTTAAAAGGTGATGCAAGCACCCTGGGATTTCTGCTCGGTGCGGTAGGTACCGGGGCGCTGGCTGGCGCACTGTATCTTGCTGCCCGGGAAAGTGTATTGGGATTAGGCAGATGGATTGCAATAGCCGCAATTACATTTTCACTTGGTCTTTTTTTCTTTTCTTTTTCAAGGAATCTTGGTTTGTCTATGGTGCTATTGCTTTTT
>Ga0210133_1000461_pt1 | contig 14545 bp, 12 predicted proteins | sample Joice_ThreeSqC_D_2_FD_184874 | JGI IMG/M metagenome (GOLD analysis project Ga0210133, IMG submission 184874) | Wetland microbial communities from San Francisco Bay, California, USA, that impact long-term carbon sequestration - Joice_ThreeSqC_D1... | ecosystem: Environmental > Aquatic > Marine >...
GGTGCACGATTAAAAGTAAGAGAAAACGACAGCAGATTGGGTATAAGAGGTGTAGCGGGAATTTTGTGGATTCCCAATAATTCCAGGTTTGATCTCTTCATGCAGATTGCACCGATACTCGATGTTATTCCCGCAACTAAATTCGATGTTGCCGGGGGAATCGGCGGAAGATTCTTTTTTAATTAAATCCGTTTAATGTTTAGAAGTTTATGGAACGGCTGTTAAACCGCAGCCGTTTCTTAATCTTATTTTTCTTACGTCTTCAAACTTTTTATAGTTATAAATATTTAAAGAACTTTCCTCTCCGTTAAACAAATCAAATATTAAATATGTATTTGTAAGAAGAAGATTAATTTTCCCGCCGCTGTTCCATTTATGTTCGGGTTTATGACTTAGGGTGTTATACACAAGTAAAACTGAACCGGCATTATCTTCCCCGGTGTTTCCGGGCGAGGTAGTAATAAAAGCATAATTCTCATCCGGGGTCCAGGTTATTTTATTAAACGATTCACTTAATGTATCGACAAAAAATTCATATTGATTCTTAATGATCTTGAAATAAAGAGCATCCTCTTTTTGTAAAAATCCAAATTTCCCTGATGGCGAAAGCAACGAACCGGATTGTGCATCAAAAGCCGGATAACCGTTTTTGATGAAATCGAAAACATCAACCGTCTGTTCAATCAATTTACCAAAAGGGCTGTATATCTGGTTTGTTCTGTTAACATAGGTGGCTACTCTCAGATCGATGGAAGTAAATTGTATTCTGAAATTAATTCCTTCCCAGTAAGCAAAAATCTGTATTGCATCCCCGATATCGGTTACGTATTCAACCATAGATAAATCCGGCAACAACCTGTAAAGTTTAATTTTATTGATAAACGAAATTCCGTTTTTTATACCAAAGCTTCTTGCGGTTAAGAAAAAGATGTATTGCAGATCGTCGCTGTAAAGCAGCTTAACCACCGATTCATTTCTTGCAGACCAGAACATTTCATAACTATCGGTTTCAAAATCATACTTATAAATACCTGTATAAGCACCGTTGTTTCCAACGAAGAAAAGCCGGTCTAAATCTTTAATTGCAACTGAATCTTTAACCGGTTTAAGAATTTCTTTTTTATTTTCCGCTGCTTCCTCCGTACAGGAAATCATGAATAATGAAGCAGAGATGAACAGAAAAAAAAGTATACTCAGGCGTTTAAGCATAACCTCCTGTTTTTAAAAACAATTTTAAGATGAAATTAATAATTTTAAGGAATATTCCCCACAACGGGCTGTAGATGAAAACCAATAAAATTATCGATCCATAAAGACCAAGACTGAGATACTTAGCTGTGTATTTGTTCGGAAAAAGATCGAATAATATATGTGAGCCATCGAGCGGCGGAATCGGCAATAAATTAAAAACGAACAGGAAAATATTCAGGAATACTCCGTACCACATCAGATCAGTTACAAATTTTTGTTCCGCTCCGAAAACCTGGTGTGAGACAGCAAACAGCACAAAGAAGAAAATTGCAAATACAAAATTGGAAAACGGACCTGCAAAAGAAACTACCGCATCGCTCTTTAACGGATCATTAAAATTTCTTCGATCAACCGGAACAGGTTTTGCCCAGCCGATTAATGCAAAGCCGGAAGTAAAAGCCGCTAAAGGCATTATCACAGATCCAACTAAGTCGATGTGCTTAAGAGGATTTAAGGTTAATCTTCCCATTTTCTTTGCTGTATCGTCCCCGTACTTATTAGCAAACAAAGCATGCGAATATTCATGGACTGCAATTGATAAATAGAACAAAGGAAGGAACGCTATAAAATTCAGAAGTCTATCGCTTATTTGAATATCTGCCAAACTTAACCTCTCGGATGAAAATCTTTATGAACCTGTTTAATAAAATCCCGATCTATATGCGTATAAATTTGTGTAGTAGAAATATCTGCATGACCCAGCATTTCCTGCACGGCTCTCAGATCGGCGCCGCCTTCCAGTAAGTGCGTTGCAAATGAATGACGAAATGTATGCGGATGAACTTCTTTTTTTATTCCGGCTTCTCTTGTATACTTATCTATGATCTTCCAAACACCCATCCTCGATAGTTTTGTCGACCGGTTGTTCAGAAATAAAATATTTTCACTTTTGGATTTCTTTTCTAAAAATGGTCTGCTCTTTAACAAATATTCATTCACCCATTTAATTGCGGAACGACCAACCGGAACAACTCTTTCCTTTGAGCCTTTACCGAAAACACGAATGACTTCATCCTTAAAAAACAAATCCGATACTTTAAGATTAATTAGCTCGGAAACACGCGTACCGCATGCGTATAATAATTCAAGCAGTGCTTTGTCTCTTAAACCGAGTTTTTCATTAACGAAAGGAATTGAAAGAATAGAATCGATTTCTTCTACCGTAAGAACTACAGGCAGACTTTTCGATAGCTTTGGAGCGCTTAATCTTTCAACAGGATTTTCACGTATGTACTTGTTAGAATATAGATAGATGAAGAAGTTTTTTATTGATGAAAAATATCTCGCCGCACTTGTGCTTGATAAGCCGTACCCGTTAAGCACCTTAAAGAAATTGGTTAAATGAGAAATTGAAATGTCATAGGGATCGTCTATATTTTTTTCCTCAAGAAAGTGAAGCAGCGATGTAAGATCGTTTTTGTACGAGGCAATTGTGTTTTCGGAAAGATTGCGTTCAAGCTTTAAAACAGAAAGATACTCTTTCAGGAAAGTTTCCATTATTTATCTTCTTTTTTGTCGGTCCCTTTTTCTATTTCCTCCTGTTTCGGGTATCTAATTCTACGGTGATGCTGCCCGAGAAGAATACTAAGAAATGCTTCTTTTAGTTTTGTTATATCGCTGAATGTTATAGGCGCATTATTCATCTGACCATCCGCTATCCGGGAATTTATAATACTATCGATAATATTTTCTACTTTCTTACTGTCTGAATCTTCAATAGATCTTACGGCAGATTCACATCCATCGGCAAGCATAACGATTGCTGTTTCTTTTGTTTGAGGACTTGGTCCCGGGTATCTATATTGATTTATATCTACCTTGTTCTCACCGTAAAGTTTTTTTGCTCTCTCATAAAAGTAAGTCATTGCCGTTGTACCGTGATGCATCGGTATAAAATCGATTATTTCCTGCGGCAGATCATTATCCTCGGCAAGCTGAACTCCTTCCTTAACGTGACTGACAATTAAACTTGCACTTTCTTCCGGTGTTAAATTTTCATGCACATTTTGATTGTTTAACTGGTTTTCAACATAGTTTTGGGGAGAAATTGTTTTCCCGATGTCATGATAATAAGCGCCGACTCTTGCAAGCAGCGGGTTAGCTAATATTTTTTCTGCGGCGGCTTCTGCCATTGTGCCCATCGTCATTGAGTGATTAAAAGTACCCGGCGCTTTCCTGGCTAATTCTCTCAGAAGCGGTCGGTCAAAATTCGATAGTTCGAGTAAAGTTAAATCGGTAGTAATCCTGAACATCTTTTCAAAAAAGATAAGCAGTCCGTAGGTAAGAACCGGGCTTATCAACGCATTCGAACCGGCGAAAGCTATTTCAACTAACATTGTATCAATCGGGGCAAATCTTTCCAGACCGAAGGCTATTATCGATACGATATATCCCGATAAAATTACGAGGAAAGATCTGAAAATCTGTGAACGGTTTTTTATATCACGCACGGTATAAACCGATAAACCGCCCGCTATCAGGTTCATAGTTGTGAAGCTGTAATCGTTCCCTCGTAAAGCACCCGCAATTAAAGCTAAAATTATTGTGGTATAAAATCCAACCCTTGAATCAAAAATTATTGTAAACAACATCGATGCAGCAGGTATAAAGATCAGGAACTGAACCGGCGCTTCAACTTTAATCTGGTTTATTAGAAATGTTACAAACGTGACAAAAGTAATAATGATGGCAATCAGGATAAGTTTTGTATTATCATGAAATATTTTTTTCCTGAATAACGATAAATAAATAGCGAGCAGCAGAAGCAGCAATGCAATGTGAACGAATTTACCAATGTACTGAAACAATAATCCTTCATCGCCAATTGTATCACCTTTTGCTTCTTTAAAGGAATCAATCTTTAATTTTGTGTCTTTCGTGATTCGTTCATGCTTTGCGATTATTCTTTCATTTTCATTTACGATGCCGGAATATTTCGATACGTTGTTGCGTGCCTGCTCTTTTTCCTCATCTGTAAGCTCCGGGCTGTAAACGAGGTTTGGAAATACAAAATGAACTGTATATTCACTTAATGTATTGCTGATATCCACTGGAAAGTTTAACCGTTGAATTTCAAGTTCTACCTCGTTCCTTGCCTTGTTCATGAACATAAAGCTTGATATTGCTTTTATTCTATCGACGTTACCGACCCTAACAGCAACACTGTCTTTTTTTTCTTCACCGGAATCGATATTAAGAATTCCGGCTTTATAAATCCTGGTTAATACAAATCTTGATGCAGCGAAAAGCTCATTTAATTTAGGTCCCTTAGTATCAACTAAGTTTCTTTCTCTTGTTCTTAGAGTCTGAAATTTTAAAAAGGCAGCGGTGCTTAAGAACGTGGGGTTTACAGTCTCAATCGAATCCCCTGTAATATTCTGATCGATTAGTTCCAGGAGATAAACATTGTACGACTGAAGAGAATCGAGTGAGACATTTTCTATTTCTGAATTTTCTATGAAGACGGGGTAAACGGTTTTTTCAGCCGCCGCTATTTCTTTCCTGTAAACATCCGTACTTTTAATTATCGGGAAGCTGAATGGAGCAATCAAATCATCTTTAAGCCAGATGGAACCTTCCGTAACTTCCGATTCTATCGATTCGCCTTTGGGAAACATTAAAGCAATTAATGCAACAGTAATAAATGCTATTGCAAATTTAAAGATTATGGATTTTATCGGTGTATCATTTGACTTAATAAACATCGATCAACCTTTTTTTGCTTTTAAAAGCATTTCGAAAAATTCCGCAGCACCTTGTTCATTATTAGTTCCCCTGGTAACGTGATCTGCATTTCTTATAAGTTCCGGTATTGAGTTTGCCAGTGCTACTTTAATAGCATCGGTTTCAAACATACTTATATCGTTGTACCAGTCGCCCATTACCACGGCAGTTTCCGGTTTAATTTTTAAATATCTTAGGAGTCTTTTTAATCCTTTTCCTTTTGTAGATCCAGCTTTTCTGATTTCTAAGTAAAACACTCCTTTAAATCTCTGAGATCTGAAATAAGAAGTGCTGCACCCGGTAACATACGGAAATGCAAATCTATTTTTAACAAATTCAATCGAATCTTTAATATCGCTTGAGTATACAATCTCAAGTGTCTTATCCATGTAACCTTCGTACGAAGATATCTCGGTATATTTAGCACCGAACTTATTTAGAGTTTGCGGAATAACGGTATGATTTTCCGTATAATAAATTGCATCAGAATGACATAGTGCAACATTTAATAAATATTGTTCGGCATAATTTATCGCTTTTTTAACATACTTCTCCTTAACAAAGGATTCATGTATTATTTTACCATCAGGATGAACTTTTATAAGGCTACCGTCTAAAGATATAATTGGACTATTTACTCCAAGCTCATCCGCAATACCAGTTGCCGCGGAATGCAATCTTCCTGTGGCAAAAGAAAAGCGTACATCATACTTTTGAAGTTCACTTATTAGTCTTTTAATATCCCCGCCTATCGAGCCATCATTAGCAAGTAAGGTTCCATCAAGATCGCTGACGACTATTTTTACATTTTTTAATTTCTGCTTATCCGACATATAACAACAATTTTTTTTTATGACCCCGCTCATTTTTTAGAAAACCAAAAATGAAAAGGGTAATAGTATTATCGAGATTAAAAAGTTTCTTTGAACATTAAATATAAAGTTACCTATTTCAAATATCTAATTCATGATTCTCGCTTAAATTTTTCTATCCTCGCTTTCTGCATTAATCTACCGGATTATACCGGACTAAAAGCAAAATTTTAATCAAGTTCTTCCAAAAATTACTTACACAGAATTCGCAATTCCCATAACCAAGAGTGAAGCCAATAAAAAGAGCAAATATTACTTACAATTTCATCTTTGAATGAAGTAAAATTAAACATTGCTGGCATAAAATATGATTTTTAATAATGTTCAGGAAATAGAAGTACAACCTGAAATGAGTTGGAACTTTTATTTAGAGTTCATTTTTACTTATTTTTAATAAAATATCTTTTAACTAAAACCCGGATCGAGCAAAGGGGGTAATCTTGATTTAAAATATTTGATTTTAATATGAGCATTTATTTAATAATCGGAATCGCAGTAGTTGTACTAACCTTCCTGATAATATTGATTTTAAACACGAAGGAACGTAAACGAAAAATCGGAATTAAAGACAGATTATCGATTGAAAATTTTGTGGAAAATGAATCGGTAATAAAAAGTCTTGAAAAAAATTCTAATAGGGCTCCAACCGCAAACACAGAAAAGCCCAAACCCGATTGGGAACTCGCCCAGGATTACAAACTCAGCCAGAATACAACGGAACCCAGCACCAAGTTTTTAAATGCAGGTATTAAATATTTAAAAGCTCAAAAATACAGGGATGCTCTCCTCTGCTTCAATAGTGCGATCGATCTTAATAAAACAGACGGTGAATCCTATTACCTGAGAGGGCTGGCAAAGACGAAATTGAATTTACTAAATGACGCAATCGAAGATTTTACTGATGGTATTCTTCGCAAGCTAAGCAAACCAGACGCATTTTATCATAGGGGAAAAGCATATTTGAGAACCGGGCAAAAAGAAAACGCACTTGCCGACTTTAATAAATATTTAATGCTGGATAAGAGTAACCCGGAAGTATATTACCTGCGAGGCGAATTGAAATATGAGAGTAAAGACTTTTATGGCGCCATAGAGGATTTAAGTAATGCGATAGTTTTAAATCCAAACCATGAATCCGCATATTTTAAAAGAGGAATGGCAAGGCATGAAACCGGCGACACCCAAGGCTGCTGCAGCGATTTACAGAGTGCACTTGATAAAGGAAACCTCGAAGCATATCATTACCTTAAGCTTTACTGCAATAATTAAATTATCTTTTTAAAGTAATAATGGAATAAAGCAATCCTGAGGTGATTGTAATAAGTACCCCGATTAGTGTATACCATGTCCATCCAATCCCGGTAAAAAACACAATAATTATCATCCCGGTTATTCCTGCGGAAAACCCAACTAACGCCGCTGTTTGTTGAACGTTTTTAAAAAGTAATCCCAGTAAAAACGTACCGAGCAGACCACCGTATGTAAATGAAGCGATACTTAATGCAATTTCAACAACTGCGCGTGAACTGTTCATAAAAATTAATGCGGAAAGTATCAGCAACACGGCAAGAAATATTGTAAGTATTCTGGATGTTTTTAATTTCGTACCTTCTTCCAATTTCATTTTAGTGAAAGGAATATAAATATCTATCATTAATGATGATGAAATTGCACTCATCGAACCCGCCAGCGTAGACATTGCTGCGGCAAACAAACCGGCTATGATAATTCCTGTAATTCCCGGAGGCAAAACTTCGATGATGAACTTCGGAAATATTTCATCGGATTTTATGCTAAGTGAGCCGTAATATGAATAAAGCATCACTCCAAGTGCCAGGAAAATTGCAAACTGAATAATTACAATTACTCCGCTTCCGATAATAGCTTTTTGTGCGCTTCTAAGATTTTTAGTTGCAAATAATCTCTGCACAATTAATTGATCCGTTCCATGCGAAGCCATAGATAGAAAAGTTCCGCCAATTATTCCGCCTATAAACGTGTAAGGATTGGAAAAGAAACCGCCAATGCTTTTACCAAATCCGAAATTAATTATAGAAAATTTGAATCCTGCTTTTGCTGAGTTCATAACGGTTGTCCAACCTTCCGGCAAGAGATGAATTAAATAGATTCCGGCAAGCAGAGCGCTGCCTAAATACAAAAACATAAGAACAACATCTACTTTTATTACACCCTTTAGTCCGCCTGTATAAGTATATATCAATGCAATAATAGCGATAACAGTAATGGCAAAAACGGGATTGATTTTTAATATTAAATAAAGGGGAATAGCCGTCGCAAATAATCTTACTCCGTCAGCTGCAATTCGTGTAAAGATAAAAACGATTGAAGCAGCAGTTCTTGTTTTTTTCCCGAAGCGGTCCTCTAAAAAACTATAAGCGGTTTTGAGATCACCTTTATAATAAGCTGGTAAGAATACGAGCGCAACAATTATTCTTCCGATTAAATAACCGAAAGTGACTTGTAGAAAATTAAGATTGGTTAAATATGCTAAGCCCGGAATTGAGATAAAAGTAAGTGTGCTTGTTTCTGCTGCGACTATTGAAAAACAAACCTGCCACCATGAAACCTGCTTTGAACCTTGAAAATAGTCGCTTACAGATTTTTGCTTGCCGCCAGAAAGAGAGCCGAAGACTGCGATCCCAATAAGGAAAAAGAAAATTATTATGTAATCGATTGTAGTTGCCAATAATTAATATTCAGTGATCAAGAAAGTGAAATAAAAAAAGCATCCTCATTTACCGGATGCTTATCATTTATTATTAATATTTAATCTGTAATTCTGTAAAAATAGCCAGCCTTTAATTAATTTTCTTCAATTCCTCAAATGCCTGGTCAACTGTTTCGCAAACGGGCAGTACCCTATCAAGCTGTGTTATCTGAATAAGTGAATAGACTTTTTCCGAAGGCGCCGCTATTCTCATGTGTCCTTCATTGGTATTCAATATCCTGTTAGCAACAAGTATCGCACTCAACCCGGAACTGTCGCAGCTTTCAACATCGCTTAGATCGAGTATGAATTTATTTGCGCCTTCAACTTTTAACAATAAGGTGAACTCACCTTTTAGCAACCCGGAAATATTTGTATCGAGACGCTGCTCATTAAGCTTAAAAACCGTGATATTATCCTGCCGCTTTATTTCAAAATTCATTTTAAAATCCTATAACATTCTAAGACAATTTAATAAATTTTTATAAGATAATTTCGCATTTGTTTCGTCGTTCAAAACCTGGAGATTATATATTTTATCGGCAAATTTTTTTGTAAAGCCTATTCTAATGCCGGCATCCGCAATAATTGTAACATATGAATAATAAAGCTGCTCCTGCCTGTTCAGATCGATTACGGCATCGAATTTCTTCTTTTCGATAGTTGAGATCATCGATCCTGAGGGCAGCTTCAACTTATTGATGTCTTTAATTTCATACCCTATTGATTTAGCCCTGAAATGAAACGGAAGAAGGCTGACTCTAAAATCATTTGTGAGCACTACAATTTCTTTTTTCAATTCATCGAGAAACGACAACACATCTATAGAGCAATTAAAATCCTCTTCGTTCTCAGGCATCAAAACAAGAACAGACCTGGATTTGTTAAACACTTCGGAAAAAGACTGCTCAGCAAATTTATTTTTTCCGAATTTCTGCCTGACAATGATTCTTGCTATCTGCTCTATAAACATTTATTCATTTCCTTTTTCAACATCATTCAATTGTTTAAGAAAATCATCTTCACTTAAAATCTTAACGCCTAATTCGATAGCTTTTGTCTGCTTAGATCCGGCTTTTTCTCCTGCAATAACATAATTTGTGCTCTTACTTACGCTTCCGGTTACTTTTCCACCCAGCGCAATTATTTTTTCAGCTGCTTCTTCTCTTGTAAATTTATTTAATGATCCTGTCAGCACAAATGTATTTCCAGTAAAAAAATTATCTTTTACAGCAACGGGCTTAATTTCTTTAAATGAAAAATTCAGTCCGGCTTTTCTTAGCTTCCCGATAATTTCCAGGTTTGCTTTGCTGCTGAAAAATTGAACAACACTTTTTGCAATACTCGGACCGATGTCTTCTAATTCAAGAAGCTCCTCTTCGGTTGCCTTTTCTATCTTATCAATAGATCTTAAGCTACCGGCAAGCTTTCCAGCAACGCCGGTACCAACATACCTGATTCCGATTGCAAACAAAACTTTATCAAAAGGTTTCTTTTTACTTTTCTCAATTGCTTCAAGCAGATTTTCAACACTTTTTTCCCCCAATCGTTCGATTGCAATTAACTCATCTTTCCTTTTCTTCAGATCATAAATATCAGTATAAGTTTTCAGGAATCCTTTATTCACAAATATATCTATCAACGCTTCACCAAGTCCTTCTATATCCATTGCACCGCGGGAGGCAAAATGTTCTAATCGTCCCTTTATCTGCGCGGGACACTCGGTATTCTCACAATAATACGCAACTTCATCAGGTGGATTGAATAACGGGGTTTTACAAACAGGACAAAGTTTTGGCGGATTAGTTTTCTTGCTTCCTTTTTTTCTTTTCTCTAAAATCACGGCAGTTACTTTAGGAATCACATCACCGCCTTTTTCAATAAATACATCGTCACCTTCACGTATATCTTTTCTTCTTATCTCATCTATGTTATGTAAGGTTGCCCTGCTTATTGTTGAGCCTGCGAGAAAAACAGGTTCGAGTTCGGCAACAGGAGTTATCGTCCCCGTACGCCCAACCTGCCAGGTTATTTTTTTAATTTTAGTTGAAGTTTGTTTTGCTTTGAATTTAAAAGCAACTGCCCATCGCGGTGATCTTGCAATATTTCCTAAAATATTCTGTTGCGCTATAGAATTAACTTTTATTACGGCACCATCAATTTCATACTCAAGGTTATCCCTCATCGATTCAAACTCACGGCATGCTGCAATCACTTCATCAATAGTTCCACACTTCCTGTAATTCCGGTTAACCTTAAATCCAAGCGAGGCAAGAATCTTAAGATTTTCTTCATGGAATGAAAGTGTTTCATCAGTACTTATCAAAGTATAAACAAAATTATTCAGGGGTCTTTTACTTACAATTTTCGGATCCTGCATTTTTAAAGTGCCGGCAGCAGAGTTTCTTGGATTTGCAAACAGGCGTTCGCCTGCTTTTTCTCTTTCCATATTCAGCTTTTGAAAATCTTTTATGTTCATAAAGATTTCGCCGCGGACTTCAATATCACTTAATTCGTATTTTGAAGAATTGATTTTATTAAGCTTAAGCGGAATTGTTTTTATAGTTTTTACATTGTTGGTTATTTCTTCACCAAATGTTCCATCTCCCCTTGTTGCTGCTGTTACTAAAATCCCGTTTACATAATGCAAATTAACCGAAGCGCCGTCTATCTTAAACTCAACAATATATTCTACTTTTTCTTCATCCGGTAACCCTTCTCTTACCCTTCGATCAAAATCGAAAAGCTCATCTTCGCTGTAAGTGTTAGCCAGACTGAGCATCGGGATTTTGTGTTCAACTGGCTTGAATTCTTTTGTGAGATCTTTACCGACTCTTTGTGTCGGTGAGTCGGGGGTTATCAATTCAGGATTTTCGGCTTCAAGCTTTTCAAGTTCTTTTAAAAGCTGATCGTATTCATAATCGCTTATGATAATCTGGTTTTGAACATAATAGTTATAATCATGTTCCCTGATCTTCTGCCGGAGGGTTTCTATTTTTATTTCTAATGCAGTCGGCATTTACTATTGATTCATTTGCGGCGGAGAGTAAAGTCTTTCCAGCCCGTTTTTATCGAATTTGTAATGTCTCACTGCACCGCGTCTTTTGTCGAATTCAAGAGGATTGTTATCAAATAATAATTCAATTGCACCGGAGTTGCCCAATGTAAATTTGAGATTTTTACTTGCAGTAACAGATCTCGATATTTTCGGTAAAAGCATGAAGTCTGTTTGTGTCGTATCGTCTATAATAACCAGCACCCATGCAGAATCGCTTGAATCAACATCGGTAAAAGTAAGAGTGAATTTTTCCAGATTGGAAACAAGAACGCTTTCATTCGGCTGTTGATTTTTTTCTTCAACATATCTTTTAGGTGTATCTTTTAATACTTCTTCAAATGGTTTTTCTTCTACTATTATATCGCTGCTTTTATTAAAAAACAGAAAATAGACCAGTACAAAAACCAGTATAGCAGCTAAAGCTGAACCGCCAATTATTACCGGGTTTTGTTTCTTCTTTGCATCAGCGGTTTCTTTTTTCGTTGCATTCTCATCAATGTAGGAATAAGGAGACTTCTCAGGTGGTTTTGGCTTTGCCGGTTCCTTTTGCTCTTTAACTTCTTCCGATGATTCTTTTACTTGTCTTTGTTTTTCTTCATTATCTTTATCCGTTTTCCCGTCTTTAGCGCGGTCGTATTTATAAAGAATTTCCTGATCATCGAGACCAACTACTTTTGAGTACTGTTTTATAAAAGCTTTTACATAGAGTTCCGGTAGAAAATTGAAATCACCATTTTCAAGATCCTTAAGAAATTTAAGATCTATCCTGGTTTTAGCCGCGACTTGCTGAAGCGATATACCGGCTTTTTCACGGGCTGCTTTTAATTCTTCTGCAAACTGTTTGAGCATGTTCTTTCTATATTTTTAATAAGTTGATTTATATTTTCCTGACTAACTTCGCTGCAAACGCCCCATCCATTTTATGTCTTTGCGGAAATGTCTGTATGCATCCGTTCTCATCGAGTATTTCATCGGGGAATTTGTCTTTTGCACTTTCTATCCGGAAATCAGGATTTTTTGATAAAAACTTTTCAACAATATTAATATTTTCTTCCGGTTCGATTGAACAGGTACTATAAACAACTACACCGCCGAGCTTAACGAGTGAGGCTGCTTTGCACAAAAGATTATATTGAAGATTGTTCATTTCCCGTAATGTAAAAAGATCTTTCTTCCATTTAATATCCGGTTTCTTGGTTAAGGTACCGCTACCCGTGCAGGGAACATCTGCCAGAACTCTATCGAAATGATTATCATTGTATTCCAATGCATCCGTCTCAATCGTTTTAATGCTGCCCATACCAAGACGCTGCATATTTCTGCGTAATAACTTTAAACGGCTGTCGAATCTATCGAGTGCAACTATCTCACCTTTATCATGCATCAATGCTGCAATGTATGCTGTTTTACCGCCGGGAGCGGCACATAAATCAAGAACACGCATTCCATCAGACACATCTAAAAGTCTGCATGCTAAGCCGGCACTCTCATCCTGGATGTTAAAGTATCCCCTTGTAAAATATTCCCAGGCAGTAATGTTTGTAAGATTCTGTAGCTTGAAAAATTCAGGAAGATATTTTCCATGACTAAATCTTAGATTTACCGATTCAAGCAATGTTTTAAATTCTTCGGGTTGAACTCTTAGTGCATTAAGACGTAGTGTAAGATAAGGCTTTTCGTTGTTTGCCAGAAGCAGTTCTTCAGTTTCCTGTCTTCCAAACCTTTCCACGTATCTTTTTACCAACCAGGAAGGATGTGAATAATAAGCGCTTAAGTATCCGATCAGGTCATCATTAGGATCGGGATACCTGATCGAGTCTTTACTCCTTATGATATTTCTAAGTACTGCATTTGTTAATCCTGCCGGTTTCGGACCCTGCAGCTTTTTTACAAATTCAACAGCTTCATTTACTGCACCGTAATCGGGTATTCTATCGAGAAACATTATCTGGTAAAGAGCCACTCTTAATCCATTTTTTAAATTAGGAATAGCTTTAGAAAAAGTTCCCTTATAAAACCCGTTTAGTACCCAATCGAGACGTCCCATCCATCTAACCACACCATGAACAATTTCATAAAGCAAGGCTTTATCCTGCCCTGTTAATTCGGAATTTCTCATCTCGTTATCGAGAAGTCTTTCAAGGTATGCATCGGTTCGTTCGACCCGATTTAAAATTTTAACTGCTAATCCGCGCACCCCCTGGTAAAGTTCTTTAACGGAATGATGTTCCAATTTAAATTCTGTACCTTCCTTTATCTCTTCACTCATTATTTTTTTCTTTCGTTCGTCGTTAAATCGAATATATACTTAAAAAGATTTTCATCTTCGGACCGGAAATCAATATCTCTTCTTTTCATAACTATTTTTGCCGTCTCAATTCCTTTTTCAAGATCGTAAGTATTAAACTCTTCCGCTCCGCCCCAGTAAAAAGAAGGAATAAACTTATCGGGAAACCCGGCTCCAAAAATATTTGATGAAAATCCGACAATAGTTCCCGTATTAAACATCACGTTAATCGCAGTCTTGGAATGATCGCCAATGATCAAGCCAAGAAATTGTAAACCGGTATCAATCGATTTACCATTTAGATTAACGCGTATTGTGCTGTAATTATTTTTAAGATCGCTGCAATTTGTATCCGCACCTAAATTTACCCACGAGCCAAGATATGCATGACCGATAAATCCTGAATGCTGCTTGTTTGAATACGACATAATAACAGCGTCTTCAACTTCTCCACCGATTTTGCATGTATTTCCGATGCTTACATTTTCATAAATAGTTGCGCCGCTTTTAATCTTTGAATTTTTTCCAATATAAACCGGTCCCTCGATAACAGCATTTGGAAAAATAAAAGCATTCTCATCTATAAGCACAGGACCATTAGTTGCATCTATAACAACTCCCGGTTT
>Ga0210133_1000462_pt1 | contig 14524 bp, 14 predicted proteins | sample Joice_ThreeSqC_D_2_FD_184874 | JGI IMG/M metagenome (GOLD analysis project Ga0210133, IMG submission 184874) | Wetland microbial communities from San Francisco Bay, California, USA, that impact long-term carbon sequestration - Joice_ThreeSqC_D1... | ecosystem: Environmental > Aquatic > Marine >...
GTATAACAAGTAAAATATGCCTTATTTCTTTGTTAAAAACAGCTAATTACCGTAAGTTTGTCATTCTATTTTTAGATTGAGGAAAAGATGAATTTTAAGCTAATGCACCGCATTTTTGCTGCGGTTGTCTTCCTGATTTCACTTATTACATTTTTGAGTACCGTACAGCCAAGCGTTTCTTTCTGGGATTGCGGTGAATTTACTGCGGCAGCACGTTACCTGCAGGTTCCTCATCCTCCCGGTGCACCTTTCTTCCTCATTCTTGGTAATGTTCTTATGAAACTTCCCTTCGATGCCAATCTCGGTTTCAAGATGAACCTGATATCGGTATTATCGAGTGCTCTTTCGGTTCTGTTCCTATACCTCGTTGCCGTTAAACTGATTAATAATTATAAAGGAAAGAAACCGGATACTTTATGGGATGCTTTGGGTACTTACATTGCTTCTGCAGTTGGTGCGCTGGCGCTATCCTTTAGCGATACATTTTGGTTCAACGGTGTCGAAGCAGAAGTTTACGCATTCAGCACTTTGCTCGTGGCTGCTATTACATATCTGATTATAAGATGGAATGAACGTGCCGATTCCCCGGATAACGAAAAATATATTTTAATGATCGCATACCTTGTTGGTCTATCCACCGGTGTGCATCTTATGAGCGTTCTTACCATTGTACCGGTCATTATGGTAATTGCCTTCCGTAAATATGTTGATGACGATGAATTCCTGAAAAACTCGGGATATTTATTTATGGCACACGCGGGTATAATCCTTCTTATCGCTCTTATTTGGTGGTCGGGTGAAACTTCTCAGGCAGCACCCACAAACGAACAGTACATTGCATTCGATTCAAGGTTTAAATGGGTATTATTTGGAATCAGCATTGCGATAATGGGAATCTTCCGCAAGAAGGTCTTCAGCAAAAACTCGATTTACGTACCATTAATTATCGGCGGTATAGTATTGTTTTTCACTTACCCCGGTGTAGTAAAGTTTTTACCTTCTTTTATGACGACCGTCGCGGGCAGTAATCTGACAACAGAGATTATTTTTCTTATTGCGCTATTCGGAATTTTAGGATACGGCATTTACTATGCAGTTAAGAACAACAAACCGACTCTTCACCTTGTTGTTTCTTCCGTGTTATTTATAATCATCGGGTTTACCACTTTTGCGATGGTGATCATCCGTGCAAACCAGGATCCTCCGATGAATGAGAATTCACCAAAAACTTTTCCCGAGCTTGAATCATACTTAAACAGGGAACAGTACGGCGATTTTCCCACATTTAAAAGAAGGTTCTCTACAGAAGCTCACCAACAAGGAATTTATACAAATTACTCAAGCGATGTTGATTTCTTCTACAGCTACCAGATGAATCATATGATGACAAGGTATCTTTTCTGGAACTTTGCGGGTAGAGAAGGCTGGGTACAGGATGACGGAACTGATATAGCCCCGTTTAACGGAATTGGAAAAGTAATTGGAAAGCTTCTTGGCGGAATGCGTTTCGCGGGTGATATGAAAGACTCCCTTTTTGCCATACCTTTGCTTTTAGGTTTACTGGGTATCTATTTCAACTTTAAAAATGATTGGAAGATGGCGAGCGTGCTGATGATAATGTTCATCCTTATGGGTCATCTAACTGCATTTTATCAAAACCAGCAGCAGCCGCAGCCGAGAGAAAGAGATTACTTTTACGTGGGGGCGTTTTTTGTTTTTGCAATTTGGATAGCCATAGGTGTGCGCGGGCTTTTCGATTTGGTTCAAACAAAAGTAAAAAAAGAATCTACTAAAAAATTAGCTCTTGGTTCAGTGCTTGTACTTGTTATTGTTTTCGTTCCATTCCGAATGATCCAGGCAAATTACTTTACTCATGATAGATCAAATAACTGGGTGCCATGGGATTACTCATACAACATATTACAAAGCTGCGCACCAAATTCCATTCTGTTTACCAACGGCGATAACGATACGTTCCCGCTATGGTATTTACAGGATGTTGAGGGTGTAAGAAGAGATGTAAAAATTGTAAACCTTAGCTTGTTGAATACACAATGGTATATCAAAGCGCTTAAAGATCAGGATCCGTATAATGTCGGAACTATAAGTATTCGGATGAGCGATCCCCAGATCGACCGCCTCAGACCTATTCAATGGAATCCTACAAAATTATCGATCTCTACACCAAAGCTTAATAATCAAACCGGGTATTCGGAAATTGTTAAAAAATATTCTGTTGAAGATACAACAACACTTGCAGCGGGATCGGTTAGCTGGACAATGCCGAACACGCTTACATTCGGCGAAGTAAAAGCTGTGCGGGTGCAGGATTTAATGGTTAAAGAAATTGTTGAATCAAATAATTGGCAGAGACCAATCTATTTTGCCGTAACCTGTTCGGATGACAGCAGGATTGGCTTGGGAGATTACCTGAAAATGGAAGGAATGGCATACAGGCTCGTCCCTGAAAAAAGATCGCGTTCGACTCAGTTCATTAATGAAGAAATTTTACATGAAGAGCTTGTTGGTAATAAAGATATAAGTAAAGATTATCTGCCGGGATTCAAATTCAGAGGATTGAACAATCCCGGAATATTTTTCGATGAGAACCAGCGCAGAATGGTGCAAAATTATCGGAACGCTTTTATACAGCTCTCTATCTACTATTTAAACCAGTCTAAAAAAGATATGGTTGTTACTGTTCTGGATGAAATGGAAGCTAAGCTGCCCCACAAGCTACTAGGAATCGATAATGGACTGCTCTTTGAAATCGGTAAGCTATACAATGAAGTGGGAGCCACTGACAAATACAAGTTGTTAGCTGCGGATATAGAAGAAAATGCTCTTGCGGAATTGGAAGAAAATCCCGGCAGTGTTGAATCGTACTATAATCCTTATAGAATACTATTGGAAACATACGACAACCTGCAGGAGTATGAAAAAGCCCTGGGTATCTGGGAAAAGCTGAAAGTTATTTACCCTAACGATCCATCAATTGATGCAGGTATCCAGAAGTATAAAAATTTGATTGCACAAAAAGACAGCCTGCCTAAGTAGAATAAAAATGCAGATGATTCCAATTTATAAGCGGCATTACAGCCGCTTATTTTTTGTATTTTTTCGTTATGAAAATATTAATACTTGCATTATCCGGCATAGGTGATGCACTGATGTTTACACCTGCCTTAAGCCTGCTGCGTAAGGAACTTCCCGATTCCAGGATCGATGTACTGGTAATGTTTAAAAGTGCTGCTGAGATATTTACAGGGAATCCGCACCTTAATAATGTTTATCACTTCGATTTTATGAAGAAAGGATTTGGTAAATCTTTCCGATACATTTTTGATTTGAGAAAAAAATACGATGCAACAATAAATGTTTATCCTTCGAACAGGAAAGAATACAATATCATTAGTTTTTTAATCGGGGCAAACAAAAGAGCAGGTGTAAAATATCTGAGAAAAGATTTTCAGAATTTAGGATTTCTTAATAATGTTCGTATCACGGAAGATGATTCTGTTCATAACGTTAAATCCAATTTGAAATTATGCGGGAAACTATTAGATAAAAATCCCGATATAGAGCCACAACTTGAAATTTTCATTAATGATGATCACCGGCAGTCTGCAATTGAATTTTTTATAACCGCAGGCTTAACACCGGAAGATACATTCATAGGTTTTCATCCCGGCTGTGCAACGTTAAAAAATCATATTAAAAGAAGATGGCAACCTGAAAAATTTGCAGAGCTTGGCAAAAAATTAATCGCAAATCATAAAGCAAAAATTCTGATCTTCGGTGGACCGGAAGAAAATGATCTGAAGGAAGAAATAAAAGGAAATATTAATTCGAATAATGCGTTTGTTGTGAGAACAAATAACATAATGCAAAGTGCGGCAATAATGAGTCATTGTAAAGTTTTTATCACAAACGATTCCAGTCAAATGCATATTGCTTCTGCGTTGCAGCTTAAAGTTGTGGCGATAATCGGACCAACAAACAAAAATTACATTCACCCCTGGAAAACTGATTATAAAATTGTTAGTCTCGATCTCGATTGTTCTCCATGTTTCTTTTATTCGCCACGACCGTTGATATGCACAAGAAAAGATGTGAAATTTAAATGTATAAAAGAATTAGACGTTGATATGGTTTACAACTCTGTTGAAGAGTTTTTGAAATGATACGAGGTTTTAGATAAACCGTTTAAACGGTTATTAATACAGTTCGTGTTTGGCAACCCACGACTTAAGTCGTGGGCTGCAGTAACTCTGGGTTAATATCTTAACTGTTTTAACAGTTTTTAATAATCCGATAAAATAGTGGAGGATAAAAATGAATACAAAAAAATCTGTTGAAAATTTTCTTGCAAGCAAAACAATTGCGGTAGTCGGAGTTTCGAGGAACAAACGAAAATTTGGAAGCACCGTTTATAATGAATTAAGAAAGAAAGGTTATACCCTTTACCCTGTCAATCCTTTTATTACTGAATTTGAAGGAGACACCTGCTATCCCGATATAACTTCTATTCCCGAAAAACCCGAGGCAGTTTTGTTTAGCATTCCACATGATAAAACTGAAGTTATAATGGAGGAGATTCTAAAATCAGGAATAACAAAGGTCTGGATGCAACAGGGATCGCAATCCGATAAAGCCATAAAGTTTTGTGAAGATCACAATATCGATTATGTAAGTAATGAATGTGTTTTAATGTTCACAGAGCCGGCAGAATTTTTTCACAAAGCACACAAATTCTTTCGCGGTGTTTTCGGAAAGCTGCCGCAGTGATTAAAGAGTTCCCAATTGTCATTCCTGTAAGCGAAGCGCGTCAGGAATCTGACCGTGTGTTGATTGAATTTCAAATAATCAGATTCCGGTCTCATTTCATTCGCCGGAATGACAAAGCTTAAATATTTTTAAGGTATCATAAATTAGTATAATAATAGCAATATGAACTTCTGGATTTTAGGAATACTCGTTTTCTTCGCACGCATTGTCGATGTTTCTGTTGGAACTCTCCGCACGATAAGCATTGTGCAGGGTAGAACAAAAATCGCATTTTTTCTTGCTATCATAGAAACAAGTGTTTGGCTCATCGTTCTTAGCCAGGTGCTGCCAAAAATTATAGAAGCACCGCTGCTCGGAATTTTTTATGCATTTGGTTTTGCAACCGGCAATGTTGTTGGTATACTCGTTGAAAAACGACTTGCAATGGGTCATATCAATTTCCGGATCATAACAAAAGACAATGCGCAGCGAATTACACAAAGCTTAAGAGAGAAAGGATTTATCGTTACAACTTTTGTAGGTGAAGGAAGTACGGGAAAAGTAACGGAGATTTATGTTGCGACCAAAAGAAAAATGCTTCCCGGTCTGATTAAAATAGTTAAAGAAATTGAACCGGATGCATTTTATATTGCAGAACAAACAGGAACTATTAGCAGAATAACGAGACCAACTATGGTTCCCTCGACAGGATGGCGTTCTATCCCGAAGAAAAAATGAGGTGTAAACTTTGTAAAGCGAAACACCGTTTCGCTTAAATGATGATTATATTACAATATTATAAAAGACAAGTTACCACAGGAGGAGACAATGGAAGAAAACAAAATGGAAAAGCATGTAACCGTCGTTGCATCATTGCAGGTTGGTTTTAGTGCACTTGGAATATTAGTTGCAATAATTGTGTTTGTCGTTTTAAAAAATGTGTGGGCTGTTGTTGATGATTACGAAGCAGAACGTGTTTTGAAAATAGTTGCTGCATGGCTTCCGCTCTTTCTCATCGTTATATCGTTACCCGGACTGATTGGCGGGATAGGACTTTTCTTACGACAGGGTTGGGCAAGAATACTTACTTTAATTGTTGCCGCACTTGGATTACTTAACATTCCAATTGGAACTGCACTTGGAATTTATACCATATGGGTTCTTGTGCAGCCGGAAACGGCAAAACTGTTTAATCCGCAACTGCCGGAAGTTAATCCATAACAAAAGTTACGCAGTATCGCCAAATGTGGTCATTCCGGCTTGTCTGGAATCAAAAAATTATCATAATTAAAAGATTCTGAACTCTCCGCCTCATGCGGATCGCCAGAATGACTTTTTGCGTACCTTCTATCTCTAATATATTTTCCTTGTTTCTACACGTGGATTGAGTTACTTTAAAAACAGTTTTTACTTTTTACTGGGAGGAAAATTGAAAACTGAGATTATTATGAAAAAGATACTTGTTTGGATTATACTTGTATCTTTTATAAACCTTACCGGGTGTTATTCCCACGAGTTGTTCGCCCCAACTGCATATAAGTTTAATGAAAAAAAAGAGATCAAAGTTATTACAAAAGATACCACCTACAACTTTAAGGGTTATCAGTACATTTTAGTCGATGATACATTGATAGCCACGAAAGGAAATCTTCTCTTGAATAAATCACTCATAAATAATCCATCTGTAAAAATACCTGTTGAAGAGATGAATCTTGTTGAAGTAAAAAAAGTTGAGGCTGCACAAACTACACTTGTAGTAATCGGTGTAACCATTGTAGCAATTGTGGTTATTGGTGTTATATCACTTGCTACTACAGATTGGCGGTTACATTTATAACTAAGCCAAGAACGGTTAAAGTGGAAAGTGGGTAGAGGTTTTTAAAAAGTATTATCCTGTTTATAAAAATTATAGCAAGAACCTTGCATCCCGTAAATAAAGAATCTATTTTTGTTCATTACTAATGAACAATGCTGTTCGTTACAAATGAACAGGGACTAAATATTATGATTCTAAAAGAAACTCTATCGGAAACCGTAAAAGCTCAGAAAGAAATAATTCTGGATTCTGACTCCGGGATAAAAAGAGAAAAGCTAAAAGAGATACAACCCGCCCCCGGTATTGCTACGGTAATATCCGGTATTCGCAGAGTGGGTAAAAGCACTCTTCTCAGACAACTGATCTCGACTGAAACTCATTTTAACTATCTGAACTTTGAGGATGTAAGAATATTCGGCTTTGACATCAAAGATTTTAAGAGGCTTGAAGAAGTGTTTTCAACCGGGAACGATACACGGCTTTATTTGTTTGACGAAATACAGAATGTTGATGAATGGGAAAGATATATACGCACACTCTTAGATAAAAAACGCTCTGTTATCCTCACGGGTTCAAATGCTTCTCTGTTAAGCAAAGAGCTTGGTTCAAAACTTACGGGAAGACATTTGAGGTATGAGCTGTTCCCTTTTTCTTATAAAGAATTTCTTTCCTTTAATAAAAGCAGGCAGTCTTTACAAAGCTTTGAAGAATATCTTCACAAAGGCGGAATGCCTGAATATCTAAAGCTTGGTAACGATATGATACTCCAGGAACTATTCAACGATATAATAGCAAGAGATATAACCGTAAGATACAACCTGCGGAGCCCCAGGCTTATTAAGGAACTTGCTTTATACTTGCTTACTAATGTTGGTAAAGAATTCAGCTTTCAAAAACTGAGAAAAATGTATGACCTGGGAAGCGTTAATACAATTATCTCTCTTATTGGATACTATGAAGATAGCTATCTTTTTTTCACCGTTCCCCAGTTCGATTTTTCTTTAAGAAAACGGCAGATGAACGCAAAAAAAATATATGCAATTGATACAGGCTTTATACGCGCAAACTCTGTCTCGTTTTCACAGGATAAAGGAAGGATGCTGGAAAATGTTGTGTTCATTCATCTAAAGAGACTCGGCAGAGAGATATTTTACTTCAAAAAAAATATAGAATGCGATTTTATTGCAAGAGATGCTGCAAAAAAGCTGTCGTTATACCAGGTGTGCTTTGATCTGAATGAAGATAATAAGGACCGCGAGATAAACGGGTTGCTCGCAGCTATGGAATATACACGAATGAATACCGGCACTGTATTAACTTTGAATCAGGCTGACGAACTTGAGATCGGTAAAAACAAAATATTTATAAAGCCGGTATGGAAATGGTTTGTGCAATAATAAAAAGAAATAAATGAATCATCGGTAAGAGTGCCGGTTGAAGAAATACAGCTTGTTGAAGTAAAGGAACCGGAAACAGGTCAAACAGCACTTGTTATTTTAGGCGGTGCTGCTGTTGCGGTTTTACTTATTGGTTTTATATCGCTCGCCAGCACTGATTGGACTATACATATTTAACTAAATATAAGTCGTTATTAAGTCCTGTAATGCAGAATAAGAAAAAAGCAGAGAACATTTTGAAAATTTATAACAAGCTTACTATTGGGGAAACTGGTTGATATAGTTAATTTTAACTCTAATATCATTATTAATATTAAGAATGATGAGATGATCTTAGTTTTCACAATTATTATAATCGAATGATTGATATTAAACTTCAAGAATTAGTTAAGAAATATGAGACTAATTGTAAACCTATACAATTTGATTTTCGATCAAAGTTTTACAAAGAAATATCCACTCATTTTAATGATGGAAAAAAACAATTGCATTACATTCATCCTTATCCAGGAAGAATTTCGCCACATATTCCCTTTGTTATTCTTTCATTAAAAGAATTTGAGAATTTGAATGGTTACGTTTTAGACCCGTTTGCCGGAACAGGGACCGTTTTACTTGAATCTATTATTAATCCTTATAAAAGCCGAAGTGCACTTGGGGTTGAAGTTAATCCAGTGGCAAGATTGATTTCCAAAGTTAAAACTACTTCCTATGATATTCATAGATTGAAGATATATTTTGATAAAATCAAAAAAACATTTATTGGATTGAAAAAAACAGATTATGAAAAAGTTAAATTCCCCAATATTGAATTGTGGTTTTCAAATAAAGCCATTAATAACCTATCCAAGCTAAAACAAGCTATAATTGATCAAAAAATTCAAAGAGATTATAAGGATTTCTTCTGGATTTGCTTTTCAAGAATTATTAGACGTGTTGCCAAAGCTGATCCAAGAATACCTCCCCCGGTTATTCTGAAACCAGAAAAATATGAGGGAAATTTGGCCGTCCACGAAAAACTTGTAGACTATCTTGCAATATGTGAGGATCCTCCGGTGTGGAAAAATTTTGAACAAGCATTTATTGATAATTGTAAATTGGCGAACTATAAAGGAAAGGAAAATATATTCTCAGGAAATTGTAATGTTCGTATAATTGGAGACAATGCTAATAGAATATGTGCAAATTCATTAAATGGTTGTGGGCGCTTAAATACGGTTAAACCAGAAAAACTTACTAGTAAATCAATTGATCTAATTTTAACTTCGCCACCATATATAAGTGCACAAAAATATATTCGATCAACAAAGCTTGAATTATTTTGGCTGGGATATACCTCGAATGAATTAGTAATATATGAGAAAAACTCTATTGGATCAGAATATGTAAGTATTACCAAAGAAATCCAAGAAATTGGAAATAAATCAATTGATGAGTTAATAAATTGGACATATAAACAATCTAGAGAAAGAGGAGTAATGGTTTATGAGTATTTTAACAAAATGAATAAAGTGCTCAAAGAATTATACCGTGTGCTCAAGCCTGAAGGTTATGCGATCTTTATTATGGGAGATAATAAAATAATGAACAAGAGAATTAAGACTTATGAACTAATATCTAAATTAGCAAATTCAGCCGGCTTTAAAGTGATTTTAACTCTTAAAGATTTAATCAGAAATCGAAGTATGATCACAAAACGTAATGGTACCGGGGGACTAATTAAGAATGAGTATGTTATAATTCTTAATAAGGAATTGTAACATGTTTGAAGTTGTTTTTAAATGGAATGCGTGTAGACCCGACCTGGGAACAAGCGATTTCATAGATGATATTACATTAAGAGGATACATTCCTCAGAATATTGGATTGACAGGAGAATTTATTAGCAAATTACAAAGTAAAAAAATTAGGCCACTCTCAATTGGAGATATTACAAGTAAAATTTGTCCAACACGCAGAGACGTTTATTATAATAAAGGACCTCAACAAACCACTTCCCATGATATTCCTACTTGGGGTAGGGAAGCTGGAAAACTTGTTGAACAATATTACTATGACTTATTTCCTCGTAGTGTAAAAACTCATAAAGAAAAATATACCTCAATACATAAACGAGCTGATAGATATTCCAGAAAATTTTTCGCGCCCCAAAAGGATAAAATAGTGAGGCTCGAAAAGCTAGAGGAAGACAGTAACAAAATTGAGGGTGATAGTAATTGGCTCATGGATATCATGAATCAAAGCGGTAGGGCAGAGTTTGCACTCAAAATACTAAATAGAATTTCCAAAGATCCCTTCAACCTTGATTCCAAACATGTAAAGATTAAAATACATATTAAACCTAAATTAGAAGTTACTGGGATAAACTCCCCATCTGAACCTGATTTTGTAATTCCTGATCATAGTATAATTGGCGATATTAAATCTGGAGCTACATTTCTTAAAACATATCCTCTAACATGTGCTGGATATGCAATTGCATATGAAAATGAGTTCAATATAAATATTAATTGGGGTGTCATTTATTTTGTCCCAACCCATACGACTTCTAAGTATTTTCGCGCTATTACTTATCCACAAGTTTATTTTTTTCCTATTGATGAAAATTTAAGAACAGCATTCCTTAACATGAGGGATCGTGCTTATGATACTATATCAAAAGATAAACCCCCGGATTTTTCTTCTAAAGATGATATGGAAAATTGCCCTCATTGTAAATTTAAAGACCATTGCGTGAGTCTCGGTCTAAAATTAGAGACTAAGAATAATGCTTAAAATACCCTTACTTAAAGAATATAGGTTAAAAGAAATACTGATACCTAGTTTAATCTGCTTTGAGAATAACCGCTATGACAGATATTCTCAAAGAAATTGCGTGTTAAATTTATACCAATCTAGGAATCATAAAACTTTTGAGCATCGGGATAAAAGTATATTTAGAGGAATGGTTATACCATCATTAAGACACTTAGAATTATTATATGGTAGTAAAGATGAGTTGAGAGTTGGAGCAAATGGTAAATTGCTTATTAATGCTCTGAATCTGAATGAAAAAATATTTAATGAAGCACTCAAAATTATTATTCTTGAATTAGATCAAAAAATTTTTAGATTTACTGAATCACTTAGAGAAAAAGAATATTCCAAGAATATGTTTATTGAATTGATTTCCTCTAGAATTGGAGGAAAATCTCAAAAACAAAATACCGAGCGGATAAATAAGTGGTTAAAAATACTTAAAGAAGTTGGAGTAATCGTTGAACAAGATTTATTAAGGATTAGTGATGACTTCGAGAACCTCATTAAAAGAGAAATTGATGCAAATAATAAGGATTTTCATTATTTTCACAAAAAGTTTTTTACAACGTACAAGAAATTAAGTAAATCCGTCTCCGGCATTGTAAAAATTGAGGACATAAGAGAAACTATCTGCGTAGAAATTCTACAAGAAAAAATGGAAATAATTACAGAGTCAATATTTGATAAATTGTTTTCAAGAATACCATATAGTGACCAGGAATACATGATTTCATTAGGAAAGCCAATGGGAGCTAAAGAAAAACTATATGAACATAAGGGCTCCTTATATGATACAATTTTTATTAAGCACTATGAAAAAGAATGAACGGAAATAAATTTTTACAGAATAAATATAAACTCAGAGACACGGTTTATAATGCTTTCGCAGCAAAGGTTACTCAATACGAACATTTAGTGTGGTGGACTAACAGAAAAGAAGAGATGACTAAGTGGGAAGTCCTTATTAAAAAATCTATTGGAACAAATGTTAATCATATGCAATTTATTATTGGCGATTATGGTCGCGGGAAAACATTATCCCTACTCAAAATAATTGAATTGTCATCTAATAAACATAAAAATGCCATTTGTTCTGTCTTTCTAAATCTTAAAGGTGAGGAAAAATCAACGCCTGGTATAGATTTGATCTTTAAAATCTTTCGGAGTATTGATTTTCAAAAAGTAGGAATAAACCATACTCGTGAAGTTTTAGCAGAAAAAATTAAGGAACTACCTGATGAATTAGCCGATTTCAGAAAGGTCTTATGGGCTATTTATTTTGGAAACTTGAAAACAGATCAACTAGAGATGTGGAGTGGTTCAAATCTTCCCCAAAATGATCTTTCTGATCTTGCTCTTCATTATTTGAGAGGTTTGATTTCGCCTTCTGCTTCTCAGCTAAAACAAATTGGTGTTCTAAAGAAAATTGATAAAATAGATATAGCAAAGGAATATTTTTTTGGTTTTTTGATGTTCTTAAGAAAACTAGATTATAAAACACTATTATTAGCTATAGATGAATTTGAAGGATTATTTGCCCTTGTTTCAAAATCTCAACAAGCTATTTATGTTGCACTGCTTAGAAGTCTATATGATTTTCCTATGGGCATTAATATTCAAGGGGAAATAGCAAATTTGCTATTGTTTTTTGGTATATCAGAGGCTGGATGGTCTAGTCTCCAGGAAATGGAAAAAAAGGAAAACGCAATTGGAGGTCCGACTGTTCCATTTATGGATAGAGTTGAAAAGTCAATTGTATTAACTAACCTGAACTTGCATCATACGACTGAACTAATAGAACGTAGACTTAAATTTAACAGAATAGATGGTGATTTTGCAAAAGAACCTCTTATTCCTTTTACCACAGATTTCGTCGAATTTATATTTGAAGTCACAGAGGGCGTCCCAAGATATATCATAGAAACTTGTGGTTTAGTTCTTGACGAAGGAATTTCTAAGAAGGTAAACAGATTAGATAGAAAATTCGCTGACAACGTATTAAAGGAATGGGAATATTAATATCAAAAACATCATAAATAAAATTCCTACAAAAGAACAATCCATCATTCAGTCATACAAACATTCATTTATGAAGTTGGTTAACTTTCGGCAGGCAAATACTCAGCATTTATGACTTCAAAGAGAAATCGTTTTTATCTAAGCTAACACGTAAGAGTTATTAACGGCATCCATAACAATTGCAGACGTTTTCTGAATTGTTTCAAATTCTTCTGGTGTATAACATAGTACATCTATATGTTTTGAAAACCTGATTTTTTTTAATACTAAGGTCATTCTTTTTAACGGATGTATATCACGGAAAGAATCGGAAACGATTATCATATCGATATCGGAGTCGGGATTACTGTTTCCTCGTGCCCTTGACCCGAAAAGCAAAACTTTCTGAGGATTAATGCTTTGCTGCAAAACAGGAATCACCTCAACAAGAATTTTATTTATCCAGTAGTCATTCTCCATTTGTTTCATCAATCAACTTAATTTGTTCCGATAGTAACGAAAAGATTTTTTTAGCAAAATTAATTTTTGCAACTGCCGTATCTTTATCATAAAGTTCATACGGAACATCATTACTTACATCAGGGTAACGTGAAAACATATAGTCGCTAACCAATTCAAGAATAAGATTCATTATTTCGTCTGATAAATCCAACTGATAGGCAAGCTCATCAATATGATGTATTTAAGGAATTGTCTTACCTTTAAATACAAAAAGAGACTTTAATAATTTCTCGGCAGATTGGTGAGCAAGAAATAAAGCTATATCATATCCATCAATGTCTACATTTTTCTCAGCCATCCATAAATCATGTTTGGCTTACTTAAGCCATTTTTTGGCTATTTCTATATTCATAATTTTCAATGTTCAAATAATAATAATCGTTGCATTTTTAATTTAGTAATAAATAAGATTTAAAGCTTTATTATTTGTCTTAAGATAAAGCAGGAACTTCATAAATGAAGTTCCTACATTTAGTTACTTTCTTATCCTCCGTAACCTCGGCGTAGGAGGACATACATCCATTCAACCATACAATCATTCCCTCCCTGGTTTGCCCCTTGTTTTCCCTTCTCACTTCCAAGAAAAATCCAATCTTCCCTTTCTCCCAATTGAAAAATATTTGCGATAATGATTAAATAACAGTGAAAAACGGGAAGTATTAACAATTGACGTTTGTGGAATAAGGTTTGTTTGGGCAAGAACGCTCGGGTGGGAGTGTCTGTTAATTCTACCCGGCTGTTATAACTCAACAAAAAAAAGTTTTAGTATGTACAACTCAATTGTAATGGTTAAACAGGTTCCCGATACGGCAAACATTTCCGGGAAAGTAATGAAAGATGATGGAACCGTTAACCGTGCAAAGCTTCCCGCCATATTTAATCACGAAGATAAAGTTGCTCTCGAACTCGCATTGCGGATCAAGGAACGTTACGGCGGAAAAGTTACTGTGGTTACGATGGGTCCGCCCCGTGCATCGGATATTTTGCGTGAATGCCTCTATCTCGGTGCAGACGAAGCATACCTTATAAGCGATAGAAAATTTGCCGGTGCCGATACGCTTGCAACATCTTACGTTCTTTGCGAAGCGATAAAAAAGATTGGCGGCTACGATTTTATTTTTGCCGGACGACAGGCAATCGACGGAGATACCGCACAAGTTGGTCCTCAAACCGCAGAGAAGCTTAACATACCGCAGATAACTTACACTGAAGAAATTATTGAAGT
>Ga0210133_1000465_pt1 | contig 14486 bp, 10 predicted proteins | sample Joice_ThreeSqC_D_2_FD_184874 | JGI IMG/M metagenome (GOLD analysis project Ga0210133, IMG submission 184874) | Wetland microbial communities from San Francisco Bay, California, USA, that impact long-term carbon sequestration - Joice_ThreeSqC_D1... | ecosystem: Environmental > Aquatic > Marine >...
CACGGCACCCCCGCCACTCGTTCCACCCGAGCCAGGCGCCCCACCGTCCGTGATGATGCCCCCGGTTCCGGGCATGCCACCCGTGCCGGTCACGGCCCCGCTCCCAGCCGCACCACCCGAGCCAATCGTGCCGCCCGAGCCGGGCGCTCCACCATCCGTGATGATGCCGCCGGTTCCGCCCGTGCATGCGCCATCTGACGCCTTCAAGACCCCGGCGACCCTCCGGTTGCAATCGTTGGAGTAGGTCTTGCCGTCGCAACCACACACCGGAACGTAGTCCGCCGTGCATGCGATGCCGGGCCCCGTGAGCACGCAGGTCCCGGGCGCGTCGGGGATCGCTCCGCAATTCGAGCGCAGGTCGCAGAACAGCCCTGCCTGGCACATGATCCCGGCAATCGTCCCGCATGCGTCGCTGCCGCCGACACCCGTGGCACCGCCCGTGCCGATGACCCCGCCGCTGCCGGCGATGCCGCCGGTCTGACCCTTGGAACCGCCGCTACCGACCGCGGCGTCGCCGAGCAACCTGCCACCCGTTCCGCCCGCGGTACCACCGGATCCCAAAGCAGCGTCGGCATGGCTTCCGCCCGAACCGGCACCACCCGTCCCCGCCGCCCCACCGGTGCCCAGCGAACCGTCCCGGCCTGGCGTTCCAAGGGCCACGTTGTCATCACACCCGGCCATCATCCCAGCCAAGGCGATGGCTGCGAACCCAATGACGAACCCCTGGCTAAGCTGACCTGGCTTCATGATGCTTCTCCTTGACAGCTTCGATCGTCGAACCTTCCAGCGCGACAGTGCCCAGCATCCACCAATCCGTAGGGGAAAGGGAACAGCTATGGCGATATCGCAGCCATGAAGAGCCAGACAGATGCAGGATAGGCTAGCGCACGTCGATGCGGTAGTCGAAGCGCAGGCCGGCGTTGGGCGGGAATGTGGCCGCGCGCGCGGCCTTCTCGATACAAGCCGCGAGAGGCGTATTGCCCACCTTGCCACCGACGCGTACGTCGGTGACCTTGCCGTTCTTGCCCACGGTGATCTTCAGCTCGGCGATGCCCTTGCTCTTCAGGCGGTGCGCGCAGTCGTTGCCCTTGCTCTTGACACCAGCCATGGCCTTCGAGATATCGGATCGCGACAGCGGTGGCAACTCGGCCGCAGCCGCGTGCTTGGACGATGGCGCGGGATTCCCCTTCTGCACGTCCTTCAACATGTCGTCGATGCCCTTGCTATTGCGCTTCTTGCCCTTGGGTTTGGTTTCCGTGACCGCATCCGCTATCAGACTATCGAGAGGGTCGGAAGAATTAGGAGCAGCCGACCTCGCCGCCGGTTCACTCTTCACCGAAGCCGACGCCGATCCCGCGGTGTTCTTCGCCTGGCGGGTCGTGCTTGCGCCGGTGTTTGCCCCCGCTTCGTCACCTTCGGTCTCGAAGGGATCCTGGTACTTGCCGTGCTTTCGCGCGGGCGGGTTGGCTTTGCCGGCGGACGCAGTCCTCGCAGCGCCCTTGGCGTGCGACCTTCGCCCCGATGGCGCCTCCGCTACCGCGACCGCTTGTCGAGGTTCCGACTCGGCCGCTGGCGCTGGCTCCGGAGGCGACCCCGGCGCCTCTGGCTCGATCTGCTCGACAGGTTGAGCCGGCCTTGCCTCGGGCATCGGTGGCACGCCGCCAGCTTCGCCGGAAGCCGCATTCGCCCCAATAGCCGGCGGCAGGGACGGAGCGACCACGCGCCGTGCGGGCGCCTGGGCAGACTCGCCCGCAGGCGCGTCCGGCAGCCACCTCCTCAGAAACTTCGGCGCATGCTTCCGCGTCGCGGAGATCGTTCCTTCGACGAGCGCGAAGGCTTGGTCTTTCAACGAGGGACCAGCGACCACGCCACCCGCGAATGCAAATAGACCGCAGACCACCAACCACCCCCACTGCCTCTTGCGCGGGGGAGGCGGCAAGTTGATAGGCCCCATGGACACGGGCAGCGTGAAACCCGCCGGTGGCGCCTTCGGATCGGACCATGGATTGCTGGAAGCCACAATCTGCGCATTGTAGCGGAATCCCCGGCGCAGCGTTACGTGCAATCATGGTCCACCGCGCCAGCGGTGCTCTTCGTCCTCTTGTCGCGCAGGATCACGCCGGTCCATCGCACTTGGCCAGCGGCAGCGCGCGCAGCCACGCTCGCGCGTGGCCACGGTAGGCATCCGGACCGAGCCGGCAGCGAACCAGCGGCGTCGAGCCGGCAAGCTGCCGTGCCAGCGTGGCTTGTGCCTCGAGGTCACTGCCCTCGCCCGCCACGGACTCGAAAATGGTGGCTTCGCGCGGTCCCGAGCGACCGGCGTAGAGGCCTTGGCCAAGTCGGGAGATCCCCTCGTCTCGTCCCACCGGGTGCAGGGACCATACCGATTCCTCCGTCGAGATCTCGGGAAATACGATAGCGCCAATCGGCGCGCCTGCCACCGCGGTCGCACCCAGCCGGTGGGCGAATTGCGCCGGCGAAAGCACGAGGCTCCCGTGCGGTGCCGGTGCGGCCGCCTCGGGCGACCTCATCTCACCCTCGTGGAACAAGGCGGCCCGACGGGGCAACCCACGCCCCAGGGCCGGAAAACGCCGCTCGGTGTCTTCGCGAACCGGGACGATGGTAGGCACGCCGAGAACCAGCGACGAGCCACACTCGACCATCAGGCGATCGTTGGCCAGCAACGCCCCCTGGCCCGAGGACAGAACATGCGCCAGCAGGGTCGACTTACCCGCCCGCTTGCCACCCACCAGCAGGACCGCTCGCCCCTGAAACACGAAGGCGGCCGCGTGAAGGTCCAGCATCGCTGGCGAGACCAGCGCGCCCAGGCTGGCCAATTCGCGCACCACCCGCAGAAGACCGATGCGCGCCAAACGGTCTTGTGGCCGGGCAACGACCTCGACCTGTTTTCCGCGCACCAGGTAGAAACATCCGTACTCGCCATCCGCGACCACCCGGGTACCGTCGGGTTCGCTCCAGCTTGGATACGATACCAGCGCACTATCGAGGCTGAAGCAGGCAACCGGCCGCGTGCCGGTCTTGGCCTTGCGGGCCTCCAACTCCATGAAACGCTCGGCATCCGCAACCATGCAGACGCGCGGTCCTGTGTCGCCTGCTGCCTCGGAGGCGAACCACGGGGTGAAAAACTCGCGCAGCCAGCGCGCGCACTCGTCATCGCCCGCATCGACTGCCACGGTCCCCTCGCCCAGACGGTACGCGACACCGGCACTCGCGCCCCCCGGCGTGGGGCACCTTCCGATCCACTGCTTGTTTTCCATACCGTCTGCCATGGTCGTGCAGCCGTCGCAAAGCGCAGGTTACACCGAGTTGGCGGCAGCGCGCTTTGACTTATGGCCCTTCTCGCACCTTGCCGCCTGGTCGCAAACTCCACACCAGACCAGCGAGTGCACACGCGAGCGCCGCCGCAAGCGGATACAGCGATGCGGATCGCTCCATTCCCAAGGCCAGGCCAAGATTGGTCGAAGGTCCGCCGTGCTCGGCCCAACCCGTGTGCTTGGCGAAGTGTCCCAGGAGAAAGCCCGGCCAATACAGGTCGGAGAGAGGGTAGTGCGGCTCGTAGGGCGTCATTCCGTGGACGGAGACCGCCATGAGTGTCACGAATCCGCCGGCCATCAGCGCCACGATGGCCAGCACACGCAAGGCTCCACGACAGGATTGAAAGAGTGGCGCCAAGCCCAGAGCCAGGAAGGGGAGCGCTGGGGCGGAGTGGCGTGGGCCGTAGGTCCAGCCGCCATCCCAGTAGTGATACGAGGTATTGAGCAAGATCGGGTAGATGGAGAAGGCCAGGCAGATCACAGCGGTCGTCCTATGCCGTCCCCGCTTGATGGCGATGAGATGGCCGAGAATTCCGCACACGAGCAGCGGCGCGGTCGCCACGAGTCCGCGAGGGCCCCAGATGACACCGGCGATGGCCTCGCCGGAAGGCAGGGTCACCCCGAACAACCCCTCCTTCATGCCCTCGAACCCCTCGACGCTGGCATAGCCGAGATGAAACGGCGACCCGAAAGCCCCCCATTGGTACGTCCCCAAGATCACCGCCATGGCGGAAGCGCCCAGTGCGAACAAGGCGAGCGAGCGCACGTGGGTGCTCCACGGGCGGAGCCGCGCAATCAGGAGGACTGCCAGGGTGCACGCCATGGGGGCGGTGGTGAACTCGGTGAGCACGGCGGCCCCACAGGCGATACCCGAGAGCAATGCGGTCCCGCGAACCTTGCGATCTGTCGCGCAAGGGACCAGTTTGTCGACGCCGTAGGCGGCAAGCACCAAGCAGCATGCGGCAAGCGTGCTTCCCCAGAACAGCGTTGCGTACACCCAGATCGGCGAGGCGAGCCCCGCGGCCAACGCGACATAGACCGCCACACCGACCGAATAGCCCTTCCGCCGTGTCCACTGAAAGAGCAAGAGACAAAGCAACAGCGCGGGAAGCGTCGCCGCCGTCCACGTTGCCACGTGCATCTGTGCGGAAAGTGCCGGCCCGCCGTTCGGATCGATGGCGACGAATTTCATCAGCACGCGTGTCAGGTACATGGTTGGCAGCGCGACGAACGAGGCGCCCGGCGCCTTGTCGCAATAGTAGCGACCCTGGAAGTACGCCTTGTCCTCGGTGTTGTGGTGATACGCGTCGACGTTCAGCTGCCCGCGTTCCAGCATGGCCCGGTCGAGGTTGAAGCGCGAATTCTGGTTGGGACCGCCGCCAGAGTAGAAATAGAAGAACGCCAGCCCCAGTACGACCATCAACCATCGACGAGTTCTGCGACTTGAGGCAAAGGTCATTGCGTCTCGCGGAAAGCAAGCAAGGTGGGAAGTCTACCCGTGCTCGATGAGCAAAGGCCCAAGTATTTGCGTCGCGACGACTCCGGTCCCGCGAGCCGGAGTCGTTCGACGAAGCGCCCGCGGGGTGAGCGTGCCGCGGGCGCGGGTCCGATGGCGTGCGGTGGTCGCGATCGAGCGAGCGGCGTAGGCTTGCACAGGAGGAACCCCATGCCCAAACGACGCCGCGGCATCAAGCTCAAGCCAACCCAGCTCAACCCCGCCGACCTGGCGCTCGCCGATCCACCCCCGGCGCTGGCCGATCTGGCAAGGTCGGTGGCCGCGGATGGCGGCTCGGTGCTCGCCTGCTATCGGGAACCGCTGGGTGGACACGTTCTGCTTCTAACGGCCTTGCCCGTCGAGCGGGTGGCGCCCACGCCCTTTCAACGCGACATCTCCGACGCCCACGTGCGCCGCCTCGAGCGCGCCATGGACAAGACCAAACGCTTTCTCGACCCGATCATCGTCGTGCGGCAGGAGCGTGCCGCCGGAGCGAACGACGAAGCCGGGTACCGCTACTGGGTGCCCAACGGGTACCATCGTCTCACCGCTCTCAAGGAGCTGGGGGCGAAGACCGTGCTCGGCCTTCTCGTGCCCGAGCCGGACGTTGCGTACCAGATCCTGGCGCTCAACATCGAGAAGGCGCACAACCTGCGCGAGCGTGCCGTCGGGGTCGTGCGCATGGTCCGCGACCTCGCGGGTTTCTCCGACGGCAAGGAAGAAGACTGGGCGCTCGAATTCGAAGAGCCGGCCCTGGTCACGCTGGGCTTCGCCTACGAGAAACGTCCGCGCCTTTCGGGGGGCGCCTACCATCCCCTGCTGCGCAAGACCGACGCGTGGATGTCCGGACGCCTCAAGGCCGCTGTCCGCGAAAGGGAGCTTCTGGCCGACGCCTTGCTCGGCCTCGACGACGCCGTGGTCGCGATTGTCTCCGGGCTCAAGCAGCGCGGCTTCACCAGTCCCTATCTGAAGACCTTCGTCGTGGCCCGCATCAACCCTTTGCGCTTCATCAAGGGTGATCTCCCCACCCTGCCCGACCTCCTGGCCGGGATGACGAAACGGGCGCGCGGCATGAAGCTGGACAAGATCCGCCCCGAGGACATTGCCCGCACCGGCGGAGGTCCGATCGACGAGGGCGAATAGCTCGGCCCTCGTCACCCCGGTATGATGGCCGGCCATGGAAGGCATTCCTTGTCGCCGGGCGGTCCTTCATCGAGAACGGGTCGGAACGGCGTCCCCGCTCGTCGTCGAAAGGGTCGTTCCCGAACCCCTGGCACCGGGCTATTTGCGCCTGAAGGTACGCGCCTGCGGTGTGTGCCGCACCGACCTGCACATCACGGCCGGCGAGCTGACGCCCCGCCGAGATGCCCTGGTGCCCGGCCATCAGATCGTCGGCGAAGTCGTCGGTGGGGCTACAAGCGCGCGTCCCCTCGGCATGCGCGTCGGGGTCTCGTGGCTGAGCGCCACCGACGGAACGTGCTGGTACTGCCGGAACCATCGCGAAAATCTGTGCGACCGGCCGGTGTTCACCGGCTACGACGTCGACGGCGGGTATGCCGAATTCGTCGACGCCCGTGCCAACTTCACCCATCCGCTTCCCGAGGGCCTCGATGATTTGCATGCGGCCCCCTTGCTCTGCGCCGGTATCATCGGTTTTCGCGCGCTTCGCGTGGCGGGGGTCGAACCGGGCGAGCGCGTGGGATTGTACGGTTATGGGGCGTCGGCACATCTGGCGCTTCCGGTATTGCGCGCCTGGGGCTGCGAGATCTACGTCGCGACGCGCGGGGAGTCGCGGCGAGCGCTTGCGTCGGATATGGGAGCGACCTGGACCGGAGACGCGACGGAACGACCGCCGGTGGCGCTCGACCGAGCCGTGACCTTTGCCCCAGCCGGTGACGTGGTCATCGCCGCGCTCGCCGCCCTTCGCAAGGGCGGCGTGGTGGCGATCAATGCCATTCACCTCGATCGCATTCCCGAGTTCGACTACGACAGCTTGCTTTGGGGCGAACGCCAGTTGCGCAGCGTCGCCAACATGACCCGACAAGATGCGCAGGACTTCCTGCAGCTGGCCCACGCCATCCGCCTGCGCCCCCATGCGCGTGCATTCGCGCTGGAGGATGCCAACCGGGCGCTGGCCGCGCTGGCCGCCGACGAGATCACGGGAGCCGCCGTCATCGTTCCCCACGGATGATGAAGAATGTGGCGCAGCCCGCACCGGTGGCGAGGCTCCAAGCCCGCTTCAACCCTCGATGAAGGTCTTGAGCCCCAGCGTGCGCGATGGGTGTCGCAGCTTGTGCAGGGCCTTGGCTTCTATCTGGCGGATGCGCTCGCGGGTGAGCTCGAAGTCCTGGCCGACCTCTTCCAAGGTGTGCTCCGCTTTCTCGTCGATGCCGAAGCGCATGCGCAGCACCTTCTCTTCGCGCGGCGTGAGCGTGGCCAGCACCTTGCGTGTCTGGTCGGCAAGGTTCATCGAGATCACGGCATCTGCCGCCGAGAGGACGCTCTTGTCTTCGATGAAATCGCCAAGGTGCGAGTCGCCTTCCATGCCCAGCGGAGTCTCCAGGGAGATGGGTTCCCGGGCGACGCCCAAAACCTTCTGAATCTTGTCGAGAGGCATCTCCATGCGTTCGGCCAGCTCCTCCGCGGTGGCCTCACGTCCCAACTTCTGCAGCAACGAACGGCGCGCCCATCGTAGCTTGTTGGACACTTCGACCATGTGCACCGGGATGCGGATGGTGCGGGACTGGTCCGCGATGGCGCGCGTGATGGCCTGCCGGATCCACCAGGTCGCATAGGTCGCGAACTTGTACCCCCGCTTGTAGTCGAACTTCTCCACCGCCCTCATGAGCCCGATGTTTCCCTCCTGGATGAGATCCAGGAACTGAAGGCTGCCGTGGACGTATTTCTTGGCGATGGAGACGACCAGGCGCAGGTTGGCCTCGACCATCTCGAGCCGGGCCCGCTCTGCCTCGCTCTCGCCGACCTCGATCTCTCGCACGGCGTCGCGCAGAACCTGCTGGGACATGACGGCTTCCGCCTCGACCTGCTTCACCTTTCTTCGCGCGCCATCGATGACCCTGGCCAGGTTTGCAAGCTCGTCAGGTTGCAGTGCGGTAACCTTCCTGGCCGAAGACCGCCTCCGGGGCGCGAGACGCGTGTCGCGCACCGCCTTGCGAATCTCGCGCTCGGGCATGCGAGCGCGCTGCTCGCAGCTCTTGATTTCGCGCTGGCCCACCTCGATGCGCCGGAGAAATCCCTTGAGGCGAATGACGACGCGGTCGATCTCCTTCTTGTGGAGGCGCAGGTCCAGCAAAACATCGACCATCTCTTGCTTGATGGCTTCGGCCCGACGCTTTTGCGTCGTGCACGCGTCCTCGGTCGTACCCTTCTTGTCTTCAACCCTTCTCTCGAACTTCTTCAGATGGTTGTGCAGCCGACGCACCCGTTCGATCGACTTGCACACCCGATCGACGTGCCAAATCTCGTCGAATCCAGGTTCTTCTTCGTCGATGCCTTTGACCACCTCCTTGACCCGGATCTTGCGCTCCCGCAACTGGTCGCCCAACGCCAGGATCCCCTCGATGGCAAGGGTGGTGTTGAGCACCGCCCGCAGCACCCGACGCTCACCTTCCTCCATGCGCTTGGCGATAGCCACTTCGCCCTCACGGGTCAGAAGCGGCACCAGGCCCATCTTGCGCATGTACAGGCGCACTGGATCGTTGGTCTTGGAAAGGTTGTCGTCTTGATCGTCGTTCTCGTTCCCCTCCTCGTTCCTCTCCTCGCTCCCCTCCTCGCTCTCTGCCGCGGTCGACTCGTGCTCGTCTGGCCGGGGCACAAGGTCGACATCCGCTTCTTCCTCGAGAGCCACGACTCTCGACGTCGCGATGTCTGGGTCCCCCACGCCCAGCGCCGAAGCCACCGTTTCGATTTCGTCCCTACCTAGAGTTGTCAAACCCTCGTCCATCGTGTCGAGCAATCCACTGCCTTTCGGCGGACTTCTTCCGTCCGCGTTGCGAGAAAGCGAACCCCTAGCCTGGTGTTCCAGCTCTTGCCAGCTCCTGACGGCATCCCTTCTACGGTGGTTCAAACGACACTTCCTCGGGGCGCACCATCTCACAGTTGGCTGGCGGACGACATTTCTACTTCAAATCCCCACATCGCACCTGACGCACTCGTGCAAATTCACGCTGCCGCTTGACGCACCATCGGAACCCTCGGTGCTACCGCCGCGCGGACATCTTGCTGGTGCAAGTGTGCGGTACGTTCCGACGATCGGCTAGGGGGACCGCGGCGCTAGCTAGGTCTCAGGCGCACCCCACTTCCTTTCGCACCCGCCCAGCGCAGTGCGCGCCATGGCCCGCTGATTCAGGCGCCCGACGTAGCTGCGCACGCGAGCGTCCGCGTCCCCGCACGCAGCTGGGCTCGCAATTGCTCCAGGTCTGCTACTTCCCGTAGTTGGCGGCCACAATGGCAGCCTGAAGTGCATCCAAGGTTGCCTTCGACACTACGGGTCCAGTCGACACGGCGCCTTCGTAGAAGCGACCCCCAGCGCTGTTACTGTTGTCGCCACCGATTCCCAGGATGATGGACCCCTGCTTCTGCATGGGAACGTAGCCGGGTTTCGCCGGGCGAATTCCGTCATACATGGTCTGCAGGGTGCCGGCCGTCGCATCGCCGCCATAAAGAGCAAAGCGGCCCTTTCCACTGTTCTTATCCGCCGTATCGCCTAGCAGGATGCCAGTAACGAAGTCGAACTTGAGGGGCTTGTTGGTCGAAATATTCTTATCCTGGTTGTTTTCCCAGCCGGCATAGAGTCCGTTCTCCAAGTCGGCCATGATCCACGGACCGGGCTTTCCGCCATAGCCGGTTCCCCAAACAACGCCGCCGCCGAAATAGAGCGTCTCCATGGTGCCGTTGCCGTCGTCGTTGGAGCTCGTCTCGGCATTGCCATAGTCGAAGCAGCACCCGTCTATCAGATCTTTCTGGCTGGTGATCCAGTACATGCTCTGGGGGTCGTCGCCCTTGACCGTGCCGTTCCCCGTCTTGATGGTGCAACCTGAGCATCCAGTGCGGTAGCCGATACCCGCCTTGATGAGGATGCCATAAGCAGAATGACCATTGATCGTTACCGGTAGATCGCTGGCGACTGCCGGGTTGTCAGGCGTGCCCTTGGCACCGCCTTTGGGAGCGGGCTCGAGGTCATTCTTCATTCCGGACTGGTCGTAGATCTTCGTGATGGTGCAGCTGCCACCCGTGCAGAATGTATTGTGCGCGGCGCCGTCCGCGTACCCATCCTTGGACCCGATGTCCTGGGTCGTCCCCTTGCAGGAACTTGGTCCGGCCGACGCGGTTCCTTTGCAGAGCTGGTAGAGAGGACCCGTGTAGCCCGTGACAATCACGCGCACCGTGCTGTGCGCGGAAACGCATTTGTTTCCGCCCTCGGTTAGAACGTCACATGGCAGCGGAACCGTAACGGTAGTAGTGCCGCCGGTCCCCGCGGTGGCGCCGCCGGTCCCCGAGCTGGTCGTGCCACCAGTTCCCGCGCTAGTTGTCCCGCCACTGCCCACACGACCGCCGCTTCCCGCGCTGGTCGTGCCACCGCTTGCCGCACCGGTCGTGCCACCACTTGCCGCACCGGTCGTGCCGCCGCTTGCCGCACTGGTCGTGCCACCGCTTCCCGCACCGGGCGTGCCGCCGCTTCCCGCACCCGTCGTGCCGCCGCTTGCCGCACTGGTCGTGCCGCCGCTTGCCGCACTGGACGTGCCGCCGCTTCCCGCGTTGGTCGCGCCGCCGCTTCCCGCGTTGGTCGTGCCGCCGCTTCCCGCGTTGGTCGTGCCGCCGCTTCCCGCGCTGGTCGTGCCGCCGCTCTCGGAGCTTCCTCCTGTTCCGGAGCCAGCCGCCCCCCCCGATCCGCCAGCCGCCGTGTAGTTCGCACAAGAGGTGGGGAGAGCAGCAAGCGCCACGGCGGCCGCAGATACCAATACGATGGACGGAATTCTCTTCATTGCGACATCTCCGGTTGTTTAGGTCCTTCGGTGTGGACCAGCGAATGGGGGCTCGGGATCAGGATCTCATCACTGCACTTATTTATGTGGCAGCTCAAGCCTCTTTCGGGTGGACAAATCTGCAGAATCGTAACGCGGCCACCACGGCCACGAAACGCATCGCGCCAACCCACCGCGCCTCACCATGCCTTGGGTGGGTCGCGGGGTGTGGAGACCACCTTCGAAAAGCACCACACGGCGTTCACGACGAGCGCGGTAGACCGCGTTCCTGCCAGATCGTCTGCACCCGGTCGAGCCCGATGGTTTTCCACCGTCCGAATGTCAGCCGGGTCAGAGAATTGACGGCAGCGGCCCTACCCGCGCAGCATGAAGCTCAGCGAGTACTTGGTCCAATCGACGATGGGCGTCCACCAGATGCCGAAGAAGAGCAGCGCGGCCGAGAAGGCGCCCAGCATGATCTGGTAGGTGACCTTCGGGCGTACGACCAGCTCGCCCACCGGCTCGTCGATGAACATGGCCCGCACGATGCGCACGTAGTAGTACAGCGACACGGCCGTGTTGAGCGCCGCGACGACCGCGAGGGCGGCGTACCACCCGCCACCGTCCTCGGCATAGTGATTGAGCACGGCCACGAAGAGGTACCACTTGCCCACGAATCCGGCGAGTGGCGGCAACCCCGCGAGCGAGAAGAGAAAGATGGCAAAGGTGACGGCCAGCAAGGGATGCCGGCGAACCAGACCCTTGCAGTCGGCGATGGTTTCAGAGCCGGTGGCCTGGCCGATGGCGATGACCGAGAGGAAGGCGCCGAGGTTCATCACCAGGTAGATGAGCAGGTAGACCATCACGCTCTGCACGCCGAGGCTGGATGCGGCCGCGAGCCCCATCAGGGCGTAGCCGGCGTGCGAGATGGACGAGTAGGCGAGCAGGCGCTTCAAGTTGTTCTGGTGAAGCGCGGTGAAATTGCCGAGTGTTATGGTGACTGCCGCGAGAACGCCGACGATGGCCGGCCAGGGCACCTCGGTGAGGCCACGGGCCAAGCCTTCCGCGCCGCCGCCGCTGGCCAGCGAGCTGTAGAACACGCGAATGGCCAACGCGAAGCCCGCGGCCTTGGGCCCCACGGAGAGGAACGCCGTGAAGGGGGTGGGCGCGCCTTCGTAAACGTCCGGGCACCACATGTGCCACGGCACTGCCGCGATCTTGTACCCGATGCCACTTAGCACGAAGATGACGGAAACCATCAGGGCCACGCGCAGGGCGGCCTGGCCACCGGCGGCGGCGGGCATCGCCAGGCTGTCGAGACGCGCTCCGAGGGCGGTCAGGTTGGTGCTGCCGGTGAGGCCGTAGATGTACGACAGCCCGAAGAGCATGATGCCAGAGGCGACACCGCCATAGATGACGTACTTGAGCGCGGCTTCGGCGGCGCGGCGGTCACCCGGCTTGTAGCCGGCGATGGCGTAGCTGGGCAACGACACCAGCTCGACCGCGAGATAGAGCATCAACAAGTCGAGCGAGCTCGCCATGAGGAACATGCCGAGCACGACCGAGAGCAGGAGTGCAAAGAAGACGCCGATCCGCGCTGAAGGAAACTCGTCCGATCGGGAGGCGATGATGACGGTGAGGGCGGCGGCGGCCAGGAACAGCCACTTCCAGAAGGTGGCGAAACGATCGCTGGCAATCATGCCGTTGAACATGGCGCGGCTCTCGACCGGCTGATAGGCCAGGCAGGCCGCGGCCACGCCGACGCAGGCGAGCGCACTCAGGGTCAGGATGAGCACCCGATAGCGGCTGTGCTTCCCGAACAAATCGAGCAGGAACAGAAGCAACACCCCGACGGTCAGCACCAGCTCGGGTCGGAACCAGGCGGCACTCGCGATATTGAACTCGGTGACTGTCATGCTCTTGCTTTCACGGGATCACATCGGCCGAAGGCCGCTGATGAGCTGGATAAGCGCGGGATTGATGACACCGAGAACCGCCTGCGGGTAGAAGCCGAGCACGATGGCGATGGCGCCGAGCGGGTAGAGCACGACTCGCTCCCGCCAGTTGAGATCGGGATACTCCTTGTACAGCGGATTTAGCTTGCCCAGGAAGGCCCGGTGGATGGCCCACAGGTAGTACGCCGCGGTGATGATGACGGCAGTGGCCGAGATGACCGTGAAGAGCAGGAAGGTCGGGAACGAGCCCGACAGCACCAGGAACTCGGACACGAAGCCGCACATGCCGGGCAGGCCCAGCGAGGCGAAGAAGGCCAGGCCGGTGATGCCCGCATACTCGGGCATGGCCACGGCCAGACCACCGAAACGGCCGATCTCGCGGTGGTGGGCGCGGTCGTAGATCACGCCGACGATGAGGAACAACATGGGCGAGATGATGCCGTGGGAGAACATGTTGAACACGGCACCGGAGATCCCTGCCGGGGTCATGGCCGCCATTCCGAGGAGGGTGAAGCCCATGTGGCTGACCGAGGAGTACGCGATGAGCTTCTTGAGATCGCTCTGCGCCAGACAGACGAACGCCGCATAGACGATGTTGATGACGCCGAACAGCGCGATGGCGTTGGCCGCCCACTGGGTCGCGTCGGGCAACAGCGGGTAGTTGAAGCGCAGGATGCCGTAGGGGCCCATCTTCAGAAGCACGCCGGCCAGGATGACGGAAACCGGCGTGGGCGCCTCGACGTGCGCGTCGGGCAACCAGGTGTGAAACGGGAACATCGGGATCTTGATGGCGAAGCCGATGAACAGCGCGATGAAGGCAATCTTGGAAAACGCGAAGCCGAAGATGGCCGCGGAGTGCGCGAACACGCCCTGCTTGCCCTGCTCGGCGAGCGCCAGCAGGTTGAGCGTGTGGCCGTTCGACAGGGTGCCGTCGGCGAGCATCGCCGGGTGGCTGTTGTAGTAGATGCCGATGATGGCCAGCAGCATGAGGACCGAGCCGACCAGGGTGTACAGGAAGAACTTGATGGCGGCGTATTCCTTGCGCGGCCCGCCCCAGATGCCGATGAGGAAGTACATCGGCAAGAGCATCACCTCCCAGAACACGTAGAACAGGAACATGTCGAGCGCGACGAAGGTGCCCATCATGCCGGTCTGCAAGAGCAGCAGCATGCACATGTAGCCGGGCACCATGCGCACGGAGAAGTGCTTGGGGTGGTGGCCGCCATCCTGGCCTTCATGACCGTGCTCGCTCATGCCGGCCATCTCGCTGTACTTGGCCCCGCCCCACCAGGGCATGGACGCGATGAACGCCACGAACGAAATGAGCCCGGTGAGGAGCACCATCGAAATGGACAGCCCGTCGACGCCCATCAAGTACTCGATGTTGAAGCTCTTGATCCAGGTGAAGTGCTGGACCATCTGCACGCCGGATTTCGTGGAATCGAACCACACCCAGGCCAGCACCGAGCAGCCGAAGGACAGACCGCTGGCGACAAGCCCCGTGACACGCGCGAGCTGATCGAGCGCGTGGCGGGACATGCCCAGGAAATAGCGGGCCGCCGTGAAGATGAGAATCACCGCCAACCCGATGAGCGGGAAGAAGGTGGCCCAGGAAAGAACGTTCTGTTGACTGATCATGAGCGCATTACCCCGGTCGTCGTCACTTGAGAAGGAAATTGAGGAACACGATGGCGATGGCCCCGACGAGGGCGCCATA
>Ga0210133_1000466_pt1 | contig 14483 bp, 12 predicted proteins | sample Joice_ThreeSqC_D_2_FD_184874 | JGI IMG/M metagenome (GOLD analysis project Ga0210133, IMG submission 184874) | Wetland microbial communities from San Francisco Bay, California, USA, that impact long-term carbon sequestration - Joice_ThreeSqC_D1... | ecosystem: Environmental > Aquatic > Marine >...
GCTCTCGGTCCGGCGCCCCAGGTTATCCAGTCTTTAATAAACTGTGGTGAATTTCCATTTGTCGGACGTGTCATATTCGCAACTTTAACGGCAAAGTTAATTACGTTTTCTGCAACAGGAACTTTTCTTACTAAATTTTGAAATTCAATTATTTCATCCGCATTCAAAATCTTATTGATTTTAGCTTCGTACTGGCTTGTCGTGGTTTGTACAATTTTAATCTCTTCCTCAAACGAAGGATAATCCAGCCACAGGTTGAACATAAATCTATCTAATTGTGCTTCGGGTAATGGATATGTTCCTTCCTGTTCAATCGGGTTTTGAGTGGCAAGAACAAAGAACGGTTCGGGCAGTTGATACGTTACACCCGCTGCTGTTACTTTATGCTCCTGCATCGCTTCGAGAAGTGCAGCCTGCGTTTTAGGAGGAGTTCTGTTTATTTCATCCGCAAGAATTATGTTTGCGAAGATTGGTCCGGTAATGAATTTAAAATTCCTTTTCTTTGAAGCAAAATCTTCTTCTATAATTTCAGTACCGGTAATATCGCTCGGCATTAAATCCGGCGTAAATTGAATACGGTTGAATTTTAGATCCATTACTTCCGCAACGGTTTTTATAAGAAGGGTTTTTGCAAGACCGGGAACACCGACTAATAAGCAATGACCCCTTGCAAAAAGTGAGATAAGCAACTGATCGATTATATCATCCTGCCCAATTATTTTTTTTGCTATCTCTGATTTAACGTTCTTTATTTTTTCGTTGAGCTTTTCTACAAGCCCGACGTCTTGAGTTGAATCGAATTTATCTGTCAAAATTATTTTGTTTCTATTAATTAAGAAATTTTAAGCGAAGATGGTCATTAGTATGTTAATGGATTTTAAAGCCTGATCTCCCAGTAAATTTTTTTCTTAAGATCGTTTATCCACTCCTGGTATTTTTTCTGCTTTTTATATTCACTTGCAAGCTGTTTCAATTGGTTATAATCTTCTTCAAGGCTTGCGGGATGTTGTGGAATTCTTTTCTCTAAATAAACGATGTGATAGCCGTATGTACCGGGAGCATATTCCAATCTTTTCGGAAAACTGATCTCACCTTCCTTAAGTTTTGAAACTATATCGAGAAGATTTTTATCTAATTGATTGAGATAAAATGTACCAAGACTTCCGCCAAACGGTGCGGTTTCTTTATCATCGCTGTACTTTTTAGCAAGATCCTGGAATTTTGCATTTCCGCTTATCACACTATCTCTTAGATCTGTAAGCTGTTGGATAGTAGCAAGATCGGCATTTTCATCGGGTTCAATTTTAATTAGTATATGTCTTGTGTGAATCGATTCGCCTCGTCTCTCAAGCAACTGAATAATATGAAATCCAACAGGTGTTTCAATAACATCGGAATATTCATTCTCCCCTAACGAAAAAGCTGCCGCCTCAAATTCCGGGTAAAACACACCGCGTTTTACAAATCCAAGATCACCCCCAAGTGTAGCGCTACCCGGATCATTTGAATATTTTTTTGCAAGCGTCGCAAAATCTGCACCGGCTTTAAGCGAATCCAGCAGGGATTGCGCTAAGTCTCTTGATTTCTTTTTTATCAGATCATTTGCTTTAGGATTTTTGAATATATGATATATGGTTAGTTTTTCCGGAATTATACCAATGCTGTCTTTAAAATCATTATAGAATTGTTCGACTTCACGGCGGGTAGCTTCAACCTCGCCAAATTTTGTCTGCTGAAGTTTCTGAATCATTAAATTTTTTCTAACATCGTCTCTTAGTTCACGTTTTATTTTTTCGATGCTCATCCCGTACATTTCTTCAATCTTTTGTATCGAGCCGTATTGCTGCTGGAAATTTTGTATTTGGTAATCAATTCTTTGAGAAATTTCTTCCTCGGTAACAACCGTAGAATCAAGTTCAGATTGCGCATAAACAAGCTTATCTTCTATCATCGTATTTAAAATCTGCTTCTTTAAATCCGGTCTGCCGGGATCGATTCCCCGTTGACGTGCGTAGATGCTCGCCTGGAAATCCAGTTCACTCTGAAGAATTATTTCGTTATCAACAACGGCAACAATTTTATCCAGCACCTCCTGTGCTAAGACTGTAGATAAAACGATTAACCATAAAACAGCTATTTTTAATTTCATTTCAACTCTAATTTATTACTTCAATTTCATTATCTGAATAAAGTTCTTTTATATAATTTTCAATCAATGATTTTCTTTTCTCAGCAAGATATCTTTTCTCAACACTTTGCTTTACAACATCGAAAGGCAAAACCGAATCCTTTGCGTATTTACCTAAAACTTGCGCAACCGTATAATAACCGGGATGCTCGGTAATTACAATACTAATTTCAAGAGGGTAAAGTCTTTTCACTATTCTTAATAACGCTGCCGGGTAAATATCTTCTTCTTTTACCAAAGTATTACCGGATGAGATAATAGTAGAATCGTTGTGAAAAACATTTAAGGCTTTTTGCCAATCGCTTTCTAACAGAAGAGATCTGAACTCAATAGCCCGTTCTTCATCATTAAAATGGATTAGGTTAAGCTGGTATACATCGTTTGAAATCTTAAAATCATCACGGTTATCCGCATAATATTTTGTCAGTTCCCTCGGTTCTAAATTAACTTTTTCATTTTTATCAAACCGATCAAGTAGAAAAGTACCGGCAAGTTCTTTTGCTGAGTTATCCAGTATACTCTTATAATTATCCTCTTGCAAAATTCCTTCCTTTATGGCTTGCTGATATAACAGCTCCCTGTTTATCCAGTTCCTGATTGCTTCATTTCTATAAAAATTATTCGAAGCATTAGTATCTATCATAGATGCAAGCTCTTCTGTTGTAAGATAGGAATCGTTCACTCGTGCTATATAGTCTATCTCCCGGGATTCTTGTTTACACCCGGAAAACAAGATTAAAGCAAGAATGAACGATTTAATCTTGTTATTCTTTAAATGCCTTATTAAGCTCATCATAATAGATGACCGGATGATAAATGTTATTCAATTTGTTTATGTACTCTTCTTCAAGACGCTTACTTTCCATCTCCTGTACCTTGCCGGATACTTCTGCTCTTGCTTCCTCATATGTTTTTATTCTTAATGGTTCTCTATCATTCAATTTGAAGATTGAATAACCGCCCGAAACCTGTATCGGAGCAGAATAATCACCGGGGTTTTTAATATTATTTGCCTGTCTTGTAAGCTCTGAAGCATTTGCATCCTGCATCTTGTAAAATCCCTTATCATTTTTTTTGCCTGCTCTTTCGGTATACAAACCGGCAAGGCTGTCGAATTCGGTTCCCTCTTTTAACGCCTGATAATAAATCTGTATCAGCGAATCTTTCGTTGAAAAAATTTCATTAAAAGAAATCTTTTCCGGTACCTTATAATCTTCTTCATGCTGCGACCAGTACCGATATATGTCAGTGCTATCAATATTCATCTTATTCCAGACTTCCTCTTCCTGAAGCTTAAAAATATACACGCCATTTTTGTACTCATTCATTAACCCGCTAAACCGGGTATCTGTTTTATCAAGGTCTTCGGCTGCAAGCTGCATTAATTTATCTTCAGACTGTTTATCGACGGCTTTCATAAATTCTTCCTTCTGAGATACCGGTTTCCCAATAAAATCGGACGATTGATTTGCTTCATCAAAAAAGTCCTGTGCACTCACTTCAGAACCTGCACAGCTAAACAATACTTTACCTTCAATTGCTTCGGGATGTGGATATGCCGTACCGAATCTAGATGAATCCGAACGTGCAAGGATCAAACCAACAACGTCCTCATTCAAAACATAATTATACCTGATTTTAAGTGAGTCAATATAGTTAGCGTAATCAGCATTGTAACGCTGCTTTTGATACATAGTCTTCAAATTCTGTTTATCGCTTTCAAAATCAGGGTATGCTTGCTTCTCCGTTAGTTTAATAATATGATATCCATAATTGGATTGTACAATATCTGATATTTCACCAACCATTAATTTAAATGCTGCTTCATCGAACTGCTGAACCATCTGGCGTCGTTCAAAAAATCCGAGATCACCACCCTTAGTTTTTGAGTTTGTATCGTCAGAATATTTTTCAACAAGTTCTTCAAAAGAGGCACCGTTTTTTAGTTGCATCATTACCGAATCAGCACGCATTTTTGCCGCAGCTGAATCCAATTGTTTTTCCTTATTGTAGTAAGTGATTAAAATATGGCTCGCCCTTATCTTCGGAGTTCTTTCGTGTCTTTCAGTAACCTTAATCAGATGATAGCCATAATTAGTTTTAACGGGCTCCGAATAAACTTCACCCGGCTTTAGAGAATACATCGCATCTTCGAACTCGTATGGTAAAATTCCTGCAGTAACATAAAATATATCGCCGCCTTTCGGTCCGGTGTACTTATCTTCGGAATACTTCTTTGCCATCTCCTCAAAGCTTGCACCGTTTTTAATGCTGTCTAAAATAGAATTTGCTTTATCTAATGCTGCCTGATCACCATCCTGACCCGGTCTAAACATTATATGACTTACTCTAAGTTCTTCTTTACGTCTGTCATATAATTTTTCAATGCCGGGCTCGATTATTTTCTTTTCAACGATATATGATTTACCAATCTGCACCTGGTAATCTTTTAATTCTTTTATTAAATCCGGATCTGTATCAAATGCTCTTGTCTGAGCATTTCTTAATTTCATACGGAATTTCATGTATAGATCCATAAAATCCTTGTATTGGGAAAAACTATCTTTTTTGGCTTCTTCCCATCCGCCAACATTTTTCGCATATGCGTTCTCGAATTCGTTTAAAGTGATTTCAAATTTTCCGAATTCTCCAACAACGGTTTGCGAGTTAGATGTTTCATTAAATATTGAAAAAAATAGAAATAGGATGACCGTAAATTGAACTAAACGTCCCATAATGGATATGACTCCTTTACAATAAATTTCAGAAATTAGCGGTGAAGTTTACCTATAGGGTGAGTGAAAATCAAGGTAAGTAATATCCAACTTAACTACTCATCGGGTTAGAAAACCGAGAATCAAAATTATTTAATAAGTGAAATTTTTATGGATTTGCTGTACTGCCCGGCGGAAAAATTAACAAAATAAACGCCGCTTGATAAATTTTCGGCATCTAATAAAAGACTGTGTATACCGGCATCCTGTTCTCCGTCAAATAAAGTTTTAACTTCATTGCCCAGAATATTATAAAGTGTAATTTTTATAGTTGAATGTTGCGGCACCGAGTACTTAATTGTGGTAGATGGATTAAACGGATTGGGATAGTTTCCATACAAATGATAATCATTCAAAGCAGTGTTTTCAATCATCACTACATCCGAATATTCAAACTCTCCGTTAAAATCAATTTGTTTAAGTCTGTAATAAATCCGGTAAGCCTGCAAATCATCATCTTCGAATGAATATTTATTCCCGTTTGCGGTAGTGCCAAATCCATGAACAAATCCTATTTTTTCGAATGATGTGTTATCATATCTTTTTTGTATTTCAAATCCATAATTATTCGTTTCGGTTGAAGTATACCAATCTAATTTCACACTTCCTTCTGAATATTTACCTGTAAACAAGCTTAACTCTACAGGTAACAGATCAAGTTGAAGAGCATCATAAGTATTTATAATTCCCCATCCCATCAGATTATCCGGGCTGCCGCTTTGCGAAGCTGTTTGCCTGAACAAATCACGAATTTCTATAGGCGTTAACGATGGATTGTAAGATAGTAACAAAGCAGCACATCCGGCGGCTAATGGACAGCTATAAGAGGTACCACCAACAAAGCTGTAACTGAATGAAGATGAAGTGGTAGCCGCATAAACACCGGAACCAAGTGCCATCAAATCCGGTTTTATTCTTCCATCGGCAGTTGGACCGACGCTGCTAAAAGAGATTCTATTACCATCGATGTCTACCCCGCCAATAGTAAGGACGCTATCACCATCTGCAGGTGCGCCAAGTGTATTATGATCAGCATTATAACCGTCATTTCCGGCAGAATTCACTACAACTATTCCTAAGCTAACTGCATAATCAGCTGCTATTGTTATACGAGCCGTATTGCCATCCAAATCTTCCCAGGTATAACTTGTATATGGAGCGTCGAACATTAGATAACCCAATGAAGTTGACGTAACATCAACACCAATACTATCAGCCCATTCCATTGCTGCAATCCAATTATCTTCTTCAACGGGCGTCTCGCTTCCAGGGTCGTCTTCAGTAACTGCTAAAATAAAATCGGCGCTGTATGCCGGACCAATCAGCTGACCCTCCTTATAGCCTCCGAGGATTGAGAGTGTGTTTGTACCGTGATAATGACCACTTACATCCGATGTGTTATCTACAAAATTCCATTTGGCAACTATGTTCATTGAACTGAATGCCTCGTGAGTAAGATTATTAAATCCTGCATCCATTACGCAGATTGTAACTCCCTGTCCGCTATATCCTAAATCTTGAACAGCCGGAACATTAATCTGATCTAATTGCGTAAATGAATTTCCATAATTTATTGAATGTATTCCCTCAGGTTGTCGGATGAAATTTTTAATGAGCTGGTTCGATTCTTTCTCTTCAACCTTAACATCATTCCTGAATTTCCGGACTACATCGAATTTCTTTACGAAAGGAAGTTGTGAAATCTTTGCGATCTCATATTTTGTAGCATAACCGCTAATGCTGTTAAACCATCTTGATTTTTGTTTTAGTTTAAAGCCAAATAATTTAACATCATTAATATATTTACTATTTACAGGTAAATCTTTGTTGCCAATTAATTTATCATTGGATAAGACTTTTCTTCTTCTTTCAAGTGATTTTTCACTGATAATTTTTTTAGGATTTTGTAAAAAGTATTGTGAGTTTTCTTCCTTATCATTGAAGAATACCCAAACCAATATTTCCTCTTTATCATCAGTGCGGTTTAACAGAATATTCAATTGATGCGTATTTTTATTAATATTCGATTGAGGAACAATATTCAGTGATATAATCCCGATAAATAGCAGTATTGAAAACTTCTTCATCTTAAGCCGATTTTTTTTGAATAAATTTATCTAACCCTTGTACCGTTAACTACTGAGCCATCGACAGAAACAACTTCTAATTTACCTTCCTCTTTTTCAACGGCTAAAATCATACCATGGGATTCTTCTCCCATTAATTTAGCGGGTTGAAGATTTGCAACAATAATAACTTTTTTACCAATCAAATCTTCAGGTTCATAACTCAAAGCAATACCGGCAACTACCTGTCTTGTTTCATTTTCAAGCTTTACTTGAAGCTTTAATAATTTTTTGCTCTTCACAATTTTTTCTGCCTCGATTATTTCAGCAACTTTAAGTTCTGTTTTTAAGAAATCATCGTAAGAGATCAAATTTGATTTTGGAGACTCCGATTCATCTTTGCCAAGCTTTGAAATTTGTTCGTCGATCATTTCATCCTCTATTTTAGGAAAAAGTATTTCAGATTCGTTTAGTTTGTGTCCTGCCTTTAACTGGGATTCTCCGCATTTGCCCCAGGTCACGGATTCAGCATTTAACATTTTAAATAATTTTTCAGATGTAAAAGGAATTACGGGTTCCGAAAGTTCCGCAAGTGTAAAAATGGTTTGAAGACATATATTCAAAGTTGTACTGCATCTCTTTTTATCTTTCTTAATTGTAATCCATGGTTCGGAATCATTAAAAAATTTATTACCGGCACGGGCAAGATTCATCAGTTCATTTGTGCCATCCTTGATTTTATAATGTTCAAACAGTCTGGAGATTTTTTCAGGGTATTCGGAAATCGTTTTTAACATTTCCTTATCGATATCTAAAAGTTTACCTTTCACCGGCACTTCCCCTTTAAAATGCTTGAAAATAAATGTGAATGTTCTGTTTATAAAATTTCCATAAATATCTGCCAGTTCGCTGTTGTTTCTTGCCTGGAATTCTTTCCAGTAAAAATCCGTATCGCGGCTCTCCGGCAGGTTTGCAGCAAGTGTATAGCGTAAAGGATCGGCGGGAAATTTATCGAGAAATTCATCAACATCGATTCCCCAATTTCTGCTTTTGGAAAATTTTTTTCCTTCAAAATTCAGAAACTCGTTTGCAGGAACGTTTTGCGGAAAACAGTACTGTTCCCTTTCACATTCGTTCCATGCCATTAAGATTGCCGGGAAAACAATTGTATGAAAAACTATGTTATCTTTCCCGATAAAAGCGATGTATTTTGTCTCAGGGTCCTGCCAGTATTTTTTCCAGAGATCCGGTTGATTTTTTATTTGCGAATATTCCTTTGTCGATGAAATATAACCGAGCACTGCTTCAAACCAGACATAGATTACTTTACCCGCAGCAGAATCTACCGGGACTTTAATTCCCCAATCCATATCGCGTGTGATAGCTCTATCCTTCAATCCTTCGTTAAACCAGCCCCGGCAATACTGAAGCACATTATCTTTCCATCCATATTTTTCATTCATTTCTTCAACATACTTTTCAAGCTTCGGCTGGTATTTACCAAGTGGGAAATAATAATGAGATGTTTCTCTAAGTGAAGGAGTTTCACCTGTAATTTTACTTTTAGGATTTATCAATTCAGATGGATCGTAAAGTGAACCACAATTTTCGCATTCATCGCTGCGCGCTTCTTCATAACCGCATTTAGGGCAGGTTCCTTCAACATACCTGTCAGGCAAAAACATTTTTGCTTTTTCATCATAGAACTGGCTAGTCTTTTTTTCAATCAGCAAACCGCGATTATAAAACTCAAGGAAAAATTCCTTTGCAGTTTCATGATGGACAGGCAAGCTCGTACGTGAATAGTTATCGAAACTCATCCCGAAACGTTCAAAAGCTTTTTTATTAATATTATGATAACGGTCGACTATCACCTGGGGTTTTACGCCTTCTTTATCTGCAGAAATCGTAATCGGAACACCATGTTCATCCGAACCGCTGATGTAAACAATATCTGCACCGGTTAGTCTTTTATAACGCACATAAATATCCGCCGGAAGGTACGCACCGCTGAGATGACCGAGATGGATCGGTCCGTTTGCGTAGGGTAATGCCGATGTAACGAGTATTTTCTCTTTGTTCAATTTTTAATTTTTAGCTGAATCGAATGAATAATATAATTTCAGGCGGAAATATAAAGAAAATTGGAAGGAAATATTTTTATTGAAATGAAATTTCAATCCCAAATAATTATGTTCCAAAAATTAATTTGTTGATATGTTAATTAACAACTAAAAAGTTGTCGTATTTTCATCACGTTATCAGGCTATGCGTAAGCTCGTTTTGTTCTTGCCGGATTAAAATGAAGACGAATCAATTGGGAACTTTTTAATGGCAATAGTGAATACGTCACTCCTTTATTATTCGAAAATTCCACCTCAAAGATTTCATCCGATAATATTTCAACGATCGTCCCAACCTGCCCTTTTAATAATCCTTCCTTTGGTAAATCTTCAGATAACGCGACAACATCAAGTTGATTAAATATATTCTTCATTGTTCGACTTTCTATTTAACATAACAAGTTATTAATCTTGGTATTTTTTCCTTGGATTTAATGATCCAAATACTTCTTACTTCTGCTGATTTATTATTATGAATTATTTGAGAATCAATATAATATCTTGTTCCAAAAGAATCAGTAGAAAACTCTATCGCGTCCAGTTAAAGTGCAGCTTCTAATAATTTTTCATATAGAAAGTTTATGTCTTTGTTGGATATGTTTAGTACGCTTTTAAAAACTTTAGCTTTGTGTTTTCCTCTCTGATGAAGTGGATTTAAGCAATACTTTTCAAGCTTGCTTATTTCAATTACTGCATTTTTTCTATTTGGAAATTTTGCCATATCATTTATGTGTAGAAATATAACAAATATCGCAGGGAAAAGAGAGGAATGATTTCTAGAGTGTCTCCAAATAAAGTTCAATTGCCTCTTTGATATTTGCAGTTACTTCATCCAGGGTATCGCCTTGTGACTGGCAACCTTCCAAATCTGGACAATAAGCATAGTAGCCAAATTCATCTTTTTCAATTATAATATTCAATCTTTTAGACATAATAATCCTATACCTCATTTTTATGAATTAAAATTAAGTACAAATATTTCTCTTTTCAAAATACGTGTCGAAGACTCCGACACGAGTTCCCTATTCTTATCTAAATTTCTTAATTTTACATTTACAAATAATTAACATTATAGAAGTTCACAAGACTTCTCTTAAAACAGAAACAAGGGATATAAACGATGAGTAATCCTTCCAAAATAGATTTTCAAACCAAATGCGTTCATTCAGGAATTAATGATAACGAATACGGTTCAGTTATCCCGCCGATTTATCAGACTTCGACTTTTAAATTTAAATCCGCAGAACACGGAGCTGCATTATTTGCCGGGGAAGAAAAAGGATACATTTATTCGAGAATGTTAAATCCAACCGTGGAAGCGATGGAAAATGCAATTGCAGAACTTGAAGGGGGACACAAAGCATTAGGCTGTGCAAGCGGTATGGCTGCGGCTCATACAATTTTTGCAAGCTTGCTTTCTGCCGGAGATCACGTTGTTTGTTCTTCTGCGGTATACGGACCAACTTCTACGTTGCTTAATACCGTGATGAAGAAGTTTGGTGTGGAAACTTCCTTTGTAGATTCTTCAAATCTTCAGGAAGTCGAAGACGCAATGAAGCCGTGTACAAAATTGGTTTTTATAGAAACACCCGGCAATCCCACACTTTGTATTTCAGACATTGAACGGATTTCTAAAATTGCACACACAAATAAATCGATCGTTGCGATTGATAATACTTTTATGAGTCCGGCTTTACAAAATCCACTTGCGCTTGGGGCGGACATTGTAATGCACAGTCTTACAAAATTCCTTAACGGGCATGCAGATGTTGTAGGGGGAGTAGTTGTCGTTAAAGATGAAGAGACTTACAAACTCTTCCGCAAAACGTTGAATCAAACAGGCGGCGTTATCGATCCTTTCAATTCGTTTCTTGTTCATCGCGGATTGAAAACCCTCCACTTAAGAATGGAAAAACATTGCAGCAATGCACAGAAAATTGCCGGGTGGCTGGAAGAACATCCTTTTGTTAAAGAACTGAGATATCCCGGATTAAAAAGTCATCCTCATTACGAAACCGGGTTGAAGCAGCAAAAAGGTCCGGGCGGATTAATCACGTTTGAAGTTGATGGAGGGTTTGAAGCCGGCAAGGTTCTAATGAATTCTGTTAAACTTTGTACACTTGCTGTAAGCTTAGGCGGTGTAGAAACTTTGATTCAACATCCTGCGAGCATGACTCACTTCTCGATGGGGCAAGAGGCAAGGAAAGCTGCTGGTATATCAGATGGACTTGTAAGACTTTCAGTCGGCATCGAAAAAGCTGAAGATATACTCTCTGACCTTGAACAAGCGTTGAAAAAGGTAAAAGAATTGAATCTTTATCCTGCTGAAAATTAATAATTCTGTTAAAAGCAGGCATAGAACAGCTATATAAATCATTTACCTATGTTTATCATCATTTCGCCGAATTTTACTTTTCTCGTTTGGTTTTATTAATTATGTTGCCTCTGAAATTATTGCATAAAAGGATTAGATATGGAAAATTCAAATAACCACACGGATAAAAGAATATTTTTGGGAGGCATACTGATTGTAATCGGCGCCTTCTTATTGCTGGGTTCGATGGATATTTTCGACTTCAGTATTTCACATATAATTTTTTCTTTCCCGTTTTTCCTTACAGTAATAGGGATTTTCATTTTATTAAACACGAATAAAAAAATATTCGGCGGAATAGTAACCGGAATCGGAGTTTTCTTTTTACTTCCGCGAATATTCCCGGGAATTCATTATCACGGCGGAATAATATTTCCCGTTATACTCATCTCACTTGGAACATACATAATTTTAAATCACAGAAGAAAAGAAGCCGCTTTTTCAGGTAACAATGCCTTTCAAAAAAAAGATGTGATTGATGATGTTTCGATCTTTGGCGGAGGTGCAAAAATAATTTCGTCCGATAATTTCAGAGGTGGAAACATCACTGCCGTTTTCGGCGGATCGGAAATTAGTCTTACCGGATGCAAGCTTGCAGAAGGCGAACAAATACTGGATGTACTTACGATTTTTGGTGGAACTACAATCTTAGTACCCAGGGATTGGAATGTTGTTGTAAACGTAACTTCCATCCTCGGCGGCTTCTCGGATAAAAGTATAAAAGATCCGAATGTACTACCCGATCAATCCAGAACACTGCACATAAAAGGATTGGCATTGTTCGGCGGCGGCGAAGTTAAAAACTACCTTTGATCTGCTGAAAGATGTTTGCAAACCCGATACTCAAAAGTTTAAAGAATTTAAATTATTATCTTGTCTTCTGGGGAACGATATCTATTATCTCCATTAATCTCCTATACATCGGAACTGACATCGGGTTTTCCGCATCGTTAGCAGATGGTATTACTTTTTCATTTCTTCTGGCAGGATTAGGATTAACATTTTGGTACCCTGCCCGCTATATCCCGATAGAAAAATACAGCACTTCCAAAATTATTATCGGACATGGAGTTGGCGCGATAATAACTACAGCAATCTGGATTTCAATGGGATATTTTTTAATGGTTGGTTTATTCGGCTTCAAACAGACTTATCCTCCTTTCCTTTACAGCACTTTATCCTGGAGAATATTGATCGGGCTGCTTTTTTATTCTCTGTTTGTATCGTTTTATTATATGATAATTTATTATACGGGATTTCAGGAAAGAACAGTTAAGGAAGCGGAGTTAAAAAGTCTCGTAACCGAGGCAGAATTAAAATCGTTAAAATTTCAGATCAATCCACATTTTATTTTTAATAGTTTGAATTCGATGAGCGCTCTTACGGAAATCGATCCGGCTCGGGCAAAGCAAATGATAATCAAGCTTGCAGATTTTTTACGTTTCATACTTAAAACAAATGAGTTGGAAAAAAATAAATTAAGCGAAGAGCTGAATAACATCAGGCTTTACCTCGATATAGAGCATGTAAGATTTGAAGATAAATTTGAATACATAGAAGAACTTGGTGAATCGTGCAGGAATGTCGAAATCCCAACAATGATTCTGCAGCCGCTTTTCGAGAATGCAGTGAAGCATGCGGTGTATGAAACTCTTGACAAAGTAACTTTAACATTGAAATGCGAGATAAAAGACGACTTTCTAAAAATTATTTTACAGAATAATTTTGATAAAACAGCACCTCATAAAAAAGGTGCCGGTGTAGGACTCAAAAATATCCGTGACCGGCTAAGATTAATATATCACCGGGATTCTTTACTGGAAGTAAAGGAAGAAAAAGGAATTTTCAGAGTAACGTTATATATTCCATTACCGGATTTTAAAGAATAATGAGAAAGAGTGGGAGTAGCATGAGTGATAAAATAAGAACAATAATTATCGATGATGAACATTTAGCGCGCGAAATCACAAAAGGATATTTATCAAAACATCCTGAGGTTGAAATAATAGCGGAATGCTCAAACGGATTCGATGCAATAAAAAAAATCAACGATGAAAAACCTGATTTGATTTTCCTCGATATTCAAATGCCGAAGATCAACGGCTTCGAAATGCTTGAACTGCTTGAAGAACCGCCTGCAATCATTTTTACAACTGCGTACGATCAGTATGCAATTAAAGCTTTTGAAGTAAGTGCGGTCGATTATCTGCTTAAACCTTTTTCCGAAGAGCGATTTAACGACGCATTACAAAAATCTTATGAGGCTATAAAAGATAGATTTGTTCAGGATTCTGCAATAAAAAATATTATCGATCACAACGATGAGAAGATAGAATTTCTTGAAAGGGTTGTTATAAAGGATGGAACAAAAATTTCCATTCTTCCTGTTGATTCAATTAAATGGATTGAAGCACAGGATGATTATGTTATGCTGAATTCCGACCAGGGAAGATTTCTTAAGAAAAAAACGATGCGCTATTTTGAAAATCATCTCGATGAAAATGTGTTTATCCGAATTCATCGTTCCTATATCATCAATGCAGATTATATTCAGCATCTTGAGCAGACAGGAAAAGAATCTTATCAATTGATTCTGAAAAACGGCAAAGAATTGCCGGTCAGCAAAACCGGGTTGAGCAAATTGAAAAGCACGTTGTAGAATAATTAAAAACACCTTATTGTGCATCTGGGGCTTTATTTTTCTTTTCTCTAATTTGAAACTACACAACAAAATTGAAAGTCTCTCCCTCATTAGATATATTTGCTTTGAATTATCATTGAGGATATAATGATTCTTGACAAAGACCTTCTTTCAATCCAGGAAGCGCGAGATTTAGCACGAAAAGCCCACGAAGCTCAGCTCGAATTCAAACATTTCTCACAGGAACAGGTTGATAAAATAATAAAGGCTATGGCAGAAGCCGGCTACGAAGCTGCCGAACGTCTCGCAAAAATGGC
>Ga0210133_1000467_pt1 | contig 14483 bp, 13 predicted proteins | sample Joice_ThreeSqC_D_2_FD_184874 | JGI IMG/M metagenome (GOLD analysis project Ga0210133, IMG submission 184874) | Wetland microbial communities from San Francisco Bay, California, USA, that impact long-term carbon sequestration - Joice_ThreeSqC_D1... | ecosystem: Environmental > Aquatic > Marine >...
AACATCATAATGTTTTTTTAAGTATGTTTATTGCCTCTTTAATCACTTTTTATCATACACTACCTCATCCATTGAATCCAAATCCGGAGAATAAGACATTAAATAAAATTCATAATTGTATGATTGATCGGAAGATAAACAAAACTGTGGAAGCGGTCTTACGATCGGAGTCCACCTATTTATCCTTAGTAATACAACAATATTAGAGGCTTAAATTCTTGCCCGTTTTAACTATACAAAAATACCTTCAGTATTTTTAATTTATTCTTTAAAAACTAAAGGAACTATCGAAAAAGAATTCGAGATTATTTCAGGATATACACGATATTGCGGCATTGTTGGATTCGGTGTTTCACCTACACCGGTGACAGCATAATTAATTTGTATCCGTGAAAAACCGTCATTTTGTAACTGATAGACATACTTTGCCTTATCCAGATTATAATACGGCACCGCAGAAAAATCAATTAACTTGTCTCCAGAAACTTTTATTCCTTTTCCGTTTTTATTTTTTATTTCGAACCATCTGACTTCGGAATAATTACCGTATGACTGAGGTTGAATATATGGGGACTGAATCGAATCAATTACAGAATTATGAATTCCAATCCTTTGCCCGGTATTTCTATCATTATAATTTTCTTCGGGTCCCCTTCCGTACCATGAAACAGATTGATATTCTTCCGGCATTTTTAAAGAAATACCCATACATGGTAGCCAGCTTACATCAAAATCACCCAGTGGAATCATCCTATGATTAACTTTAGCTGAACCATCGCTATGAAATACGTATTCAAAATTATTTATAATGAAATCACTGTTTCTTGAAAAATTCGTAAATGATTTAATTCTGATACGAACCTCTGAAGAATCTTCCGGGACATTAACTTCAAAAGAATCAACATTATTAGTCAATTCATTCAGTCCCATATTATACCATTTATCAGACTCAGCATTTTCCCACTCTGACCTCTCATTTGAAATCGGAGCCCTCCATACATTTGCATTCGATGATGATATTAATAATCTATCATCGTCATAAAGATTTAACGACCCGGTTGATTTTTCGAGTTGGTATTTTATGTTACCTGCCATTATAGTATAAACAGAGTCGTCCACATCAATTTTTATTTTAGTTTTTTTGATTCTTTCCGGCGAATTAATTCCAGATTTTTTTTCACTTAAAACAAATTGCCCGAAGTTAATTTCAAAACCTTTTTTCCTGAATGGATCATCATTTTTTAACCTGCATTTAAGTTCAATAATATATTCACTTTCATCATTCAAATTTTCAGGAATTGGAATTTTAAACTCCTTCTGAGACTGAGGTTCAACATCAAGAAAAATATTACCGGATTTCTCCATATTCTCGTCCCGGTATAATATCCAATCAATATCAAATTCATTTAAATTTGTAAAAGAATATTTATTAACGGCTTTAAATATTCCCGTACAAAGGTCTTCAGAATAAAAACGAACCGGGGACATACTATGTTTTGCCTGCCAGAGTTCAGGTTGGGGTTCTCTATCTGCCGTAACCATACCATTAATACAAAATGGACTTATTCCGTATGTTAAATAGTTATCGCCATCTATAATGCTATCAAAATTAAGCCAAAGAAGAGGTGAAGAATTGGTTTCGTTTTCATCATTAAAAATTTTCACTTCATCAAAAATGAAATTTGAAATCCAGCCAAGATGCTGATCATTATCTTTATATGAATCCCTTCCAATGTTTACAGGATATTGCAAGGAATTAATTTTTCGACTATACTCTTTTGATCCGTACTCTTTCCCATCGATATATAATACCATTTGCTTACCATTAAACACTGCCTTTATTTTATGCCAGTTTGAATACCAATCTCCCGGTAATTTAACTTCAAGTTCATTCTTGTAAGAATTAATATAAAAGCTGAGTGTATCGCTAGTTGTTTGTACAATCCCGAATTGATATCCCTTTGTAACCAACGGGTTCTCGATATAAAATTTTTGAGGATATACTTTAGTCTCAATAACCAGGTTATGTCCTGTAATATCTAACAGCGGATCATCATAGACTTCAATCCAATCATCCAGACCACTGAGCTTTATTGCATTATCTTCTGCACCTTTTACAAGCTCAGGATTTCCCATAATTCCGCACTGAATATCATTTCCCGAATAATCTTTAACAAATCTTGCTTTAACATCTAATCCCTGATCGACCCAATCCCAGACAAACCCGCCCTGTAGGTTTGGAATTTCATAAATTGTTTCCCAGAATTCATCGAAGTTTCCGAGACTGTTTCCCATAGCATGAGCATACTCACCCATAACCACAGGTATTTTTGATCTTAATCCGAATTGTCGTAAAAAAGAAGGCGTAGGATAACGCGGTCCGGCAATGTCTGAATAAGGAGCAGTTCCGTTTGTTCCATTAGCCTGATGCATTACAAATCTTGACGGATCAAATTTCCTGATATAGTCAGCCATCATATAATGAGGAGTATCGAGTCCGCATTCATTACCTGTACTCCACATAACTACACTTGGATGATTTTTATCGCGCTGAACCATTCTAACGAACCTGTCCATAAAAGCGTTTAAATATTCTGCCCTTTTGGGGAACTCATTTTCGGTGTAATGACATTCGGCATTAATTTCATCCTGGAGTAAAATTCCATATTCATCACATAGGTCGTACCATTCAGGGTCGTTCGGATAATGACTCAATCTAACAGAATTAAAATTGAATTCTTTCAACAGTTTAATATCTTTAATCATCAATTCTTTTGTTAAAGTTTTTCCTCCGTCCGGACTGGTTTCATGCCTGTTCGTACCTCTGAAATAAACCGGGACTCCATTCATCATAGCAATTCCATTCTTTACCTCCAATTCACGGAATCCAACCTGCTGACTGTTTATTTCTAATACATTTCCATCTTCATTCAGCAATTCAAGTACAAGCTTATACAAATATGGTTTTTCGTCCGACCACTTGCGGGGAGCAGTAACTTTTTGTTTTATCGAATGCTGCAGCACATCTGAAACTTCGAAATAATCAGTGAAGTTAGATATAACTTGTTTATTGTCTTTATCATAAAGTGTAAATCTGATTTTAACTTTTTCAGACTTGCCGGAATAATTTTTCAATGTTAAATCGAGAATTAAATCGGCATCAATATATCTTTCATCAAGATCTGTTTTAATAAAAAGATCTTTTAAGGTCAGCTCAGGTTTTGAATAGATATAAACATTCCTGTAAATTCCTGAAAATCTGTACATATCCTGATCTTCTAGATAAGAGCCGTCACACCATCGGAGAACCATTACAGCAACAAAATTTTCCCCCTTTTTAACTTTGCCTGTAATATCAAACTCAGCCGGGGTCATTCCATCCTCATGATAACCAATGTATTCACTGTTAAGCCAGATAAAAGCGGCAGATTGTACACCATCAAAATGGAGAAATATCTTTCTGCCATCCCAATTAGCAGGAACCTGAAATTTCTTTCTGTAAAGCCCGGTAGGATTTATATCATCCGGTACGTTTGGCGGATCGTAAGGATTAAATTCCATTGGCACATTTCTGTACATCTGATGCCCATAGCCCTGCATTTGCCAATTAGATGGAACAGGAATATCATTCCATTTTAAATCATTAAAATCTTTAGTGAAGAAATCTACTGGAGCTAAATCCGGATTTATTATCCATTTAAATTTCCAGGAGCCATTTAATGAAGAATAGTAAATTGATTTTTCCAAATCCCTGTTAAGGGCAGCATCTATATTCTGATACGGAATTAATATCGATACCGGTTCTTCTTTATTTTCACCAACGATTTCCGGATTTTCAATGTATTCATTAATATCAAGATTTACCTGGGAATAGACAGTACTTATAATCAAAGAACTGCAAACCAATAAGAAATAAAATTTTTTCATGACTTTTTATTTTTTTTATTTATTTATCAAGTTCTTCTAGGATTTATTTTTTCATTAATCAATGCCCCAAGACATGATCGCTGTCAGTTGGATTTCCGGGGCCCTTATTATTATCTACAACTTTAAACATTTGCGGAAGTTGAACGTTTTCAACCTGATCGAGCTTTATGAAGTCTTCAGATGGAGTAAGTAGTGTGACATTTTCCATTACCCAATCCTTAGCACATGTAATTTCGCCGGGATTTTGGGCTTCGATAATGATGTTTTTCCAGTGCATGTTTCGCATAGGCTTTTCGGGATAAGCGTTAACATAAATGCCTGTTCCCGCATTTTTAACCGATATGTTTTCCAGGGTTATATTGCGGAATTCGGGAATGCCGCGTTCGGGAGGCTCAACCGGCATAAGCATAATGCGCCAGTGATCTTTGAACTCTGATTCAGGAATGGATTCGGGAATTACCGGGTAACTGAAACTTGGGTACCAGTTTAGTTCAAACTTGAATGGACTATCGACGCTATCCATCTCTATGTCATGAATGTAAATGTCGCGCATAACTCCGCCGCGGATCTTAGCCGACTTAAAACGAATACCTGTATTGGTGCCAATGGCTTTAAGACCATAAACCTCGATATCGTGCATACCACCGGATGTTTCCGAACCTAAGGTAAATAAACCATGCCCTGAACGCGTGATGCAATTGCGATAAACAACACGTTCGGTGGGACGATTGACACGCAATCCGTCAGAATCCTTGCCTGCTTTCAGGCAAAGGTTATCATCGTTGCAATCGATGTCGCAGTTTTCAACAAGTATGTTGCGACCTGAGTCGGTATTGATGCCATCGGAACTGGGACCAAAATAACCATCGAAGTTATTCCGGATCGTTACGCCGTCAACGTGAACCTGGTCAGAATAAGTAAGGCTGATAGTCCAGAAACCTGAACGAAAGATGCTGACATCTTTAATAACAACTTCTTCTGATTCATACACAACAAGAGCCCTTACACGTTTACAGTCATAATCAACTGCCCAGCGAAGACCACGTTTAATATAATCCTGATACATTCCGCCCGATTGCGGGGGATCGCCCCAGAATTTATCCCACCAATATTTTCCGTTACCGTCCAACGTGCCCTTGCCGCTGATGCGAACGTTTTGTCCCCGGTAAACATTAATGAGTGCCGCTGGCCATTCCATCGTTATACCGGAAATACGAGTGAGCGTATCGGGGAAGGACGCATCGTCCTGTATAGCCTGAATGGTGACACCTTCGGGGATATGAAAATCAACATTGGATTTTACGAAAAGAGCGCCGGTAACATAGACGCCGGGATTGAAAGTAACCTGTCCACCACCAGCTGCTGCTGCAGAATCAATTACTCTTTGAATGGTTTTGGTGTTGAGAGTTTTGCCATCTCCAACTGCACCGAAGTCGGAGGCATTGAAAATTCGGTTGGGAATGACACAGAAATCGTCATCGTAAAAGATTGCTTCGAGCTGCTGCACAAGTTGAGTCTTGCCGGGAGTGAGCAGCGGGGTTTGTACACCAGCCTGCTGAGCATAAGAGAAAGATACGAGTGTGCATAAAACACTGAGTAGGATCATCGATATTTTACGTTGTATTGTGTGCGGCATCGATATTCCATTAGCTGATGTGTACATACTATTTCTCCTACCGGAATTAAAGAAATTTTCTTTACATAAAAAAATATAGATAAAAAAAATAAAAAAAGTGAAAAAGACAACCATTACGGCTCCATCGGGATAACTCTCAAATACTAAATTGATGTGGAAGATATTGGTGAAAAAATAGTTATATCACTGACTATATCAGCTTCACCTTTATAATACTTATTTTCATTATTTTATATACACTGTGCAAATACTTCCATATATTTAATTTCACAGGATTTGCAAGATTGATTATCGCCCACAATTAGTAATCATCTATAGCTATAGTGATCGCACCATTAAAAAGGTTTCCCCGTACTTGTTAAAAATAACAATTAACACTTTTAATACCCTGTGATATTACCAGTGAAAAAATTATAAGTTCTCTCTCATCACCTTGGATTCGATGAACCGTATCACATAAGAAGTTTGTATACAATTGTATATCAGATAAAAACTATCTTGATGAATTAAATCATTTATTCAATTTGCCTGGATTCTTAATGGTTTAGGCGATGCAAGAAGCAAAGCAGATAAAACTATAAAGTTTGCTATCATAAGGAAAATCTTTGGGACAATATCAAAAACTGAAATCGAAAAAATGGATTCCAAAATATTGGTAGTTACACGAAAGGATTTAGTCGCTTTATTCATCGCACTAAAAGAACACCAACCAGAAGATCCCTTAACTTACATATCTGAATATAAATTAAAATCAGCTGCTTGATTCTCTATAATAAATGCTTGATAGCCTCGGCATTAAAATACCGGGGCTTCAATACTCTGCGAAGAAAAATTCTCAGGCAAGGTTTTCCTGTAATAATTTTTAGAGTTAGAAGTACTGCTGCAGGGAGATAAAAATTTTGCCAGATCAAAAACCTCGCCTTCGTACCACTATACTGACATCCTTGATTTAATTCTTAACTCTGAAATATCGGATTAGCCCCATATAAATTGTAGGAATGAATACCAAATATTGGATTGATATGTTGCCTAAATGTTGCCCAAAATTGTCAATGTTGGGATCATTAGGGACAATTTTGGACACCATAAAGTTTGATATTTTGTCGGAACGGCGGGATTTGAACCCGCGACCTCTTGACCCCCAGTCAAGCACGCTAACCGGGCTGCGCCACGTTCCGAACAGTAAATACATTTTCTACAGTAAAGCTAATAAAAAAGCATTTAATTTTCAGATTTAATTTAAGCGGGAAATATTCTAATTCATTTATTAACCTTTTAAATAACACTATATAAAAACCGTTAAAACGGTTATAATGCTTTGTCTTTAGTAGGTTCTCACCGGGATAAGTCCCGGTGTTAATCTTTTAATTTATTCATTATTAATGAACTACCTTGCCGCAAGCGGACGAGGTATCTATAAGGAATTCATTTCTTATTCGCCGCGAATGGCCGGGAATTGAACCCATAGAGATTAAATAATCAGTCAAGAATTATATGAATGAAAATCAATAAGGTGGGATTTTTATCAAAACAGGATCCATCGTGCAAATGCTGAAATTTATTTACATCTTTGAAACAAGCAGTTCAAAAATGCTTTTTATTTCTTCAAGATCTTTTTTCAAACCCGCCTCAGGTTGTACTCTTTCTTCTTCGATTGTTTCCTGCTGCTCTGCTTTGGTTTCTTTTGCTGTAACAGTAGAAGGAATCTGTTTACCATGAGAATAATCTTCTAATATCTTCTTTGCACCCTCAATTGTATACTTCTTTTCACGAAGTAATTCTTTTATGTATAAAATAAGTTGAATATCTTTATTTGTGTAGATCCTGTTTCCTGCCCGGTTTTTCTGTGGTTTTAACTGCTCAAACTCAGTTTCCCAATATCTAAGAACGTATTGCTCGATATCGGTTATCTTACTAACCTCGCTGATGGAGTAGTATAATTTCTTAATTGAAAGGTCTTTCATAGCACTTTATGCAAATTGTTCAGAAAAATAACTAATGATTTTGTTAATATCAATATTAACGATGGTTTATGACTAAAAACTTTAATTATAACTGTTAACCTGTTTATACAAAATGTATACCAGCAATTACATAATAAAATATAGCGACGGGATTTTTTCCATTCAATTAAGCGAGGTTATAATGACGACTTTATGAAAATTAATGTAGTTGAATTTAGAGGGATTTAGCCTACTTTACAATTTTCTCTATTATATGTACCGCACCGAGATAACTATTTTCCCGAAAACCCGAAATGTAACCATCACATCCGGTAGCAGTAATCAGGGTTTGTCTGTAGTCTTCCCTTTTTGCCAGGTGAGAAAGGTGAACTTCTACCTTTGGGATTTTTAATTCAGCAAGAGCATCGCGAATTGCAACAGAAGAATGTGCATAACCTCCCGGATTAATGATCAGTGCATCAAATTTAACCGGAGCAGATTGTATCTGATCGATCATTTCTCCCTCGGTATTGCTCTGAAAAAAAGTGAAATTGTTGGAAGGAAATTCTTTGTTCAAATATTCTTCAAGCATTTCGAGTGAGAATTCACCATAGTGATTCTTATCTCTTTTACCGAGCAAGTTTAGGTTGGGTCCGTTGATTACTAAAATCTTCAATTTGTCTCAGCCATTTCTTCAATTATCTCTCGCATTCTGGGAGTTAAATAAATTTTATCCACACCAAGTTCTTTTAATGCTGCCGATAAGATCATGACTTTTTTTTGCAGGTTTGTCATCTTATTTATCACAATTACTTTACTTTCATGCACAATACAATAGCCGCCTTTAAAGTCTCCCTTTTCAAAACGAACTGTTGCTCCGAGCTGAGCAGCAAGTGCCTTTAGATCACTGAGAGTTTCTTCAAATTCCTTTTCTTTAATTTTCATCTTTTGTTTTGTGCACTAACGGTTTAAATATTAAGAAAAAGTACGCTGAACAATAACTTAAAATAATAATCACCGGAAAACTACTGATATTTACAAATCGTTCTTTGATTAAATTAATTACGTAATTTGTATCGACGACTGAGTTAAAGTTCAATTGTAAAATCATTTTGTAGTCTATAGTCATTAAATAAACTTCAAAAGGTAATGTAGTATAGACGATAAGAGTTATAATAAAAAGCCAGCCGTTTTCTTTTAAATTTGTTTTGGAGGCAAAAATAAAAAGAGAAAATGAAATAATGAAAATTATATATGTTACAAAAGTTGTATTAACTGCCGGTGTAAATGCGAATAAAAATCCTTCGAGATTCTGAGTGGTTAAATTTCCGATTAAATTCATTTTTATATCGAATAGTTTGTAACTAATTAAGATCCTTAAAATGTATGCCCCAAGCCATAATGAACCTGTTGAGAGTGCAAGTGCAGCGGTAAGTTTTCCTATTAACTTTTGATTTTTCATTAAGTTATTCGTTTTAACTAAATTAAAATTAAAAAAAATTTATGACTATTGCTTCTATAGATATCGGTACAAATACAGTTCTATTACTTATTGCAAAGGTAGAGAAAAAATCCGGAGAAATTACACCGTTAGTGAATGAACATCGTATGCCGCGTCTTGGTAAAGGTTTGATACCTGGTAATAATATCGCACCAGATCGGATAGAAAAACTTTATGAAATACTAAACGATTATCAGGGAATAATTAGAAATGCTTATGCAGAAAAAGTTATTATTACAGCTACTAATGCATTTAGAATTGCAGCTAATGCTGGTGAAATTATAGTAGAAATCAAAAAGAAATTCGATCTGGATGTAAATATTATCGATGGTAAAACAGAAGCAAAGTTCGCTTTCCTTGGTGCTATTCCCAGCTCACTTAAATATAAATCCGGTTTAGTAATTGATATTGGAGGTGGCAGTACTGAATTAATTTTTGGGAAGAATAAAGAATATTCATTCCTGAAAAGCTATCCAATTGGTTCCGTAAGTGCGACAGAAAAACATTTAAAGAGTAACCCACCTTCTCAGTCTGAAATCAACTCCTTAAACGGCAATTTGGAAACAATATTTGAAGAAATCAAAGGATTCCCTGCTCCTGAAGTGAGCATAGCCATTTCCGGAACGCCTACGACAATAATTTGCATGCTAAAAGATTTAAAAGAGTATAATGATTCTGTAGTAGAAGGAAGTCAATTAAATTTTGATGATTTATCAAAACTTATTCAAAAAATAAGTAAGCTGTCATCGATTCAAATCAAAGAAAGCTATGGAAATGTAATGAGAGGAAGGGAGGATATTATTTTAGCTGGGGCTTATATCCTTCTAAATATAATGAAGTTATTGAATTTACCGGATGTTATTGTTAGTTCACGTGGAATCAGGTATGGCGCAATTGTAAACTATATGAACCAAAGCAAGTAGTAATTAAAAATAAAGAATGGAAAATCTGTTTCTGGGCTAAGTGAATTTCGTATCGTACAAATAATCAAATCATAAAAAGATTTGCAATGGATTAAATGTTATGCTCCCCAATGAATTTATTGTTTCTTCAGAATTTCATGAAAATTGTAAAGGAAAAAATCGATATCGGTTTTTGTAGATACCAGCGGTGGCAAAATCCTGAGAACATTTTTATTAGTACAATTTGCAAGCACTTTTCTTTCCATCAGCGATTCAACAACCTTATTGCACTCTGAAAACATCTCCACACCAATCATAAATCCTTTCCCACGAACTTCATTTATGAGAGAAGGAAAAAGTGAAGCAAGATTATTTAATTCAGATAAAAAATAATCACCAAGTTTTTCTACCGATTCTAACAGACCATTTTCAAAAACTTCTTCGAGTACAACCTTTCCCGCTGCACAACTAATTGGATTTCCTCCAAAAGTAGTTCCGTGTTCACCGTAAGTAAAGATGTCAGTAAACTCATCATTAACCAACATTGCTCCTAAAGGCAATCCACCGCCAATTGATTTAGCAACAAGAACAATATCCGGTTCAACATTATAATGGTTAAATGCAAAGGATTTACCGGTTCTTCCTAATCCAGCTTGAATGCAATCTGCAACTAATACAAATTTGTACTTATTTTGTAATTCAATTAAAGCGGATACAAACTCAGCAGAAACGACATTTATTCCGCCTTCTCCCTGGATAAATTCCAGGAATACTCCGGAAGTATGTTCATTGATCTTTGCTTGTAAATCATGGATATCGTTAAATTTAATCGATTGTAAATTTGGTAAAAGTGGTCCAAAATCTTTTTTATATTTATTCTGATCAGTTAAACTTAGTGCCCCGTATGTTCTGCCATGAAATGAATTAGACATTGAAAAAATAATTCCATCACTTCCTTTTTTCTTTCGTACAGCTTTAAGCGCGGCTTCAACTGTTTCAGCACCGCTGTTAGTGAGGAAAAGTCTGGACATTTTCGAATACTTTAAAAGTTTTTCCGCGAACTCAACCTGAATATCTGTAACAAAATAATTGGAAAGATGAGAAAACTTTTCAACCTGGTTTTGAATCGCAGTAATAATTTTTTCATTTACGTGTCCTAATGAATTAACCCCGATGCCACAGAAAAAATCAAGATACCTTGTTCCGTTTCTTGTAACTAAATGAACACCTTCACCGTAAGCTATATCAAGAGGAATTCTTTTATATGTTTGGATAAAATGCTTCTTTTCTCGTTCAATGATCGGGATCACTAATAAACCTAAATTGTGAAAATCATTTTTGAAGAAAAATAAAGTATTCCAAATAAACATCCATAAAATATTACTGAATATAGGATGCCCCAAAGAGTGGAATTCGTTTGAACTTTTATCGCGATGAAGGTTAAAAAGACAGACCAGAGAATCAGGAGCACTTCTGCCCCAGCGAACATATATGATATAAAACCCTTAACTACAAATGGAGTTGGATTCACTGAGAAAAGATATTCACCAAAGACAGCAAGTTCTATTACGATCAGGAAAACTACGCCGATAATATTTGGAAGAAGTGAATAAACAAGAATGGAAAAATTATCACGAAATCTATTTTTAACATCTCGATTATTATTGAGTACTGTTAAAACAAATGAATAAATTGATATATAAACAGCGGTTAAAGCCAAAACTGAGATATAACTTACAAACAATCCGGAAACAGGAATGAAATCTCCAAGACTTACCATGGCTAAAAACCGGGTATTTACTAAAAACTTTGCGGCTACAATAAGAATAATAAATGTTATAAAATTTTTATGCTCAGAATAGATGATAAGTTGAAATGCTTTTTTAGGATTATCTATAAGTAATCCGATTACTTTCCAAAGATCTATATTGTTAACTCTTTCACGCAGATACGAATTACATTTTTTACAAATGTAAACATAGTAAGGATTTTCAGCAGCGCAAACCGTACAAATAATTGAATTCTTCATTTAGATAATCAGGCAATTCATTTTTATATCATTTTTAAAAATTATAATTAATGTTTAATCTGTAATTATTTATGCGATAATCTTCTTCCACACTAAAATCGAAAAGATTAGCTCCAACAAATGCGTCAACTAAATTTAAGAAATATACAATTGTAAAATAGATGGTGAATCTATCTCTTTGATCTCTATAAAAATCACGGTAATCTTTATAACCATTTATTTCAGTATTAATATATAGATCACTATAGCGTTTATAATCGTTGTTATTTTGTACCCAGTTATATGCAAACCATCCGAGAAAGCCCCAAATGACAGGAATGTGTAAATACTCTTCATTATAGAACTGACCCCATCCCGGGATAATTGCGCTGCGTGCAACAGCACCCCAGGGTGACTTTTGCATTACAAAACCTGAAGATTCTTCGTTACCGGTTGAGTCGTTATGTTGCTGAGTTTGTGCGGGATTTAAAGATGAGATTATCAGCACAATGAAGACAATATTAATTGTTGTTTTTATCAATGAGTTCAAACAATTCATATAATCGTTCAAGTTCTGCATGGGAATAGTATTCTATCGAAATATCTCCGGTTCCATCTTTTTTCTGTTTGCATAAAACCTTTGTCCCAAAAATCTTTCTTAATTTTTCTTCAATATCCATTAAATGTGTGCCGTTAGACTTCGATAAAACTTTTACCGATTTTTTAGTAACAGAAGAATCTTTCCCGGTCATAAATTCTTTAACAAGCGATTCCACTTTACGAACAGATAAATTATTGTGGATTATTTTTTCCAGGATGATGAGCTGTGCTTCTTTATTCGGTAGGTTGATTAAAGCTCTTGCGTGACCGGAAGAAATTTCACCGGTAATTAAACTGTTTTGAACTTTCTGCGGAAGCTTTAAAAGTCTGATTGAATTAGCAATCGTTGTTCTGTCCTTCCCTACCCTGTCGGCAATTGCTTCCTGTGTAAGAAAACATTCATCCATTAATCTTTTATATGCTAAACCAACCTCAATCGGGTTAAGTTTTTCCCTTTGAATATTTTCAATTAATGCTAAGGCAAGCATTAATTCTTCGGAATCGACTTTAATTATGTAAGCGGGAATTTCTTTGTAACCAATTTCCCGACAGGCTTTAAGTCTCCTTTCACCGGATATTAGTTCATATTTATGATTTGGTGTGCGTCTTACGGTAATCGGTTGAATTAATCCGTTTGAAAGAATTGATTTCTTCAACTCTTCCATCGCTTCTACATTAAAAGCAGTTCGCGGTTGAAACGGATTGCTTGATATGAAATCAACGGAAATTTTTGCCAGCACGTCCACCTGCTTACCATCATCATCTCTAATACTGTTGTGCTCAGGATCGGTCTTTACATAATCCTGTGGCTTTATCAGTGCATCGAGTCCCCGTCCTAATCCATGTTTTAGTTTACTCATTACTTGTTAGTTTTAATCTCATTAGAATTACGTTCTAAAAATTCATTGGTTAGAGCCATGTAGTTTTTTGCTCCCGAGGAAATTGCATCGTAAAGAATAATCGGTTTACCAAAGCTTGGTGATTCTGAAATTCGAACATTTCTATTAATAACCGTCTTATAAACTTTGTCGCCAAAATATTTTCTTACTTCATCTGCAACCTGGTGAGAAAGATTTAAACGTGTATCGAACATTGTAAGTAAAACTCCTTCAATACTTAAGCGTGGATTATGATGCTGCTTAACAATATTAATAGTATTCAACAGCTGTCCAAGACCCTCTAACGCAAAGTACTCGCATTGAACAGGTATCAGGACCGAATCTGATGCAGAGAGAGAATTTAAGGTCAACAAACCTAATGAAGGAGGACAATCAATCATGATATAATCATATTTATTTGCAATACCGGCTAAGGCTCTGTCTAAAACTTTTTCCCTGGATTCCAATTCAACCATTTCAATTTCGGCACCAACCAGGTTTATGTTTGAAGGCAAAATATCAAGGAAAGGCATATAGGAATCTATTATAACGTCGGTCACGTTTTCATTATTGATTAGGACATCATAAACGGAAGGCGTATGATGATGAAGATTTAATCCAGATGATGAATTAGCCTGCGGATCGATATCAATAAGCAGCGTTTTCTTTTCAGCAGCAGCAATAAGCGAGGATACATTTATCGCAGTGGTTGTTTTTCCAACCCCGCCTTTCTGATTTGCAATTGAAATTATTTTACTCATATATCAATTTTTACTTACATATTGCTTAAAAAGAAACCAATACTAAGAGAATCTAAAATACTGTTTTCAGGTTTATTTTCATAGAAACGAATGTACTATACTTGAATATTTCATTCTATCATCTTCCAGATCGGGTTATTCAGAAAGAATCTATTAAGTTAAACAGAATCACCTGAAACAGGCTTAACAGATTTTAAAACAATATTCTTAAAAAAAAGATCTTTATATCATGAGTTCACTCTAAAAAGGTATAACAATTAATTGAAAAATAACATTAACAGCATTAAAAAATTAATATGTTTGTATAGCTAATCAAAAAAAGTAATT
>Ga0210133_1000468_pt1 | contig 14439 bp, 9 predicted proteins | sample Joice_ThreeSqC_D_2_FD_184874 | JGI IMG/M metagenome (GOLD analysis project Ga0210133, IMG submission 184874) | Wetland microbial communities from San Francisco Bay, California, USA, that impact long-term carbon sequestration - Joice_ThreeSqC_D1... | ecosystem: Environmental > Aquatic > Marine >...
AGGGGAGGGTATGCCTTGTTGTAGTCGCCGAAGAAGGGGACGATGCGGCCCTCGCGGGCGTAGTCCTGGGAAATCGTCAGATGATACCAGCGCGAGTCGTAGTTGATGTTACCAGGCGAGAGGCACTGCAGGTAGAGCACGAAGACGCAAAGCAAGCCGAAGAGGAGCACGGCAGCGGTGAGGAGCCGGGAGGTCCAGGTGGATGGCCACGCCGCTGTCCGCCGGTTCCGTCCGCGCAGGAAGTAGACCGCGAAGGACGAGGCCCCGATCGCAATCATCAGAAGGGGAAGGAGGAGGGCAAACCAAGGGCGAAACAGGGCCAGGCCACCCGCCAGGTACATGGCCATCGTGAAGCTCACCACGCCGACCGCCATGCTGACGACGAAGCGCTCGATCGCCGGCAGGTCCCTCAGGCGAAGCCATCGGGTTACCACGACATGTCCGAAGCAAACGCATGCCGCGTTGAAGTACAGGCAGTAGGCCCACAGGCCAAGCAGCCTCCAGGTCAGCCACTCGCTCAAAGGATAGCTTGGGTCGATGGACTGGCTGAGGATCGCGACACCACCGGCACAGACCAACAAGACGGCGACGCTGCGTAGAACGGTCCCCCGGCGCCAATGTGGCAAATGCCCGATCATTTTCCGTCGATCCATAACACGTCGTGGATGGGGGGCGTACTCGATCGAACATGGCGACCGCAATCTGTGCCCCGCACCTCGCAGGCCTCGGGTATCTTGGCAGATGGCGGGCTTGTGATGTAGGCATGATGGGGAAGACGAGCGATCCGGAAGTCACTGATGTCGCAAATTCTCAACCGGCTGAAGGCGTTGCGCTGGCAAGACTGGCTGGCCGTGGTCGTCCTCGTGGTCGGCGTGGGCATGTTCGTCTCCCAGTGCGTTTCCCTGGGAAATCGCAGGGTCGACGATGCCTATATCACCTTCTCGTTCTCGAAGAACCTCGCGCTTGGACACGGCCCGGTCTACAGCCACGGCGTTCGCGTGGAGGGGTACTCGAACTTCCTGTGGATGGTCCTGGTGGCGTTGCCCCTGGTCTTCACCCGAGGCGCGGCGCCGCTTGCCGCCGCACGCATCATGGAGCTTCCATTCGTCTTGCTGCTCGTCTGGGCGGTGTACCGATTCGCCCGCTCGTGCGGGGCCTCGCGCCTGGTGGCCGCCCTATGCGTGCTCTTGCTTTCATTCAACACGGATCTCGCGGTCGCCTATCTCACCGCGATGGAAACCCTGCCCTACACCGCGCTGATCGCTCTTGCCTTCGTGACGTCCGCGCGTGCGAGATTGGACGACCGCTGGCACAAGTGGGCCGCCTGGAGCTGGCTGGCCCTTGCCCTGATGCGCATCGACGGATTCGTTCCGTTCGGGTTCCTGCTGGGATGGATGTTCCTGCGCACCCTTGGCCGGCGCGACCCGGGACGCTGGTGGCGATTCGTGCGCAGCTATGGGCCACCCGTCGTCGTCTACCTGATGTGGTTCGCGTGGCGCTGGCATTACTACGGCATGCTGCTGCCTAGCACCTACTACGCCAAGGCGGACATCCCCAGGCTCATACCGATGCATGGTATCGACTATGTCGCCCGCGAGCTCAGGGATGGCTGGCTGTGGACGGGGCTGGTCGGCTGGCTGTGGCTACTTTGGTGCCGTAGGAGAAGCGCGGCGCTCGCCGGCTGCTTCGTCGTCGTGCATCTGATCTATGTGATCGCCGTTGGCGGGGACTGGATGGCTTTTGGCCGTTTCGTATTGCCGGTCGTGCCGCTGCTGGTCTCACTCTTCGTGGTGGGCGCCGCAGACTTGACCCGTTCGGCGATCCGCTCGCGCTTCCCCCTGCGTTGGTTCGTGCCGATCGTGCCGCTCGCGCTCGCGTGCATGATGGCTGGCCGCATGGATCACCGTTTTGCCAACACCGATGACGAGAACGAAAGGAGCGCCCTCATCGAAGGGATGAACACCAGCGTCGAGGGCTACCTGAAGGTCGCCGAGTTTCTACGCAAGGTCGTCCCACCGGGCGGACGCCTGGTCACCGACTATGGCGGCGTCTTCGCCTACTTCACCGAGGGCGCCGTCATTGAGATGTGGGGGCTCGCCAACGCAACCATCGCCACGCGTGGAAACAACGAAGGCATTCGTCCCATCTACGGCAAGACCTGTCCATCCTGTTACCCCGAGCTTCGACCAGAATACTTCCACGTCGCGGAACCCCTCCTGCGCCAGGAGCCGGCCTTCTCCTCGGCGGACGCGGTCATCGCCCAGGTCTGGCAGACCGATACCATTGGCCGCTACATCGACTTCAAGGCCGACTTCGTGGTGGGCCGTGTGTTCAGGCCGGCGACCAACGAGTCGCTGTATTTCCTGAAGAGGCGAGACAAGGCCTTTCCCCCACCGGGCGCCGTGAGCGGCGGCTTCGTCATCGACTATCCCTTCGAACCGAAGCCGAACAGTGTCCCGAATTGAACGTGGCCGCTGGCGACCGGTGCCAAGAAAACCGAGCTACGATTCATGACGTTCCAGATTTTTCGTCGTGCAAATGCAGATGCCCGAAGCTCGCGCTGATCGCCCTCTTCTTGGGGGTCCTCACCTATCAGCTGGTATTCGCCTTCGAGGACTTCGACAGCCACATCTGCGTCGATCAGCGTGGCTACGACAATCGCCAGGAAGGTGTCGCTTGGCATGGCCCGAGGCACGCGGCCTGACCATGGTTGCGGTCACTCGCCGCGCTTGCGCCGGATAGCGGCTTCGGCATGATGGCCGGGCTTGCTCGTCCTACTCCTGGCCTTCGTCGCCTCTCGCTGTCTCGTTCCCATGGACGAGACGGATCTATTCTTCAATCTGCGCCTCGGCGAGATCGTGATTGGCAGCGGGCGGGTGCCCACGGAGAATTTGCTGTCCTTCACTCACCCCCACGCCATGGACGTCAACCTGGCTTGGCTGTTCCAGATTGTGCTCGCGCTGGTTCATCGCGCGGCCGGTATTCCCGGCACGGTGCTGCTCAAGACGGCATTTATCCTCGGCACATGGACCGTGCTCTTTCGCGCGGCCGTGCGGCGTGGTGCCGAGCCCGCGCTGGCGGCGGTGGTCCTGGCGCTGGCGGCGTGGGCGGCGGAACCGCGTTTCGTGGAGCGGCCGCACCTGGTGACCTTTCTGGGTCTGGCGCTGCTCCTCCTCGCCATCGAACGCGCCGAGGTGGGCAAGCCGCGCATGTTGTGGCTGCTGGTTCCCGCTGGCCTGGTGTGGGCCAACGGCAATTCGTGCTACTTCCTCGCGCCTGCGGTTCTGATTCTCTACGCGTTCGGCGCGCGACGGGACGGGCTCGTCATCGAGTCGCGTCGGGCGCTGCTCGTGGCGCTGCTCATGATCCCCTTCATGTTCGCGACGCCGTCGGGATTCCATTGCCTTTCCTACATCGCGAATCACTTCCGCATGCCCTACCTGCGCCCGCTGCAAGAGTATCGGCACGCGCAATGGCCGCTCGACGGACCGTTCTTCTTCCTGGCCGCGGGGCTCGTGCTGGTCTGGCTTCTGCCGCGTGTGCTGGCCAAGCTGCCGCGTGCCGTGACGAGGCGGGCACTTGTACCTTGCGTGGTGCTGGGAGCGCTTGGGGCATTTCGCATTCGCTTCGTGGCCGAGGCCGCCATGCTGGCCGGACCGGTGTTGGCGGTGGCTGCCACGCGCTTGCTCCCGCGCTGGCGCTATCGCCATCTGGTTGCGGGCACGTTGCTCGCTGCCTTGGCCGTCGGCCCGCGGGTATCTGCGGTCGCGGGTGGAGGCCGCGTTCTCGACCTAGGGATGGAGCCTGATCTGCTGCCCCTGGCCGCCATCGACTTCGTCGAGGAGCACGGCCTGCGCGAGCGCATGTACAACGATCTCGAGGTCGGGTCGTTCCTGACCTGGCGAGGTTGGCCGAGGTATCGCGTGTTCCAGGATCCGCGCATCAACGGTTACCCGGACGATTTTCACGCCTTGCTCCGACGGGCCGACCTCACGCGCACGAAGTGGCAGGGTTTCCTCGACGGGTTCGGCGTCACATCTGCCCTGGTCAGCTATCCATCGGTCAACCCACGCGGCGCCCTCTTCGATCCCGCACTGTGGGCGCTAGTCTACCGGGCAAGCGACGGACTGGTCCTTGCCCGCCGGCCGTTGCGCAGGGGCCTGAACGAGATCCCCTTGACCTTTGCATACTCGGCCACCAACGGCCTGCGCGCCGTCCCCCTCGCCCTGCCGCCCGCTTCCGCGGAGGTTTCTCTGTGTGAATGGAAGCGCGGATTGGGCGACTACCATCGTGCGGCAGGGGAAGCCGTGGCGGCACTTGCCGAATACGAAGCCGCGCTGGCCGGCCCCGATGAACCGTCTTGCCCCTCGCGGGCGCGCGCTGCGGCTGGCGCACTTGCCCTGCAACTCGGCGATCCGAGCAAGGCCGCCACCTTGCTCGAGGGCGCAAGCGACGAGGTGGCGCGGACCAATCACGGATTCGCCCTTCTCCGTCTGGGCCGAGGTGCAGAAGCGCTGGTGGATTTCGACGCCGTTCTCGCCGGCGATGCGACAAACGACGAAGCCACTTTCGGCAGGGCGATGTGCCTGGAGGCACTGGGCCGCAACGACGAGGCCATCGCCGCGTTCGATGTCTTGCTGGCGCGCTCGCCCAACCACGTCTCGGCGGCGGCAGCCAGGCGGCAGCGTGACAAGCTGCGCGGCCCGAGCGGTGGGAGGTAGACGATGAGATTCGCCCTGCCACGTGGCAGGATGAGCCGAACGACATGAGACGCGGTACGAGCATGCGCCGGCTCGCCTGGGCCACGGACATTCACCTCAATTTCGTGCGTGGCAACGTGCGATCGTTCTGCGCGCAGATCGCGAGCGCGGCCCCCGACGGCCTGGTCATCACCGGCGACATTTCCGAGGCCGAGACCATCGAGCGGGATCTCGTGGCCCTCGACCGGGCGCTTGCCATGCCGGTGTGGCTGGTGCTCGGAAACCACGACTTCTATGGCAGCGGCATCCGGGCAATGCGTACGGGGGTGACCAAGATCTGCAGGAGCAGCAAGTGGCTGCGTTACCTTCCCAACGAGGGGGTGGTGTGGCTGGGGGGCGAGACCGCGATGGTCGGGCACGACGGGTGGGCCGACGGGCGGTTCGGCGACTTCGCGCACTCGCAGGTCGTGTTGAACGACTATCTGAGGATTGACGATCTGGCGGGCCTTTCGCCCACGGCGCGGCTCGATCGGCTTCACAAGTTGGGGGACGAGGCAGCGGCATACTTCCGCCGATTGCTGCCCCAGGCCCTCGACCGTTGCAAGAACGTCGTCGTCGCCACCCATGTTCCTCCGTTTCGCGAGGCTTGCTGGCAGGAGGGTAGGGTGAGTGACGATCAGCACCTTCCCCACTTCGCCTGCGCTGCGGTTGGCGAGGTCCTGTCCCAGGCCATGCGCCCACGCCCGGAGCAGCGGATGCTGGTCCTGTGCGGCCACACGCACGCCCGCGCCATCGCGCGCATCCTGCCCAATCTGGTGGTCAAGACCGGCGGCGCGATCTACGGCCAGCCTGGCCTTGCCGACGTGTTCGACATCGATGCGTTCGGCGACCAGTTCTCACACGGGAACTACTGACCGATCCTATTGGGTCGGAAGGTACAATGCCGTCGTGGACCGCTCCCGCCTTCGCAACCGGCTTCTGGCATGGCTTGGCCTGTCCCTGGTGCTGGGGCTGGCCGCCGTGCGACTTTCCTCGATGGCGAAAGCACCACCGACGGATTTCGACGACGCGTACATGTACATGCGCTACGCCCACAATCTGCTGGCGGGCGAGGGCATGGCATGGAATCCGGGTGGGGGAGCGGTGTACGGCGCGACCAGTCTGCTTCACCTCTCGCTGTTGACCGCGCTTGGCTGGCTCTTCGCGAGCATGGGCCCGGCGGGACTGCTCGCCGTCGCCTCGGGTGGCGCTGCCGTCGGCTTGCTGGCCGCGCTGGTGGCCATCCCTGCGTTGCATGCTCGTCACCCGCGCCTGCGGCGCAACTGGATCTTCTGGGCGGCGGTCATGCTGCCTCTCGTCGCCTATCGCGAGGCCTTCGGCTTTCACGCCGGCACGGGCATGGACACCATGCTGTCGGGACTGGCCAATGCGTTCGTGGCTTTCACAACCCTGCGGCTCGTCGAATCCGCGAAGCTATCGACGGTCATCTCTGCCGCGGTCGTCGCGCTCCTCGCGGTGCTCGCGCGCCCGGACAACGCCGTGGTCGCTGTCTTTTGCCCGGTTCTGGCCCTCGCGCTGCTGGCTCCGAGGCCAAGGGCAAGGCACCTTGCGCTCTATGGCGCGCTCGCGCTTTCCAGTCTGGCCGTCGTGGCCCTGGCCGAGTGGAGCCTTCTTGGCTCACCCCTGCCGCTGTCGTTCTTCGCAAAGCAGCCCTTGTACTATGGCGGCTTCGCGGGCGAGTTCACCTGGAATCCCTTTCTCTTTCTCGAGGTCTTCTTCCGTTCGGCCTGGCCCTTCGTCATCGCGCTGATCTTGTTCGCGGATCGCGACGAGTTTCGGCGGGCGTCCGTGCTGCTGGTCCCGGCGCTGGCCAGCATGGCTATCCTGTTTCGCTTCAATCAGATCATGGGCCACCTCGGTCGCTTCTACTATCCCTTCCTGCCCTTCTTCGTCGCGTCGGGCACGCTTGCGTTCGATGCCTGGCTGGGACGGTTGCATCGAGGACACACCGTTCGCACGAAGACCATGCTCGCTAGGGCGGGTGCTGCCGTGGCCGTCCTTCTGGTCGGGGAGCTTTCGCTATCGCTTCTGGGAAGGTACTACGAAGCCCGCGCATCCGACCAACGGGTTGCCCCACTAGGCGGGTTTCACGTCCCGAGCTGTGCCCCCTTACCCGAGATCGACTCGTGGCGGGCGGCGCGCGACGTCGCTGCCATCGCCGTCGCGGCGCCCGCGGGCTCCAGCTTTGCCATGTCGGAGCATGGCCTGCCTGGCGCGCTCGCTCCACGGATCACCATCATCGACGTGTTGGGCCTGCACGATCCCTATTTCGCCCACCACGGCTTTTCCGCGGTCGAGCTTTTCCGACGCAAGCCCGACGTGATCTGGATGCCTCACCCGGATCATACGCAGATGATTCGCGACATCCTGGACAGCGATGCGTTCTGGTCCCACTACGTCTTCTACCCGGACGCCTTCTTTCACGGAATCGCCCTGCGCATCGATGGCGCCAACTACGCGCGTCTGGCCGAGCTGCTTGGATCACAGTGGCGGAAGGCCTATCCGGGACTCGATTTGGACGACTACCGGGCCAGCCGTGGCGAAGGAGATTGTGTCCAGTAGCCTGCTTCGCGTCGTGGAAGCCAGCCCACCGCCTTCAAGCGTTGCCGCATTTGAAGTCGAGGTGACCGCGCTCGAAGTCCGTCCCCGTGAGGGTCATCCGGACCTTGTCGCCAACTTTCAGTCCTTGGAAACCCCCGACGATCCGGCCTTCAACCCATGGGTCGAAGATGCGCGCGTAGGTTCCCTTGTTCGATGCGCCGGTGACCATCCCGTCGAAGCGTTCGCCCACGCGCTCCTCCAAGAGAAGTGCGGCGCCCGACTTGCTGACCTGTCGCTCGACTTTGCTGGCGCTCGCCTCTTGAACCGTGCAACGTTCAGCCATGGCGGCGAGCTCACGGGTCGAGTAGGGGGACGGTTGTCCCGCGAGCGTGGCCTTGACGAGGCGCTGTGTGATCAGATCGGAGAAGCGACGGTTGGGCGCGGTCGAATGAGAGTAATCCCTGGCTGCCAAACCAAAATGGCGGATGGGCGTGTCTCCCGGGGTCTCCGCCACGTACTCCCCGCGTCCCACGAGCTTCGTCACAGCCAGGGACAAGAGGGGAAAGGCCAGGGGGTCCGTGGCGTGGCGTTTGGACAGAAAACCCTGCAACGCGGCCCCGGATGGTTTCGAGGGAAGCGACTCGCCGTGACCGGCCGCCAGGTCGACCAACCTCTCCCAGCGCTCGGGTGAACGCACCACGCGGCGTATGGACGGTCGCCTGTGCACGTCGAGAAAATCGGCCATGACTCCGTTCGCGGCGATGGTCAATTCCTCGATGATCTGCTTGGCACGGTTGGGCTTTGTCGATGGCATTGCCACCCCCGCCCCGTCCTGGAGGACCGGTCGCGATGCCGGCGAGGCAAATTCCAGCGCCCCACGTGCGAAGCGCGCTCGGCGCAAACGCGCGGCGACCTCCTCTTGCGTCCTCAACTGCAACTCCATGCCCTCCACCCGCGCGGCCGCCTCGGGCAGCGGCGCCTTTCCATCGAGCCAGTCGGTGGTTGCGTCGTAGGCAAAAGTCGCCTGGTTGCGCACCACGGCCCGGTAGACGTCCGCGGCTCCCAGCCTCCCATCGGACGCCACATGGTACTCGACGACCACGCTCGCCCGATCTGCACCCAAGCTCAACGAGGTGAGATCCGTGCTCAGCCGTTCGGGAAGCATGGGGAAGACCTGCGCGTCGGTGTACACCGACATGGTGTTGCCGGCGGCATGGGCATCGAGCGGTGTCGCCGGCGTGACCAGCGCATCCACATCGGCGATGGCCACCAGAATCTTGACCTCTCCTTTTCCCATAGGCTCGGACACGGACAGCTGATCGATGTCGCAAGAGTCGTCCTGCTCGATCGAGCACCAGGGTAGCGCCCGCAGATCTCGTAGGTCGCCACTCAGGTTGGCCGCCGTACCCTCGAATCCCGAGACCTGGGCCAGCGCCGCCGGGCTGAAGTCCGGAGCCAGCCCACGATCCAGCATCACCCGCCGAGCCACTCGCTGCAGGTCTGCCCTGTCATCCGGAGCGAACACCATGCTCGCGACTATACCGTGTACCTTTCTCGCTGCACGCTCCATCGACTCAGACGGTGACGCGGAGACTTGTCGCTGGCGCCGTGAGATCTCCGTCACATGCTTTCGCTATTCCGCCAAGCGAAGCAGCGAGGTGCCGAGGGCGTCGCAGACCTGTTCCATCCGACTGGCGGCCAAGTCGTCGATGCGGCCTCCGCCTTTGCCTTGGGCATAGAGCAGGAGCGTAACTCGCCCGTCGACGATGACCGGCGAGACCAAGGCTTCCTTGGGAGGGACACACTGAAGAGCGCCCCACAGCGTGCGCTGTACCGCCATGCCATCGGGGGGTGGCAACCCTCGGAAGGTTGCCCGGCGACTCCTGGCGATGCGGAGACATGACGGCAGCGACAAGGAGAAGCTCATCGTCTCGAGCTCGGTACGTACCATCCTGTCGGAGAAGCCGAATCGTCCTTGGGCATCGGCGCCGGCCACGGTGAACATCGCGCCCGCCCCAAAACAAGTCCGCATGAACTTGAAGAGGCTATCGGAGGCATCTTGCTTGTTTCGCGCACGGCGGATCTGCTCGACGACCAGCGCAGTATCCGACCGGGTGATGGGAACCGCGATCGGCGTGAGCGGGCGGCGCAACGCCACCCGCGTCGGGACCGGGGGCGTCGTACGCGCATCGAGCGGGGGAATGCATGTGAGCGGCGTGGGCGTGAAGCACAAGGAGTCCTCGATCATCGCAACGGGCGCGCACGGCTGGGGGCTGTACGTGCCCGGCCGCAGTGGTGCCAGGCGAACCGTCTTTGGTTTGCGCCGGTACGTGCGTAGGGCTGGTCGGATATCGCAGACCTCGGGTGTCGTTTTGCGATGAGCGAATCGGCGCGAGGCGGGTGGCGACGTGACGACCGGCAGACTGAGATCGGTACTGCGGCGGCGGGGCACGGCGCAGAAGATCTCGAGCTGCTTCGAGATCGCCAGATCGGTAGCAACCCTCGGCTCGACGGCCGCAGCGAGGGTCGACGCCAGCTTGCGGAGAATCTCCGAATTTTCCGGATTCGCCATGGCCACGGCCACGCGGCCAGCGCTCGTGACGAAAAGAGGCACGACCTGCAGCTCCATGGCCTGGTGGCTGCCGACACGTCGCCGCAGAGCCGGGTCGGCACGCAGAAAATCCGCATCCAACACCGGTGGAACACGATGGTGCCGGGCCAGCGCCAGAGCCATCTGGTCGGTGGTGAGAATACCATTGTCGACAAGGTAGGTCGCGAGTCGTTTGTTGCTCGCATGTCCATGACCCAGCGCCGCCCGGAGATGGGCAGGCGTGATCAGCCCCGCCTTCGCGAGGATATCGGCCAGCCTCACGATGGACCTCGCTTCGCGGCTTCACCGCAGGCTTCCAGCATCTTGCACCCAGCGGACAACTTCTTGCCTCGGGTCCTGGTATCGGCAGCGGACACAGATTCTGTAGCCTGGGATCCCCCCTCGCTGTCGCAGCGCAGAATTGTCGGTTTGCGTTGGGCTCGGGCCAATGCACGCTTGCTGCTGATTGCATCTATTGGGCGTGGGGAGGCGTGGCGCGTGGCTTGCGAAGGAGGCTATGTCTTTCGGGCCTGACCCAGTTCCGGTCAGTCTGGACGGATGAGCAGGGAGCACCAGAGGAGCAGAGTCTGAGAATCAATGGAGTTCCACCTGCTTCGGTCCGTCTCCGTTTCTGCCTTCCTCCTTGTTCTTCCTCTCCTTGACCGGCATTGGGGCTAGGCCAAGCCGAAGGTGGTCAGCAACTCGCGGCGCTCCGCACGGCCCATCTTCAACGCCGAGCCCGCGCCGTGCTGAGTGCGCTCCTTGTACAGGTAGGCCAAGGACATGGTCCAGTAGAATAGGGGATGTCGCCAATTCGAGCCGAATCGGCGGGCGATGCGCAGCGGTTTGAAATACTGGTGGGCGGCCCAGTCCGATCCTTCGTCGAGTTGTTCCGGCGTCATCTTGGCCGGCCGGAAGACCACGTGCGAGCCGTCGTAGTGCGCCCAGTTGGTATCGATGATGCGGCCTTCGGCGGTCAGCTTGCGGTGTACGTCGGTGCCGGGCAAGGGCATGAGCGGCGAGAAGTTGGCCACGCCGATGTCGAGCCGGTCGAGCACCTCGACCGTGCGCGCGAAAACCGAGAGATCGTCCTCGTCGAAGCCGAAGATGATTCCGGCGATGACGAGGATGCCGTGGCCGTGCATGATCTTGAGCCACTCGTGATACTTCTCGGTGTCGTTGATGCCCTTGCGAACGCTCAGAAGCGCCGAACGACTGATGGACTCGATGCCGATGAACAGGGCGAACAGGCCAGACTTCTGCGCCAGGTCCAGCAGCTCTGGATCGCGGGCCGTGCCGAGGTGAGCCTGGCCGGCCCAGTGGACCTTGAGCGGGGCCAGCTTTCTGAATAGCTCCTTCGACCAGCCCGCGTTGCCCATGATGTTGTCGTCGAGAAACACCATGTTCTTGTGGCCGGCATCGCGCAGGGCGCGCACCTCCTCCACCACCTCGTCCACCGGACGATGGCGATAGCCCCGACCGAATACGGAGAAGACGCTGCAAAAGCTGCAGGTGAAGGGGCAGCCGCGCGTGGCCACCATCGGCGTGATGGGGAATGTGTTCTTCTTGACCACCAGCTCGCGGCGCGGGGCCACGTACCACGGTTCATCCAGGCCCGGGCGACGTTCGTAGACCTTGTGCGGCACCTGCCCTGTCGCGATGAAGTCGCGCACCAATTCGGGCCAGGCCATCTCTCCCTCGCCGGCCACCACGGCGCTGCCGTGTTGCAGGGCCTCGTCACGACAGACGGACGGGTGACTGCCACCGTGGACCACGGGCACCGAGCGGCGCAGGAACTCGTCGCCGATCTCGTAGGCGCGGGGTGCCTGCGAGGTCATGGAGCTGATGCCTACCAGATCGTACCCGCCGGAAAAGTCGATGGTCTCGCCCTGTTCCTCGTCGACGAGAGTGATATCCCAGTCAGCCGGACTGAGGCTGGCGATGACGGGCAACCCCACGGCGGGAAAGCGACGTGACTTACCCCGATTGTGATCCCCGAGGTCCGGATTGCCGGGGTAGACGAGCAAAAGCTTCATGTCGCGACTCCTTCGAGAGTGTCTTTCGACAACGCAAGATCGAAGTGACACCCGCCACGGCGAAGAAGTCGGTCAAGCGCGTTTTCAAAGTCAAGGTTAGGCGAGCCTGGCGGATCCGGCAGGTCAGTTTCTCGTCATCTTTTCCGAGGGCACGTCCGCATCCGGTCAGCTCTTCACCAAACTTCCAGACAATCCGGCATTCTCCGAATCCTTCGATTGCGATTCCTCATGCACCGGATGGGGACCAAGCACCCGTCTCGGTCGTTTGCCCCATACTCACTTCGGCTCGACTAACGGCCCCAAACCACTCGAAATCATTTGGAGAGATGGCCGAGTGGCCGTAGACGCCTGATTCGAAAGACCCCAAATTCTGAGATTTCCGCTGCCACGTCGCCGCCGAGCCGCCTGGTGGTCGGCGCCTTCGCCGAAGTCCTTGCTGCCGGGACCGCTTGTGGCCCGCGGAAATCGCACCTTCGCTGTCCCAGGGGGCAGCGCGGTCGTGCGCGGGACGGATCTCGGCCCGTTCGCTCGAGAGCACGAAGCGCACGGACGGTGCTCAGGCGGCCTTGCGGACGTTCAGACGGGGCAGACCGCCGACCTCCGGCAACTCCACGATCTCACCCATGTTCGGTGGGTGGACCGCCCTTCGCTCGGGCGTGCCAAGGAGGGTCAGGAGCAGGGCGAGCGCGGCTGGACACTGCCTGATGGCAGGTGTTGCCTGCCATGCCTATGAATTCGCGCCGCCACCGACGGAAAGCGAAGATCCCGGATACAGAGCTGGCGAAGGAAAGGGGTTAGCCTCGCTGGCGACGCCGGAACATCAGCGCGACCAAGGCGCCCAGCAGAAGACCGGGCAGCGAGGTCCCTTCTCCTGAGGCCGAGCCGACGTCGCAGCTGCAACCGGCCGAGCTCTTCACGCTGGGCTCGGTGCTGGTGGAAGCTCCGCCCGCGCCGCCGGCCCCGGACCCGCCAGACGCCGAGCTTCCGCCGGCCGACGATCCGCCGCTCGCCGTCGCCCCGCCGCCGGAGCCCCTGCCCCCGCTACCGCTGGTAAGACCCGTGGTGCCGCCGAGTCCAGTCGTTCCGCCAGTGCCGCTGGTGACTCCACCGCCAACGCCACCTGACGCCACCACCGTCCCGCCCATGCCGCTTGCCCCGCCGGTTCCGGTGCTCGTGCCGCCACCTCCGCCTGCGCCACCAGTCATGATGCTCGTGCCGCCACCCCCGCTTGCGCCCCCGGTGGCCCCGCCAGAGCCGCCGCTCGCGCCTCCGGCACCTCCCGCGGCTGCGCCATCGCGGCCGGATGTGCCGCCAGCACCGGCATCGGCGCTCGGCGGGGGGCCGGTCCATGCGTATTGCAGCCGATCCAAGCCAGACTGATTGGGAATGGAGAGCGTAATGTTGGCGCCGCTTCCGCTCTTGATGGTCATGCTGTACCAATCACCGTCCCGGAGGCCGGGCCAGTAGAAGCTGCCCATGCTCCAACTCCGCAGCTGGCTGCTGATACCACGTATGTAGGCCTCGAAGTAGTTCGTGGGGGTCTTGCTGTAGTCGAGGTAGTCGTAGCTCTTGCCGTTCTTGCTGCCGGGGCTCATGGGCCCGCCCCACTCGGTACAAATAGTCCGGTCCGCGTAGCTGCCGACGGAGCCCTTGATGTGATCCGCCCACTGCGATTCGCTGGTCATGGATTCGGAGCCGAAGAAGCTGTAGTCGTGCACGGCCAAAAGGCACCCGTCCAGCCTGGTGTCGCCACCGACGTCGGGGACGTTCTGCGCGTTGCCGGTTCCGTCGAGGATCACCCGCCCCTTCGGAACGGTCGTGAACTGCGTCAGCCAACTGAAGTAGAGGTCACGCAGCTCGGTCTTGCTGTACATGTTCGGCTCGTTGAAGATCTCGAAGTAGGCGTTGTCGTTGCCGCCGTACTTGTCGACCACCGTCTTCCACATGTTCCAGAATGCGTTCATGTCCGGGGGCTTGTTGCTCTTGGCGCTGTCCCAATAGCAGAAGACGACCATCCCTTTCGCGAGGACCGCGTCGATGGCGCCCGTGTAGGTCGCCCAGTACTGTGAGACCGTGGCTTCGTTGATGGGAAGCCTGACGGCGTTTGCTCCCACCTTCGAGATGAACTGGCTCATGACGGCGTCGCCCACCGCGAAGGCCGACGCGTACGTGTCGGACGAGGAGAGGCCCGAGATGTAGAGGATACCCGACTGGAAGTTGTCCCTCGCGTCGGCCCAGTTGACACCTCGGAACTGGTTGGTGACGGCCGAGGCGTTGGGTGCCGCCAAGCCGGCGATGGACGCGCAGAGCACCGCGGCGAAGGTTGCCCTCGTTCGGATTTTGGGTGACATCGGACTTGCTCCCTCGAAGACAGGTCTGCGGTGACGTCGAGATGACGACGGCCGGGTGTGCCTACGTGGGGGCAGTGGGACCGCGAGGCCCGATCCATCATGTCCGTGCCTACGCCAGGCCCAAGGGTGACCGGCCAGTTTGAAGCTGCGCGCTGGGAGGG
>Ga0210133_1000469_pt1 | contig 14407 bp, 14 predicted proteins | sample Joice_ThreeSqC_D_2_FD_184874 | JGI IMG/M metagenome (GOLD analysis project Ga0210133, IMG submission 184874) | Wetland microbial communities from San Francisco Bay, California, USA, that impact long-term carbon sequestration - Joice_ThreeSqC_D1... | ecosystem: Environmental > Aquatic > Marine >...
ACCGGATTTCTTTCGCTGTCATTTATTTGTTCGGTATTCTTAAATATATCGGTTACTTTAGTTCTTAACTGATGAAGATTATTATTGCTTCTAAGTAATAATCTTAGCGCGTCTTTTGAGACGAATTGATTCGACAAAAAATCCTTAACCGGGTTGTCTTCGTTATCATTAGCGATTTTAATCGTAAAAGAAAATTTATCTTTATTCTTAACTTTATTTGCAATTACGTTTGATGAAACCTGTCCGGCTATGAGTTTTTGTTTTGCTTCGTCATTACTAACTGATTCTTTTGAATTAATCAGTTCCTCAATCCGGTTAAGTGATTCATCATCATTTGAAGTATTTTCTTTAACTATAAGATCGCCCTTTGCTATTTTTACTTCGAGCTTAATCTTATTGTTATCTTCAGGAAATTCAGATAGTACATCAATTTTATTTTTCCCCTTCTGCAAAGCCGATTTTACCTGGTCAATAATCCCATTTATGCTTTCAATTACTTCTTCATTATCACCAATTGTTTGATTAATAAATTTATTTATATCTGTAAGTAGTTCACCAGCATGCAATCCATCAAACTTTAACGTGAAAGATGATCCGTCATCTAATTGATCTATAATTATTTCTAATTGCGTATTAATTGCTTTTTGATTACTGCTTGCAAAAAACCGTATTACCTCGTTTCTGCGTGTAATCCGTATTTGTGGTTTTGAATTTTGAATACCCGGGAAATTTGTATTTGTACTGTTTATCAAGTCTGCAAGTAAATTCTTTAATACCTTCTCATCCACATCCTTAAACTGAATTTCTCCCTGTTCGGGTATTGAAACTTCCGGCTTAACTGTTATTGAATCAGCAGCGTCTGTTTGGAAACGAAGCATTGCTGCAAGCAAGGGATTAATGTCCGGGTTTATATTGGATTCGGCAAGGTCATCAAAATCCTGCTTATTGATTTCCACTAATGTTTGTACGCGGGAATTTTGCGTAAGCTTAAAAAACGATTCGGGAAAATCGTTCTCTTCAGCAATCTGATTCTCGCTGACTTTTATAAGATCGGCAAATAAATATTTTGAATTCTTAAACAGTTTTGTACCGTTTTCAGAAGGTATTTTCGATATGGAATTTGTTTGAAAAAATATCGGGTTAACAGAAATCAATTTAAGCTCATGATTCTCGTTGCTAATTCGGGTTTAAATTCAGCTAATATCTCTGCAGCCTTCTTTTTATTCATAGAGTACAGGATATCCCTGGCTATATTATCGGAATAATTCTGAATTATTTTAGCAGCTTTCTTAGAATCCATTGAGGCGTATAGTTTTGAAGTTTTAACAAGCCAGTCTTCATAACCGGCTTTTTCATTTTCCGGGGTTTCTTCGGTTTTGGTGTTTTCAGCCTGTTCATCTGGATTTTTTTCTTTGTTTTTCATCTCATCGATCACCTTTAACAAGATGCTAAGGCTGTCTTCCAATTTTGTGTTGTTTGCAATTTGATCTGTAAGACGGCTGTCTTCCGGTATAACTAAATCCCTTTTTTCTGTTATTTTTGGCGCAAATGAATTAGTAGTATCAGCAAGACCATTTTGTCCTTTGTCGCTGGAAGTAGTAAGCGAATCGGTAACAGAGGTCAGTTCAGGCGATGAAAAATCGAGCTTGAAAATATTATTGAATTGTGAATTTAAAAAGATAAGAACCGCGGTAGTTAAAATGAATGCGCCTACGAAAATCAGTATGTAAATAATTTTGTCTTTCATTTCTGGCTGTTCACAAATTTCCTTACAGCAATTTCATCCACTTTTTTCATTTCGGTTTTGTTCAGATCAAAATTAAATCTCTGCAAATGCTTCTCTTCAATCTTGTCGAAAATCTTGTGTTCTTTGCTTTTTTGAAGAAGCTCGCTTATTTTTTTTTCTTTCTTTGTTTCCATTTCCCTGATACTCTTATCGAACCGGGTGATTTTTTCTTCGAGACAAAGAGCATATCCTTTAAGAAATTTTATTTCAGATAACTTGACCGTTTGCTTCGAACCAAGCCTATGATCTTTTAAGTCCTGCAATGTTTCTTCTTTAGAAGATTTCAAACTTTCGATTTGATTTTCGATAAATGCCAATTCTCTCTGTGCTTTTTTTTCTAAGTTCTTCTTAACGTTTTGCACGGACTTAAATTTAAAATTGAATGCTGTCATTTTTTTACGTTATCGGTTTTTCTATTATTTGGTTCAGCCTTGCAAGAGAATCATCATACAACGATCTCTCAGTAATATTTTGTTTTAAGAATTGCCTTAGCTCACCTATCTTCGAAATCGAATGATCGATGTACGGATTACTGCCGCGTACATAAGCTCCAATGTTTACAAGTTCTTCAGCTTCACTGTAAGTTGCAAGAATTTCATTAAACACCTGTGCCCGTCTGAAATGATCGCTATCAACAATATCGGGCATTACCCGGCTTACACTTTGCAAAGTATCGATGGCAGGATATTGACCTTTGTTGGCTAATTTTCTGCTAAGCACAATATGCCCGTCTAAGAAAGACCGAACCGCATCGGCAATAGGTTCTGTCATATCGTCACCATCAACGAGCACCGTGTAAAATCCTGTAATAGATCCTTGCTTCGTTATACCGGCTCGTTCCAATAATTTCGGTAAGATTGCAAACACCGATGGCGTGTATCCTTTTGTTGTCGGCGGTTCACCAATTGTTAACCCGATTTCGCGCTGAGCCATTGCAAACCTTGTAACGGAATCCATCATAAGAACAACATTCTTACCCAAGTTTCTAAAATACTCTGCAATTGTTATCCCGATAAATGCACCCTTCATTCTGATCAAAGCGGATTTGTCGCTCGTTGCCGCTACCACAACCGATTTTCTTAATCCCTCTTCTCCTAAATCTTTTTCTATAAATTCTCTTACTTCTCTGCCGCGTTCACCAATAAGCATAATAACGTTTACATCTGCATTTGTATTTCTAGCTATCATACCAAGAGTTATACTTTTACCAACACCGCTTCCGGCGAAAATTCCGATACGCTGTCCCCTTCCGATTGTAAGCAATCCATCGATTGCACGCACACCTGTTTGAAGAGGCTCAACAATTCTTTCTCTTTCTAAGGGATTTGGTGGTTCCTGGTAAATGCTCGATTCGGTTGCAAACTGTACCTTGCCTTTCCCGTCTATCGGAATACCCAATCCATCGATTACTCTGCCGAGCAAATCCTGACTTAGCCCTACTTTAAAACTTTTTCCAGTTGCAATAATTTCACAGGCGGGAGAAATCTTCTGAACCTCTCCCAATGCAATAGATAAAACTTTTCCATCTTTAAACCCAACCACTTCCGATTCGCAAACTTCAACACCCGATCGGTTTACGATTTTACAAATTTCGCCAAGCGCCACGTTCGGTCCCGTTGAAACAATAACCAATCCGATAACATCCGTAACTCTGCCGTTCAGCTTAACGGGATCGGAGTTATTAATAATCGCTCTGTATTTTTCTATAAACGGAGTTTGAATATCAACAGCGGTCATAAGCTTTCTTCGAAATGTTTTTGCAGCTCGGTAATCTGGGTCGAAATTCTTGCATCGACGTTGCCTATTTCCGTCTCGACATAACATCCGCCCACTTCTATGCCACTATCGGGTTCAAATTTTACACGGGAAAGATTTCCATCCTGCACAAACTTATTTGCCTTTTCATTAATAACTTTTAAATCGTTTGGGTTCAGCTTGATTATTATATTGTTGGAACCCATAACTTTCTTCAACGAGCTTTGAATAGTTTCTTCGATATTGCTTTTATTGGATAATTCAGATCGGATGACTTTTTCCGAAATCATAAATGCGAGCTTAGCAACCAAGTTTTCAAATATCTTTTCATAACCCTCTGTTTGTTCATGCAGCTTGAATAAAATCGAATTGATCTTGTTTGCTTCATTGTCAAACCGGGTTTCATATTCTTTTTTTATTTCTGTTTCCGCAAGTTCTTTTCCATCGTTAAAACCTTTGTCATAATAATTCTGCAGGTTCGTCTGGATGTAATCCTCTTCTCCCGGTTCATCGGACCCAAATTCACCAAATTCCGAATTACTTACTTTTACCCTTAGCCTTTTAGAATTGCTGTTAAGTCTTATAATATCAGACATAAACGTCCTCAGAATTACCTCTTGAATTAAGAACAATCTCGCCTGCTTCTTCCAGGGATTTTATTACGTTTATTATCCTCGACTGCGCTTCTTCAACTTCTTTTAGTTTTATCATTCCCATGTATTCCAGTTCTTCTTTTAGAAGGTCAGCAGCTCTTTCAGACATGTTACCGAAAATTTTGGTTCTTAGATCTTCATCAGCAGTTTTTAGGGAAATTGCTAAATCTTTTCTCTCAACTTCACGCAAGACTTTTTGAATATCCTTGTCCTGCATTAATATTATATCGTCAAAAATGAACATCAGCCTTTTTACTTCTTTTGAAATATCCGTATCGATTTCCTCGATCTTTTGGAGAATTTCTTTACTTAAAGCAATGCTTGTTCTGTTAAGAATAGTTGCAAGACTTTTGGTTCCATCCACTTTGCTGATTGATTGGCTCATACTTAAACCGGCAAGCTCATCTACAACTTTTTCGACCTGCTGTAAAGTTTGTGGTGAAATTTTCCCCAGTATAGCTATTCTATAAGCTACTTCGGAACGAACTTCTTCAGGCAGCTCTCTAAGAACGTCTGCTGTCTGGTCCGGATTCAACCTTGCAAGTATCAGCGCTATTGTTTGAGGGTGTTCCTTATTTAAAAAATTTACAAGCTGTGTAGAGTCGGCTTTTTTTAAAACGTCAAACCCTTTTAGAGTTGTAAGATTCTTTACCCTCTCAACAACTTCAACTGCCTTATTCAATCCGAAAGATTTTTCCAATATAGCTTCAGCGTATTCGAGCCCGCCATCCAGAACGTATTCCCTTGCGGTTACCATGTGATAGAATTCCTCCAGAACACTTTGCACCTGTTCGGATGGAATATTTTTGATCTTGGATATTTCAGTTGAAATAGTCTCGACTTCGGTAAGATCGAGGTTTTTAAAAACCATAGATGCTGTTTCAACATCAAGAGCTATCATCAGCAAAGCAGCTTTTTGTGTGCCTGTAAGCGATGAAAATTTTTTATCTTTATTCTTAATTCTGGTATTCACCTTTATGCAGCCATGAATTAATTAATCTTGCAGCGTCTTCAGGATTTTTGGAAACATACGAACTGATTTTATCGTGTTGACTCTTTTTAAGCATTGCTTCATCGGTAATCTCGTCTTCCAGGTCTCCTGCCGACATAAAATTCCTGTTATTGTTTATCCTGAGATTGCTTTGAATGTTGCCCGCAAACTGATTTAAATTAGGTTTATTGTAAGTCGGTATCGAATTTGTTTCGGGTATTTCTTCTGGCGATAACAGTTTCTCACTCTTCAGCTTCTTCATTATACCTTTAAGCAAAAAGATTGAGATAATTATCGCAATTAATATCAAAACCAGGTTTGTAATTTTATCAAGGTCGTTCGATCCCGAAGGCTCGCCTATTTCAAGGTTATCAATTTCCTTTGTTTCAAAACCGATGTTCACAACTGAAATCCGGTCGCCTCTGACCTCATCTATACCAACAGCATTTTTAATAATATTTTCTAATTTCTTAATCTGGTCGCTCGATCTTGGTTCATAGACTGTTTCCGTTGCATCGCCTTTGACTACCTCTCTTCTGATATCGTTAACCACAACTGCAACGCTTATCCTTTTAACATTACCTGAGCCCTCTATAACTCTTTGCACTGTTTTGTTGATTTCATAATTAACCGTATTCGTCTGGCTGGATTCGACTGTAGAATCGCTTGGTGTCATTCCCAGGTTGTCATTTTTAACTGATTGTTCGCTGATTGCCACCTGTGATTCGGGATCGTACGTTTCAATTGTTTTTTCAACCTGGTCGAAATTAAAATCGGCATTAATCTGAACCGTTGAATTTGCATACCCGATCACCTGGTCCAAAATCGTTTGAACTTTGTTTGAAAGGTATTTCTCAACCGATTGCTTTATCTCATACTGCTTTGAACTAATAACGCTCTGTTGATCATCTTCGCTCTTTTTAGTTAGCAGTCTTCCTTTAGTATCTATAAGCGTAACATTTTCAGGCGTTAGTCCTTCAATACTTGCAGAAACTAAATTTACAATTGCTGTTATGTTAGCGCTTGAAAATGATTTCCCTCCCGATAGCTTAACAACGACAGATGCTTTTGGTGGTTCCTCTTCTTCTTTAAATAAAGATTTTTTGGGGAATACAATTAATACCCGTGCAGCTTCAATTCCATCCTGCTGCATAATTGTTCTGGAAAGCTCTCCTTCCAGAGCTCTTTTATAATTCAACGATTGCATAAATTCAGACATGCCCATCGTGTTCTCATCGAAAATTTCATAACCAGCCACGCCGCTGTTAGGGATGCCTTTTTCAGCCAGGGAAAACCGGACTTCATACAATTTGTTTTTAGGAACTTTAATTGTTGTCCCGTTATCTGAAAGATCGTAAGAAATTTTTTGTGTGTTTAGATAGGTTATCACCTTAGCCGCATCGGTTTCTGAAAGACCGCTGTATAGAGTAGAATAATCCGGTTCATTGAGGAAAATAAAAATCGTGGCAAAAATTATTACGGATACTATTAGTGCGCCCCCGAACACAACTTTTTGCTGCAGCGTAAATTTATTAAAGACTTTTAGTAACTGCTGAATCGGGGAGTTGTTCATTTTTAAGCTTGCATCCTGGTGAGTTCTTTATACAAATCGACAGTTTTATTCCTGATTTCAACAAGAAGCTGAAGATTAGTTTTCGCTTCTTCCCCGGCAATCATTACTTCATGAAGCTGTACATCCTTTCCGTTTATAAAATCTTCCGTAAGCTCGTTAGCTTTCATGCTGCTTGTGTTTACTTCCCCTATAAAATCCGTAAACACATTTTTAAATTTTGAATCGTTAATCTTCCCGGTCGATTCATTCGATAATGGATTTGAAATAAGACTATTTATCGAACCTATTTTCATTTGTTATCCTTTCCTGTCTATCATTGATCCCGTTATAATATCCGTCAGCTTTTTATTCCTGTTGTAATAATGATACTCCGTCACTTCTGCTTTTTTATCGGGATATGCTTTTACAAAAAACTTTTTCTCTTCATCGGAAAGTGAGCCGGCTGATTGACTTTTATGATTAGCTGTCTGCTTTACATGATTAACCGATTGAAGAATGTAATTGTTAACTGCGTTAGTAGAAATCTTCATATTAAATATCCAGTGTATCCTTAATCATCTGTTTGGAAGAATTCAGAGCTGTTAAGTTTGCTTCATAACTTCTTGTGGCGGCTATCATGTCCACCATTTCGGTAACGGTATTTACATTCGACATCTGCACGTAACCGTTTTCATCTGCATCGGGGTGATCGGGCATATATACAATTTCGCCTTCCGTTTTATCAACAACTTCTTCTGTCCTTAATCCTTCGTAATTAAATATCCCGGATTGTTTATTGTCAGGAAAAGAAATGTGATTTCTGTCTGTCGATTTTAGATTTAACACATTAGTGCTGTTGTTCAAAGAATTTGCAAACGGACTTTGTTTTTCTTTCACCATCAATGATTTTCTCTGATACGGCTGACCGTTGACGTCTCTTACATCATCTCCCTTTGCAATATTTTCCGCAATCAAATTCATTCTTTTGCGCTGAATGCTTAATCCCAAACCGCTAATATCAAATCCCAATAACTTTGAACTAATTTTCATCAAGCTCCTCCTTTAATTACACCTTGTATGCTTTTAAAGTAGTCCCCTATTTTGCGCGTAGTAAAACGATACATTAGAGTTGTTTCTGCCAGCTCAGACATTTCTTTATCTATATCTACATTGTTAATTCCTGAGATGCTGCTTTCTTCCGGATCTTTAATTATTTCGAATAAGGGTCCATCAGAAGAATTAATCCCATTTAAGCTGATATGTTTCGAGTCTGTTTTTCCTAAAACTTCATTGGAGTTTTGATTCAGCAAATCTTTAAAAACGACGTCTTCCCTTTTGTAATTTTCAGTACCGATATTGGCAATGTTTTTAGATAAAACCTGGTTCTTCGTTACCAGGTAACTTGCAAAGTTTTCCAGATTTTTAATTGATACCGCCATTACCATTCCCGTTAATTTTCTTTTATAACTTAGATTTTTTTAACACACAAAATGATATTTCCAAAATGTCTGATCTTTAAACCGGCTATAAATTATTCGGTATAATCCATTATAAGCGATTTTGTTTTTCCACAAGAGCAAATAAATTTTATTTCCTGGATGTTGTCGTGCACATCTTTTTTTAAGAAAATATTAACGCTGTCCTCGCTGTCTTCATCAACCGAAATTTTAACGTCACCGACAATCTTTATGTCGGATGATCTTAAAACGTTGCTCATCGATGGTCTGACCGGTTCGACTTCCTTATAGACAGGTTCGACAAAATCTTCTTCTAAAGAATCCATCATTATTTTTGTTATGTGATATTCCTATACGATCAAAACATCTAATCGTAATTTTGTTATGATTTTGACAAAATAAGTGCCGGATAAGAAATACCGTTCTTTAGCCATAATGCTGAATTTTTTGATGGGAGGTGTTGAATATTAACCAGATGCGGAATTTTATTAATTGCCGTCTAACTATGCAGAACGAAACGCTGTTTAGCACAAGCAGATTATAATCAATAAAAATTAAATTTAGCGATTCAGCAAATCGCTTTACAAATAGATTTATTTATTCGGGTTGATCTTAACTTCAACTTTTATCGGTCCCTGAACAGCTTCAAGTTTTTCCCAGGATCTTATAGCCATCAAAGATGTTTTTGTTAATACCGTATTCGGATTAACAAGCTTAATTCCCGATTGTGTTTGAACAGTTTGAAGCACAAGCATACCCGGCATTAAATCCTGCGGGAAGACCATAAGCTCTTTAGTTTTTAATTCCTCGATAGAATTATAAGTATCCATAACCATACTAATAAGCTCTACATCATATTTAGTCGGCTGATCCCCCATTGCTTTAAGAATCTCGATATCCTTAAAATGCGGTGATCTTCTTTTATCGAGATCGACAAATATTTTTAATAGCCTCGCACCTAATGGAATATCTTTTCCGCTTACTATAATATCTTCCGGCGATCCGTTACCGTTAAAATCTTTTCGCGAAAGCTGAATGATCCGTGCAGCACCATCAAAACCGGGTATTCTTTCGATTAGTTGAGCTGCAAGCAGTTGATGATTATTGCAAATTGAAAACCTGTCTGCCGCTGTTAAGCCTTCCTTATTTAATGCTAGCTGAACCCATGTTGGCAGTACAGCAAATCCAAGATTAAATAAATCGAAAGCGATAGATATCTCCCATTTTTCCTGGTGAGAAACATTTGCCACCTTATTGACGATAGGTAATCCCGTTGCTTTTACTCTATCGGTTTGCGCCGCTGCATGCGGATTTATATATGAAAGTATGTCAACTAATAAATGAGTCGATTCCAGAATTGTTCCGTCGAGCAACTCCTTCAATTGAATATTTTTCTTTTGCAGTTGGGCAACGAGGTATTCATTATGGTAAGATAAATTATATCGCTCAGACATCGTGTTGATAATCTTTTTCATTTCATCATCTTTCCACGGTTTGGTAATGTAGTGGTGAATTCCTCCCGTATTAATTGCTGAAATCATTTCATCATAATCGCTGTAACCTGTTACAAGAATTCTTACCGTGTTCGGATGAATGCGGGCGACTTTACCAAGAAGCTGTGCACCCGTTAATCCCGGCATTCTTTGATCGGAAAGTACAACCGAAAAGGGACCGTTTTGTTCAAGCGCTTGCAAAATTTTTGTTGAATCCTGTAACAAATAAGTTTCTACATCTTCTTTCCTGAGCAAGGAACGGAATGAAGATAGTAAGTTAGCTTCATCATCAACATATAATATTTTTTTATTATACTGAAAATCATTCATGACATTACCCATGGATTAATTTTTCCTTATAGTATGGAATTAAATTGTCTATTAATTTATCGTGCTGAATATTCGGGAAAGATCCTTCCAATATTTCCGACAGCTGCATAATTTTTATTACTTCGTTTCCGCAGCTGTTCCCGTGATGATTGCGAACAATGTTCACGACATCGAAAGGAAAATTCCAGAGTTCCAGCAAGGTTGCACCAAGTTTGTTATGCGGATATTTGAAAAATTCTTCTTCAACCTGCTGCAAAATTCTTTCTTCCGTCTTCATCTGCTCTATAAATTCTTTATACTTATCGGTTTCGGTGTAAAGCCAAACGAGAAACCCGATATCGAGCACGAGGGATGATATAAATACTATTCCTTTGTTATACGGCTTATCCCAGAGTAAAGCAATTTTTTTTGCTAAAATCCCTCTTTGCAGCGACCTGTCCCAGATGTCATTCATCAATACAATTGAATCGTCGTTTAAGGAAGTCTGGAATTTATTCAGAATACCGAGCGAGAGAAGCAAAACTCTGAGCGGTTCTATTCCCATTAAAATGATCGCATCGCGTACTGAAGTTATTGCCCTGTAAGATGAAAAGCTAACAGAGTTTACAATTTGTATGAGTTTTGTTACAATGAACGGATATCGTTCAATATGCTCGGTTATTTGCTTAACACTTACATCATCCGAAAATAAATTTAACATATCCGAATTAAATGAAGTCGGATATGGTAAGTCGGAAAACGAATGAAGATAATCAATTAGATTGTTACGCTCGAGCTTATTGTGGAGATCGGTAAACTTTTTAAGCAGCTTTTTAAATCCTTCGTCATCCCAGGGTTTTAAAATATAAAATTGTGCGAACCCTTTACTCAACAAATCCAGCACTAACGATTTTTCTTCATAAGCACTTAAAATAATTCTTATCGCTTTTGAATTATAACTTTGCGAATGCCTGAGGAATTGTTCGCCGGTCATTCCATCCATTCGTAAATCCGCCACAATCAAATCGACGTGATGATCCCGTAAAAAATCGAGTGCCTCCCGTGCATTGGTAAAATAGTACTGGTCGTATTTTTCTTTCCTCAACAGACTTTTAATTGCCGATAGAATTGCCTGCTCGTCATCGATAAAAAGTATCGACGGCACTTTCTCATCCTCTTTATTGATTATCTCTATCGTATTTTGAATTTCGCTGTTCATATCAAATCAGTCATTTCATTTAGTTCTACCGAAATCGGTAATGTAATCTTAAAGGTTGAACCCTTTCCTTCTTCGCTTTCAACTTCGATGTTGCCGTGATGTTTTTGTATTATAGACATACAAATCCACAAACCGAGTCCGGTTCCTTTTCCAATCGCTTTTGTAGTAAAAAACGGATCGAATATTTTCCTTTTTATTTCTGAATTCATACCCTTACCTGTGTCTGATATTTTTATTACAACGTTATCAGCCTCTTTAAGCGTTTCAATCGTTATATCGCCTTTGGTTTCTATTGACTGTGATGCATTTACCAGAAGGTTCATAAATATTTGTTTTATTTCGCTTACCTGGCACGATACCATAGGTATGTTGCCATATTTTTTTATAACTGTAGCTTTGTACTTTAGCTCGCTCCAGATAAGAGTTAAAGTTTCATCGATGGCTAAATTAAGATCGGCGTCAATTGCGTTAGCATCCGACATATGCGAGAATCCGCGTAATTGCAGAACGATTTTTTTTATCCTGTCTATCCCCTCCAGATTATGTTTCATTAATTCTTCATAGTCCGATTGTATAAATTTAAAATCGATCTGATCCTCAAAAGAATCAATTTGATTCAGCTCTTCAATGAATTGATTTGTGTTCTTTAATTCCTGTTCCAAAGCTTTCCATTTTTCTATCAGGCTGAACAGATCGGAAAAGTATTCCCCGAACCTGTTCAGGTTGCTCGAAACAAAAGCTAAAGGATTATTTATTTCATGACCGATTCCTGATATAAGTGCACCGAGTGAAGCCATTTTTTCAGACTGAACAAGCTGGTTTTGCATTCGCTTAGTTTTTTCGAGTGCGTCATGTATTTCTTTATTTTTCTTTTCAAGATCGTTCTGATAAGAAATTCTCTGAGCTTCTACTAATTTTCTTTCGTTGATATCCTGAATTATAATTACGTGATGCCTGATATTTGAAACATTGTACGGCGAAATGCTTAACTCAATGGGGATTTTTTTCCCGCTTCTTGTTATCCCGTTCAATTCAACATTTTTAACCGCTACAAAGTTTTGGGCTACTTTGAATTTTCCTTTTTCTTCTACATTAAAACCGGACTCTTCCGAATAAAGCAGCATAGGAATCTTTTGCCCATGCAGTTCTTTATATTCATACTCAAATAATTTTAGCGTTGCGGGGTTACAATACTCAATCGCACCGTCTTCATTAACAGATATGATGGCAGATTTTGCGGCATTGGTCAGAGTCTTAAACATCAACTCTACTTCATGGTAATGCTTATCTAAGGCTTTCTCTTTACTGACGTTCTGAACAACTCCCATAATTGCAGAAATCGTTAGGTCGCCGTTAAGGATAGGTGTTAATGATGTTTTAAAACAGTAAGTCTTGGATATGAAAATAATATCCCATTCGTATGAAAGCCTTTCACCCTGAAGACATCGCTTGTGAGAAATTGCATGAATACTGTTTTCATCACCATTAAAAATTTCCGATAGAAGGCGGTTTAGATAACTGTTGCTTTTTAACCTACTTCTTACAAACTCAAGACCATAAAGATTCGTCAACTCACCGTTCTGATCGGAAACGTAAATTATATCGTCTAATGAATTAAGAACTTCAAGTGCTGAAACGCCTTTATCCTGTGTATATGCTACATCTTGGTTCATATCCAATATTTAATGAAGGACGTATTAGTAATAAATAACAACTAAATGGTATACTCTATATTGATTATCGGATTATTTTCGCAGAAGTTAATTTGTTCTTTGGCGGTTTGGAGAGGATTTTGAGTCTGAAAAGACAGGGGAAATTAAGTTCAGGTTTTGTGGATTGATTGAAAAGATCGATTGGAACAAACATTAGTTTATAACTTTTTGTACCCCTATTCCCAACTGTTCCATCCGGTACCGGAGTTTTGAACGCGAAAGACCTAAAATTTTTGCAGCATGTACCTGATTACCGTCTGTAATTTGTAATGTTTTTTGAATCAATGTTTTCAGTACAATATCTGCCTTAATACCTGATGCAGGAATTTTTAATACGAATTCGTCCGAAGCGGAAAAATCGGATTTCTTTTCACCAAGCACCTGGTTTAAATGATAATCTCTTATCTCATCTTCTTCCAGAAGCAACGTTACGCGTTCGATAACATTTCTTAATTCGCGGATGTTACCTTTCCATTTATAGGCTTTAAGAATTTCAATGGCTTCGGGTGTTATTCGTTTTACATTCTTATTAAACTTTTTGGAAAATTCTTCGAGGAATGAATATGAAAATAACGGTATATCCTCTTTTCTTTCGCGAAGGGGGGGAAGATGTACCTTTGCAACATTAAGCCTGTAAAACAAATCTTCTCTGAAATTTCCTTTAGCTACTTCTTCCTCTAATGTTTTATTTGTTGCAGCTAAAATTCTCACATCAACATTAATTTCTTTTTGACCGCCGAGCCGGAAAAATGTTTTCTCCTGAAGTACACGCAGGATCTTTGCCTGCAAATCGATGTTAAGGTCACCAATTTCATCAAGCAAAAGTGTTCCGCCGTTCGCCAGTTCAAACCTGCCGAGCTTGGTCATGTTCGGTGCGCCGGTAAATGCACCCTTCTCATGCCCAAAGAGTTCACTCTCCGCCAGCTCTCTTGGGATGCTCGAACAGTTAAGTTGAATAAATGCGGAATTGGCTCTTGGACTATTTTGATGAATGTATTTTGCAACTACTTCCTTACCTGTTCCGCTTTCACCTTCAATCAATATCGTGGTATCGGAACTTTGTGCAAGCTTTCCTACAGAGTTTATAACCTTTTCCATTTTACTTGATGTACCGAAAAATCCCGGTGTTAGCCTGTCATCTGTTAAAAGATAGTGAAGCTTGTTTACTTCGTATCTTAATCTAACTTCTTCAGCTGCTTTTTCTAATATGAATTTTAAATAATCAAGTTCCATCGGTTTAAGTAAAAACTCATAAGCACCGGATTTCATTGCGGAGACTGTTGTTTTCGTATCGGCAAATCCGGTTATCATTATAACCGGTATTTCAGGATATGTCTGCCTGAATTGCTTTAGCAGGTCGAGACCATTGTGAGTGGTAAGATAGATATCTAATAAAATTATGTTTGGTTCAAATTCCCGGATTATCCGTTCAGCCCTATCCGGGTTCAAACATGTTTCCACCTTATACCCCAATTTTGTA
>Ga0210133_1000472_pt1 | contig 14365 bp, 13 predicted proteins | sample Joice_ThreeSqC_D_2_FD_184874 | JGI IMG/M metagenome (GOLD analysis project Ga0210133, IMG submission 184874) | Wetland microbial communities from San Francisco Bay, California, USA, that impact long-term carbon sequestration - Joice_ThreeSqC_D1... | ecosystem: Environmental > Aquatic > Marine >...
GAGTTTGCTGGTTGCAGCATCATTTCTAATTGCCTTTTTATGGGCTGTAAGAAACGGACAATACAAAGATACTTACACGCCTTCCGTCAGGATTTTATTCGACGATGAAAAAAAATCTTCAGACAAAGAGAAATAAAATTTTAAATTAAATCAGGAGACTTTGTTGATGGAGTTGGAAAAATTTAGTTACGATAATGAGATCGTAAGAAAATTCGGTTTGGCAACCGTTGTATGGGGATTGGTCGGGATGCTCGTCGGCATTTTCATTGCTACACAGTTATTCCTTCCTTCTCTTAGTTTTGATCTTCCATTTTTAACTTTTGGCAGGATTCGTCCTTTGCATACAAATGCTGTGATCTTTGCTTTTGTGGGTAATGCAATTTTTATGGGGGTTTATTATTCGCTTCCGAGGTTGTGTAAATCTTCGATGTTCAGCAAAGCGTTGAGCAACTTTCATTTCTGGGGATGGCAATTAATTATTGTTGCTGCCGCTATAAGCTTGCCGATGGGATTTACGACAAGTAAGGAATACGCCGAACTCGAATGGCCAATCGATATTGCAATTGCTGTAGTGTGGATCGCATTCGGTATAAACATGTTCGGTACGATAATTAAACGCCGTGAAAAACACATGTACGTTGCAATCTGGTTTTACATTGCCACCTGGGTTACCGTTACTGTTTTGCATGTTGTCAACTCTATCGAGCTTCCGGTTTCATTTCTTAAAAGTTATCCTGTTTATGCTGGCGTGCAGGATGCGTTAGTTCAGTGGTGGTATGGGCATAATGCGGTTGCATTCTTCTTAACAACTCCATATTTGGGTTTGATGTATTACTTTCTTCCTAAAGCGGCGAACAGACCAATTTATTCTTACAGGTTATCCATCATTCACTTTTGGGCTTTGATTTTTATTTATATCTGGGCTGGACCCCATCATCTTTTATATTCTGCTCTTCCGGATTGGGCACAATCGTTAGGAACAGTTTTTTCAATTATGTTGATCGCACCTTCCTGGGGCGGTATGATAAACGGATTGTTAACGCTGCGAGGTGCATGGGATAGAGTTAGAGAAGATCCAATCTTAAAATTTATGGTTGTTGCCGTTACTGCTTATGGTATGGCAACTTTTGAAGGTCCGATGCTTTCGCTAAAAAACGTAAATGCAATTGCTCACTTTACCGATTGGATAATTGCACACGTTCACATCGGTGCTTTAGGCTGGAATGGATTTTTAACATTTGGTGTTCTTTACTGGCTTATCCCAAGAATGTGGAAGACCCAGTTATTTTCGCGTAAGCTTGCTAACTTCCATTTCTGGATCGGAACACTTGGGATTGTTTTTTATGCATCTTCGATGTACTGGGCGGGTATAACGCAATCGTTGATGTGGAAACAATTTACTGCGCAGGGTGTTCTTCAGTATCCCAATTTTCTTGAAACAGTTTTGCAGATTATCCCGATGTATGTCATCCGAATGATTGGAGGATGTTTATACTTAACCGGTGTAATAGTTATGACGTACAATCTTATCAAAACTGCAAAACAGGGTTCGTTCCAGAAAGAAGAATCTGCCGAAGCTCCGCCATTAGAATTGAAGAGGGATCCGTTCAAATCCGGTTCGCGTCATCGCTGGTTAGAAGGCAAGCCGCTTCAGTTTATTGTAGCTTCCTTAGTTGTGGTATTAATTGGTGGTATAGTTGAAATGGTTCCGACGTTTTTAATCAAATCGAACATTCCGACGATTTTATCTGTAAAACCTTATACACCTCTGGAACTTCAGGGAAGAGATATTTATATAAGAGAAGCATGTAATAGTTGTCATTCGCAGCTTATTAGACCATTTAGATCTGAAACGGAAAGATACGGAGAGTACTCAAAAGCCGGAGAGTATGTTTACGATCATCCTTTCCTGTGGGGATCGAAAAGAACCGGACCCGATCTTCATCGTGAAGGAGGAAAGTATCCGAATGTTTGGCATTACCTGCATATGGAAAATCCGCAAAGTATGTCCCCCGGTTCTATCATGCCGAGATTTCCCTGGCTATTAACAAACGATCTCGATACATCTTACACACGAAAGAAAATAAGTGTAATGAGAACTCTGGGTGTGCCGTATCCCGAAGGTTATGAAAATATTGCCAACGATGATTTAACAAAACAGTCTGAAAAAATCGCACTCGATTTACAACAAAACGGCGCTCCGGCTGAACCGAATAAAGAAATTATCGCGCTTATTGCTTACCTGCAAAGACTCGGTACCGATATTAAAGGCGATAGTTTATCAACAGGTAATTAGGGAGAAGAAATATGTTTAATAATTATTTACAAGCTATCGAAGGAGTCGAGATTTACCCGGTCATCGGCTTGATTATTTTTTTAGTCGTTTTTACCTCAGTCGTTGTCTGGGTTTTAAGGCTCGATAAAAACTATTTGCGTGAAGCAGAAAGACTTCCTCTTGATAACAATAGTGAAATCGACAAAACCCTAAGCTTTAAAAATTTAACAGGTGGTTCAAATGAAAGTTAAGTTTAGCAGCACAAAATTTTATTTTACTGTCCTGTTTATATTTTCTTTTTTCAGCCGGGCTTTTGCCGAAGGCGAAGCAGACTTTCCTCCTAACTATTATGACATCGTTGCGCTTGTGCTGCTGCTTATCGTCATAATTGCTTTTGGCGGCTTAATCTATTTTGAAGAATTAAAAAATAAAAGCGTTCCTGAAAAAAAATCAGATCTCCTGTCAAAAATTCGTAGTTCATTAACACGTTCCGTTCCAGTTGAACAGGAAGAGGATATTTTATTAGATCATGATTATGATGGAATAAAAGAATTAGATAACAGGATTCCGCCATGGTACACGTACCTGTTTTATGTTACAATAGTTTTTGCGATAGGTTATATGTTGTACTACCACGTTCTCTCATCGGATAGATCTATGTATGATGAGTATAAAGAGGAGATGCAAGCTGCACAAATGCAGAGAGAGGAATTAGAAAATAGCGGAACATTTATTAATGCCGAAAATGTAAAGTTGCTAACGGCTCCAGCCGATCTTTCGGCAGGTAAAACAATTTTTGATGCTAACTGCGTTGCATGCCATAGACCGGATGCAGGCGGATTAGTTGGTCCGAATTTAACCGATGATTACTGGATTCACGGCGGTGGAATTAAAAATGTTTTTCATATTATCACAGAAGGCGTTCCTCAAAAGGGAATGATAAGCTGGAAATCCCAGTTAACTCAAAAGCAAATACAGGAAGTTGCAAGTTTTGTTCTCAGTTTAAAGGGAACTAATCCGGCAAATCCAAAACCGAGGCAAGGAGATTTATGGAAAGAACCGGAATCTTCTAATGAAAAGGAAAAAGAATAACAGTAATATTGTACCGCGAATTGATGAAACTTATGCAGGGAGATTGTATTTAACGAACTATGAATGAAATTGTTAAGGAAGAAAATATAAAGGGGGAAGAGCACCAGACTTTCAGGAACGAACTGGCTACGGTTAGTAAAGAGGGGAAACGTAAATGGATATTCCCGAAAAAGCCTCGCGGTAAATTTTATAATGCACGAAACTTAGTAAGCATCGTTCTTCTTCTTATTCTATTTGTAACTCCATTCATCAAGCTTAACGGTTACCCGTTTATGCTTTTCGATTTCCCGAACAGGAATTTTATTTTATTCGGAATTCCTTTCGGTCCACACGATTTCTTCCTCTTTGTTCTTGCGATGATTGCAACTTTAGTTTTTATTATTCTGTTTACGGCAGTATTCGGAAGAGTATTTTGCGGGTGGGCTTGTCCGCAAACAATTTTTATGGAAATGGTTTTTCGAAAAATTGAATACTGGATTGAAGGCGACTATAGAGAACAAAGAAGATTAAAAGCCGCCCCATGGTCAGGCAAAAAGATTTTCAAAAAAGGAACCAAGCACGGAATATTTTTTGCGATATCTTTCATCATCGCTAATTTTTTTCTTGCTTACCTCATCGGAATGGACAAGCTGATAGGAATAATAACCGATCCGCCTTCAAAACATTTACAGGGATTACTTGCAATTACGATTTTCTCAGGAGTTTTTTATTGGATCTTCTCGTATTTCCGTGAGCAGGTTTGTACTCTTGTTTGTCCTTACGGAAGATTGCAGGGTGTTTTATTGGATAGAGATTCCGTCGTTATCGCTTACGATCATGTAAGAGGAGAACCAAGAGGGAAAATAAAAAAGAACGAAGATCAAAGTAATCTTGGTGATTGTATTGATTGCCACATGTGCGTTGATGTTTGTCCAACCGGTATCGATATCCGTGATGGAATTCAACTTGAATGTGTAAACTGTACTGCTTGCATCGATGCCTGCGATGAAGTGATGGAAAAGATAAGCAGATCGAAAAAACTTATAAAGTTTGCATCAATTAATTCAATTGAGAAAAAAACTAAATTCAGATTCACACCACGTGCTATTGTTTATTCCGTTTTGCTTTTTGTGCTTACCGGAGTTTTATCGTACCTGCTTGTAACAAGAACCGATTTCAGTGTAAATATTTTAAGAACACCGGGAATGATGTTCCAGGAACAACCGGGCGATAAGGTAAGCAATCTTTACGATCTGAATGTTGTGAATAAAACTTTTAATAAAGCGGATATTAATTTGAAACTTGAAAACATCAACGGCGAATTGCAAGTAATAGGCAAAAAGCTTGAAGTCGATCCGCAGGGAATTATCGATGCAAAGTTTCTTCTTATCATTCCGAAAAGCAGCTTGCATAACATGGTAACACCGATTAAGATAGGCGTTTATAACGGTGATAAATTAATAAATGAAATTTCAACCTCGTTACTTGGTCCGGTTAACAAAAAAGAGATAGAAAAAGATGAAAAAGAAAGCTAACTGGGGAACAGGGATTTTCATTTCTTATGCTCTGTTTATGTTTCTTGCCATTTTAGCAGCGGTTTATTTTATGAACCAGGAAGTTGATCTTGTAACCGATGATTATTATCAGCAGGAAATAAAATACCAGGATCAGATCGATAAAATTGAACGGACAAATGCTTTACCGGAAAAACCAGCTATCGATTTTGATGGAGTAGGAGTTAAAGTTTCATTTCCCGAATCTTTATTTAAAAAGAATGTAACTGGTAAAATTCATTTTTATCGTCCATCAAATCCTGCCAAAGATTTTGACATTCCTTTAAATGTTAATACTGAAGGATTTCAATTAATCTCTACTAAAAAAATGGAGACGGGCTTCTGGCGTTTAAAGTTAAATTGGAAGATGGAAGGAAATGAATATTACAGTGAGAAGGAAATTATACTCAATTAAAAATTATAAATTAAAATTTAAAAAATGGGATTTGGATTAACCTGGATTCCAACATTCTAAAATGACACCTGAAATATTAACAGCTTTTACAATCGGTTTTCTCGGAAGTTTTCATTGCATTGGTATGTGCGGACCGATTGCAATTGCATTACCCGTTCCAAATTCATCGAACCTTTCATTTTTTACAGGAAGAATTCTATACAACATTGGCAGAGTTGTAACATATTCTTTTTTAGGATTGCTGTTCGGATTAGTCGGTGGAAGAATTGCTCTTACCGGTGCTCAGCAAGTTGTTTCTATTATTCTTGGAGTTTTGATTATAATCGCTGTCTTATTACCGCAGCGATACAAAAACATTTTTGTTCAACATAAGTTAGTTCAAAAACTTGCGCAACCTTTAAAATCAAACATTAGCATACTTTTTAAGAAAGGAACTTTTTCAGCATTGTTCCTCATCGGAATTCTAAACGGTTTTCTTCCATGCGGATTCGTTTACATAGGTCTTGCCGGATCGATAGCAAGCGGTGATGCAATTTCCGGCGCTGCTGTTATGATGCTTTTTGGATTGGGTACTGTACCGGCAATGTTCGCAGCAACTGTATTTGGTAAATTTATTAATGTTGGAATAAGAATGAAGTTAAGAAAAGCCGTTCCTGTTTTTGCTATTCTTCTTGCTGCTGTTTTTATTATGCGTGGAATGAACCTGGGGATACCATATCTCTCACCAAAAATATCTACAACGCACGTTGAAGAAAATAATCTCGATTGTCACTGAAACTTTCCTTTCTATTTATCTTATCCTTCTCTAATAAATATTCTTATTCGAATTTCCTTAACATTAGCTATATAGTATTTCATTAATTTGTAAGTATTTTGGATATATAATACTTGATATAATTATTGACAATTACTATCCGCAGAATTAGTTTTTGTAATCTAATGAACGCTCTTTAAGAAAATAATATTGACGGGTGAAATTCTAAACCATAACAAGGAAAAGATATGAAGCCGCACACCGATTTTAGTTGGAAATAGGTTTTCGAAGTGCAAGGAAATGCCAACGATGTTATAGTTCAACGATTCGAAAATGGATTAACCTTATTGCTGTAGAAAAAATTACACCATTTGTTCAAAAAATAAGCTAATTATAAAGCCCTATAGTTGGTATGATTTTGCTATGTTTAATGTGTTAGATGATTTCTTATAATTATAATTGGCAAAATAGAACGGCGAATAAATCAATATTATAATGGAAACTGTTGAAAAGAAAACAAAGGCTGAACTGATAGAAGAGCTGGAAATTTTAAAAGCCCGGAATAAAGAGCTTGAAGATTTTCATAGTAAGTTTAGCCAAAGTCGCGAAGAAGAATGGAAGGAAAATAAAGAACGATCTCGCAGTTTTATAGAGTCTGCTGTAGATGGATTCTTTTTATTCGATGCGGAATTGAATAATATCGAAATGAATAAAGCTGCTCAGGAAATAACAGGTATAAATCGTAAAGATGCATTTGGGAAAAATATCTTAGATGTTATACCGGGTATTCGGGAAAATGGTAATTATATTAAATATAAAAATGTGATTGAGACAGGACAACCGTTATTCCTGCCTAACCATTTGTTCCCTGTCAAATCCGGTCAACTAAATATTGATCTTAAAGCATTCAAAATTGGTGAAGGTCTCGGCGTTGTTTTTTCGGACATCACAAAACGCAAACAAACTGAGGAAGCAGTAAAGCAAAGTGAGAAACAATATAAGAACTTATTTAATGAAAATATTAGTGCCGATTATTTAGTTACTCCTTCGGGAAAATTTCTTTATTGTAATAATACTTTTGTAAATATGTTTGCCTACAGTTCGCAGGACGATGTGTATTTGATAAATGCCTCTGCTTTATATGAAATAGAAGAAGATAGACTTGAGTTTTTGAATCAAATTAATAAGAAGAAAAAACTAAACTTGTATGAACATCGGCTTGTGAAGAAGGATGGTGAGGTCATCACCGTTTTAGAAAATTCGATGGGAATATTTAGCGATGATGGTGAACTGATCCAGATTGGCGGTTATATAATTGATATAACACAACGTAAACAAATGGAGGAAGAATTAAGGGAATCCCTTATGCAGTTGAGAAATCTGGCTTCACATCTGCAAACCATCAGGGAAGAAGAAAGAACAAAAATTGCCAGGAACATTCATGATAGTATGGGGCAGATTTTAGCCATGTTGAAAATAAATCTTTCTTTGATTGAAAGCGAAATAAAATCCAAAAAGACACCGATAAAACAATTACACTTATTGGAAGAGCTAAAAGATATGAAAGTTGCTGTTGATGATGCTGTTCAAAAAACCCGCGAATTGATAAGAGAATTACGACCGGAAGTTCTGGATAATCTTGGTTTGCTTGAAGCGCTTAAATGGCAGGCGAAAGAATTTGAAAATCGTAACCAGATAAGGTGTTCATTTACACCTGAGGTGAAGAAAATTGATTTAGACATGCAGAAATCGATAGCAATTTTTAGAATATTTCAGGAAATACTTTCAAATGTTTTAAGGCATTCAAAAGCAACTCTTGTAAAGATTAATTTTTTCAGGGAAGATGAAAATCTAATTCTCGAAGTTAATGATAACGGTGTAGGTTTTTCGAAAAGCAGAATATCTCATCCGGATTCTTTCGGATTATTGGGAATGAAAGAGCGGGCACACGTATTTAGAGGAGAACTTACCATCAATTCGGAGAAAGGGAAGGGAACGACAATAATATTATCAATCCCTGTAAGCTAATATTGTAAAATTTATTATGGCAAAAATATTAATAGCAGATGATCATAGTATTATAAGAGCAGGGATAAAAAGAATTCTTGAGCAAGAAACCGACTTAAAAGTTATAGGTGAAGTTGGAACCGCTTACGAAGTTTTAGAATTCGTCAACAAAAATGATTTTGATTTGTTGCTGCTCGATATTAACATGCCCGGTGCCAGCGGACTTGGACTTTTAAAGGACGTTAGAAAAATCAAACCTCAGATCAAAGTACTTGTATTAAGTATTTATCCTGAAGAGAGTTTTGCAGTCGGTGCATTCGAGCTGGGCGCTTCAGGTTATCTTACAAAAGAAAGTTCACCGGAGTTATTAGTTAAAGCGATTCGTAAGATTATTAATGGTGGAAAATATTTAAGTGAAGATTTGGGGGAAAGGCTTGCTTCCAGGATCGATCTTGAGAGTACAAAGGTTCTTCACGAAAGACTCTCGACAAGGGAAACAGAAGTTCTCTTATTTATTGGGGAAGGAAAAACAAGTGCCGAGATAGCAACTAAGTTAGGTATAAGTGTAAATACGGTTGCCACTTATCGTGCCCGAATTTTAGAGAAAATGAATATGAACTCGAATGCGGCTCTCATCCATTATGTAATAAAAAATGAGCTATTGAAGTAAGAGAAATCTGCCATACTGAATAGTGCAATTTTCTGCAATTTTTTCTCTATGTGCTCTTTTTAAGTAATTTTCTAAGAAACAGGCTTTTTATCCTTCCTTGTTGTAGTTAAAACCATGACAGAAAAATCAATGGTTTAGCGATACCCGCATATAGCAAATTATTATAGATTCAAAGCCATAAATCAACAGATTTTCTAAAAGTTTAATAGTAGGAATTTTTTAAGACAGCACTAAAAATTTTAATGAAGCAATTAAGAAGTGATTGAATATATAAAAATATCGCTACATCAACAATCAGCAGGAAAATTATTTACCCCGTTTGTGTTTGGATTTTTTGGTTACGCAATTTTTCTTTTGATAATGTATGTATTGAAAAGCATTGCATCTGTAATGAATCCATCTGCTCCTTCACTTAGTTTTTATCAGGCATTACTAATTAGTTTAACAGGATTTATACTCTTCTTTGCAATGAAGATCATAGAAATTATAAAAAATTGAATTATACAATATTATTTTAATAACATTTGTCGGAGAACGGAAATGATAGTTGGATTTATTATGATGTTAACAGTTGTTTCTTTTGTGTTTTGGCTGATGGTAGATGGAAAAACTCAAAATCAATAGGGCTTCGAGTTTATCGAAAGAAATATTCGATTTATTCATTAACCCTCTAATTATCGGTTCCTATGGCTTTGCATCACTTTTTATGGTACTGCTTGCAATAAAGGCATTAGGATTGTATTTAGGAAACTATGATAAGATAGTTGTCACAACCAATGATATCTTACTTAGTCTCTGGGGGTTTATATTTTATTTCGTTTTAAGATTGATTGCGAATCTGAATCGGAGAACTAAATTGAGCAGGACAAAGAATTTTAAGCTTGGGGACAAAGTAAAAAACCTCATCTAAAGCAGAACAAATTTTTAAACCGGCATATCGATACTTGAACGGGACAAGGCTCGCAAATATTTTACAACGAAGAAAGTTATTATGGAAGATTCTGTTAAAATCCTCATATTGGAAGATCTTTCAACCGATGTTGAATTAATTCTTGACAGAATTCAAGACACTAAATTAAAGTTCTCGCATCTTTGGGTGGAAAGTGAAGAAGAATTTAGAAAAGGCATCCTCGAATTTACCCCCGATATTATAATCTCCGACTATATGCTTCCAAATTACACCGGTCTGGAAGCACTGCATTTAGCATCTAATCTTTGTCCCTCAACTCCTTTTATAATTGTAACCGGCGAAGCCAATGAGGATGTAGCAATTGAATGCAGAAAATTTGGGGCGATTGAGTATGTAATGAAAGAGCATTTAAAAAGTATTGGACCTGCCATAAAGCAATCTTTAGAAAAGAAACATCTAAAAGTAAATAAAGAAAAAGCAGAGAAATCGCTAAAGGAAAACGAAGAGAAATTCCGTTCAATTTTTGAAACTGCAATTGATGCAATTTTAATTGCCGATGATGACGGAAACATCACTTCCTTTAATGATAGTTTTCTTTACCTATTTGGTTATGAGACAGAAGAAATACAAGGACAACCATTTGCAAATCTAATCCGGCAAAAACCTGGTGAGGAAACTTCGTTTGATATCAGGCGTATCCCTATAAATAAAGAACAGCAGTTTGAGAATAAACAAATAAGAGAATTAGAAGGACAAAGAAAAGACGGCTCCATTTTTCCATTGGAATTATCACTTTCGGATTGGAATGCTAACGGTAATCATTTTTTTACGGTGATTATTCGCGATATAACAGCTAGAAAACAAGTTGAATTAGCTCTTATAAGAGAAAAAGAAAAATCGGATGAAATAAACAGGTTGAAATCATGTTTTCTGGCAAATATAAGTCATGAAATCAGATCTCCTTTAGTTGAAATTCTTGGCTTTGCACATATACTGCTCGAAGAATTATCGGATTCAAAGCATCTGGAAATGGCTCAGAATATTCTTATGGGAGGTAAAAAACTAAAATATATATTAACTCAAATACTCGATTATACATCTGTTGAAGATAATAAGTGTGAAGTTCTATTGAAACCATCCAATCTATTTGAATTAGTGAATGATGTTGTTAAATCGTTTTCAAAGGAGATAGAGTTAAAAAATATTTATATCAAAATTAAATGCCAGGATGATAATGTTATTGCAAACGTGGATGAAAAGCTGTTGAGAATTGTGCTGAATAATTTGATAAGTAATTCCATTACCTTCACTGAAAAGGGCGGGATAACTTTAAACGTTTATAAATCGAGAGTGATTGGTAAATTTTTAGCAAATGTAAGTATAAAAGATACGGGTGTAGGGATCCCATTGAAAGATCAGGAAAATATTTTCAGACCGTATCAACCGGGTAGAAAAATTCTTAAAAAAGATAATGAAGGTTTGGGTCTTGGATTAGCAGTTGCCAAAAGAATGGTAAGACTAATGCACGGAGAGATTGAATTAGAAAGTGAGCTCAATGAAGGATCGATATTTACTATTCATTTGCCATTATGTATTGAAGATAGAAATTCTGAAATGTATGCCGTTGTTAATAATTATTTGATCGAATCGAACAAATTTCAAACTTTAAACTAAAAGAGTAGCTATTGAAATTATTACTGGTAGAAGATAACAATTTAACAGCAATAATTTTAACTAATTATTTAAGTGATTCGTTTAGCGTCCATGTTGTCCGTACAGCTGAAGAAGCAATTGATTTTGTTAATCAAAATTCATATTCAATGGTCTTAATGGACATTGACCTGGGGGCAAATAAAAATGGAATGGATATTGCAATAAAGATTAAAAATATTGACAATTATAAAGAAGTGCCAATTATTTCAGCTTCTTCATACGCAATGCCGGTAGAAAAAGAAAAAATTATGTCAGGCGGCTGTTTCATCGACTATTTATCCAAGCCATTTGAAAAGCATGAAATAATTAACCAAATACACAGTGTATTGAATTTAGTTGAATAAATCATGAACAAAGAACTCCATATACTGATACTTGAAGACATAGCAGCCGACGCTGAGCTGTTGGAGGGAGAATTACGTAAAGAAAATATCTCGTTTTCCTCGATGTGTGTTGAAACGGAAGAGGAGTATATAAAAGAACTTAAAGATTTTAATCCGGATGTTATTATTTCCGACTATAGACTGCCAACTTTTGATGGTATGTCTGCACTTAAGATTACAAAAGAGATATCTCCTTCAGTTCCTTTTATAATCGCAACCGGTTCCTTGAATGAAGAAATTGCCGTTGATTGTATAAAAGCCGGTGCGACAGATTATATTATTAAAGACCATCCTTCACGTCTGGGTCCTGCAGTTAAAGCAGCATTGGAAAAGAAGGCGCTGATAGAAGCAAAAATAAAAACAGAAGCTGCATTGCGTGAGAGTGAAGAATTTAACAGACGCATCATTGAAAGCAGTAATGATTGCATAAATATTTTAGATTTTGAAGGAAATCTTTTGTTCATGAATGACGGAGGTAGAAGACTTTTAGAAATTGATGATAACGATCCGGTCCTTAACAAGTCATGGCTGGAATATTGGGATGGTACGGACAGGCAATCGGCTCTGGAGGCGATTAATAAAGCGGCGAATGGTAATATAGGTGCCTTCCAGGGTAATTGTCCGACTAAGAAAGGAAAATCAAAATGGTGGGATGTTTTAATATCTCCAATTACTAACTCTGATGGAAAAGTTGAAAGACTATTAGCAGTTTCCCGTGACATTACTGAAATTAAAAATCAAGCTGCACAACTGATGCAGGCAGAAAGAATGAGCACTGTTGGTACTTTGGCTTCGGGTGTGGCGCATGAGCTAAACAATCCATTAATGGGAGTTCTTGGTTTTACTCAATACTGCATCAAACATACACCCATCGATGATAAAAGACATGAAGTGCTTAAAGACGTCGAGTTTGAAGCGCTGCGCTGTATAAGTATCGTGGAAAATCTTTTAACTTTTTCGCATATGGGCAAAGAAGGTATAGAAGAGAAGCGGGATGCAAGCTGTGCAGATATTCTAGAACGGGTTTTAAAATTATTATCATATCGTATTGAACGGGAACGGGTTAAATTTGTTAAGAATTATACAAACGGGGTCATCGATGCCCGCGTGCAGGTAAATGCCGTTCAGCAGGTTTTTCTGAATATTATTGTTAATGCAATGGATGCATTAAGGGAAAGCGACAAAAAAGAAATTCACGTTGATATTGAGCGCGAACAGGAATTAAGCCGGGTAATAATTGAAGATACGGGAGAAGGTATTTCTCCAAATAATATAGGAAGGATTTTTGATCCCTTTTTCACCACGAAACCTGTCGGAAAAGGAACGGGTCTTGGACTTTCAATTTCGCGAAGTATTATAGAAAGCAATGATGGAAAGCTTACCTGCGAAAGTGAACCCGGTAAGGGAACAAAGTTTACAATTCAACTTTCAAAAAACAATAATGGAGTATAAAATGACCAAGCGTATTTTAGTAATTGATGATGATGAAGGAATAAGAAAATTGTTTCTACGTGCACTGGAGGATACACCTTACCAGGTAGATACGGCAGAATCCGGGGAAGAAGGTGTAAAGATGCATGACGTATATAGATATGAATTAATTTTTCTTGATCTCAACATGCCCGGTATGAACGGTATTGAAACCCTAAGCGCAATACGGGCTAACGATAAAGAAATTCCTATTTACATTATAACTGCATTTCACCAGGACTATCTTGAAGCGATAACGGATATTTATGAGAAAGGATTAAAATTTAAAATAGCTCATAAACCGCTTTCGATAGACTACATTGTTTCGATAGCAACAGAAACTTTGGAAGGTACAAAAGTAAAGCAATTTATGAAAAAGGTACTAAGTATATAAACGCTATTAATGTAAGATAATTATCCAGGAGGATAAAAAATGAATAAACGTATTTTAGTAATAGATGACGATAGAATCATCAGAAAGTTATTTTTGCATGCATTGGAGGATACAAAGTATCAGGTGGATACTGCCGAATCAGGCGAGAAAGGTATAGAAATGCACAGTGAATTTAAGTACGATTTAATCTTTCTCGATCTCAATATGCCGGGTATGAACGGCATTGAGACTTTGCGCGAAATACGGAAGACTGATCCGGATATTCCCGTATACATTGTAACAGCTTTCTATAAGGAATTTCTTGAAGAGATTAGCAGTGCCATCGATGACGGTTTAAAATTCGAGATTACGCACAAGCCGATTACACCGGATGGAATCGTTTTTATTGCGAAGAGCACCGTGGGTAGTGAGAAAGTACACACCGAAAATTAATAGTTCGTTGTAGTTAAGATGATATATAGAGCGGGTATTTTCGAGTTCATCACAATAAGGTAATATTCCACACGAAAATAATTTTTCGGAAAAAAAGTGCACTTTTAACGAATATCGCATTTAGATCATTACAGGAGAATTAATTGCGTATTAGAACAGTTAGAAATAAACTCTGTTTTACAAATAACAATTTGTAAGGATAAAAATGTGTAAACGAATATTAATAGTCGATGACGATACAGCTACCAGGAAGCTGTTCTCCCGGGCATTGGAAGATACTACTTATGCAGTTGATACCGCTGAATCCGGAGAACGAGG
>Ga0210133_1000474_pt1 | contig 14353 bp, 9 predicted proteins | sample Joice_ThreeSqC_D_2_FD_184874 | JGI IMG/M metagenome (GOLD analysis project Ga0210133, IMG submission 184874) | Wetland microbial communities from San Francisco Bay, California, USA, that impact long-term carbon sequestration - Joice_ThreeSqC_D1... | ecosystem: Environmental > Aquatic > Marine >...
TCCCCATTTGGAGCAAGTTGTTTTTTCTTTTCCCGGCTTATTAATATCTCTTCATCGGTTAAATATATTTCAGGTTCGATGGATTGTGGTTCAATTCCAATCTTTCTAACCATATCAAGACAATAATCAGCCTCGTGCCTTAAGGGGATGTATTTTTTCCTATCAACAAATTTTGAAAAGCTCAGTAACTGGTATAGCTTATGTCCGACACCGATTCTGTTTGGGATTATGCTAAAGAATAAAATCCAGTTCAGTCTTTCATTAGGCAAAAGCATAAAAGCATGATTGAATTTAAGTTTTCGGATCGTTCTTACTAAAACCCCAAATGTTTTTTTATTACCATTATCATCTTCATCGTATAATATTATTGAATCAACATTAGGATTATTTCGGTAGATATCTTTTGTGTACTTACTTACCAGCACTGCTATAAAACTATCCGGGTAAGCCCGTTTAATTTCACGGGGAATCGGTGTGGAAAGAACAACATCGCCAATGCGGTCAATTCTTGCAATTAAAACACGAAGCTGTTTTTTCTTATTCAATTTCAGCCCACAAAGCAACTAATTGTTGAGCATATAAGTTTCTTCACTTCGTAAATATAATTCAATTATATAAATCATTTTGTATCTTTATAAAAATTTGAACTTATGCGGGGTTACTATGCAATTTAATCTAGAAGGAATAGACATCATCATTCTTCTGCTCTATCTTGTTTTTATAATGTGGAAGGGATTTAGTTTTGCTAAGAAACAGGACAATGCTGAAGAATATTTTCTTGCCGGAAGATCGCTCATCTGGCCTTTAGTCGGTTTGTCGCTTTTTGCATCTAACATAAGCAGCAGTAGCCTAGTCGGTTTAGCTGGAAGCGGGTATGAAACCGGCATCTCGGTATACAGTTACGAATGGATGGCAGCAGTTGTTCTTATTTTGTTTGCAGTTTTCTTCCTTCCTTTCTACATCAGGTCAAAAATTTATACAATGCCGGAGTTTCTTGAAAGAAGATACGATGCAAAAGTAAGATATTACTTTTCTGCTTTAACAATTATTGGAAATATCGGTATAGATACAGCAGCAACTTTGTATGCCGGCGCATTAGTTATAAAAATTATTTTCCCACAGATTGAATTGTGGGAGTCAATTCTTGCCCTTGCGGTTCTTTCGGGTTTATATACAATTGCAGGCGGGTTAAGAGCCGTTGTTATGACCGATGCTTTCCAGGCTGTTGTACTTGTAATCGGGTCTATTGTTATAACAGTTCTTGCATTTATTAAAGTGGGTTCGTGGAATGCAGTTATGGATGCAACTCCGGCTGATCATTTTAATATTATCCAGTCGGTAAATGATAAATTTCTTCCATGGCCCGGGTTGTTTACCGGTGTTTTACTACTCGGGTTTTATTTCTGGGGAACAAATCAATTTATTGTTCAGAGAGCGCTCGGTGCTAAAAATATTAAACACGGACAATGGGGCGCACTGTTTGCCGGATTGTTAAAGCTAACGGTATTGTTCATAATGGTATTTCCGGGAATTTTTGCCAGGGCTCTTTATCCAAATATTGAAAAAGCAAATCTTGTTTACCCGACTTTGTTATTCGATCTTCTTCCTCCCGGTTTACTTGGATTGGTGCTTGCCGGTTTGCTTGCTGCGATGATGTCAAGTATAGATTCGGCATTAAACTCCGCATCAACATTAGTAACAATGGATTTTGTTAACAAACTGAAGCCGGGTATTTCAGGCAAAGCATTAATGTGGGTTGGAAGAATTGTTACGTTTGTCTTTATGATTCTCTCTGCAATCTGGGCGCCACAGATAGATAAGTTCCCGACCTTGTGGGAATATCTGCAAAATGCTTTATCGTATATTGCCCCGCCGATTGTCGCATTATATGTTGTTGGTCTTTTCTGGAAAAGAGCGAATCGGCATGGTGCACTTGCAGCTATTATTGTTGGTATTGCCGGATCAGTTTTCTTTTTCTTTTCATCCAACTTAACTTGGATTCCTCAAATACACTTTCTTTACATAGCAGGAATTCTTTTTATAATATGCTCTTTCTCTATAGTAGTTGTTAGTCTTTTAACGGCTCCTCCATCAGAGAACAAAATAAAAGATTATACATGGTCTTTAAAGATTTACAACAAAGAAACACAGGAGCTTACGGAAATTCCCTTGTACAAAAATTACAGGGTCCAGGCTGTTGCCCTGATGATTTTACTTCTGTTGGTTTTAATTATATACCGATGATGCAACGAAAAAGTGATCTTTTTTTTATGATAGAATTAAATACAAGAATTAATTTAGTCGGCGCATGTATTTAATAAGATGAAAGCAAAAAAATGCCCGGCTTTTAAAACCGGGCATTGATAATAAGTTTAGAAGTTAACGCCAACAGAAAATCTTACAGAACGACCTAGGATAGGGCGACCATTTGCTGAAGAAGGATCGCGCGGATCGCCTTCTGTTAAACCATGATCGTCAGTTAAGTTATCGCCGCTGACATTGAATGTTAGACCACCTGATGTAGATACATCAACCCCAAGATCTAATTTGGAATATGACTTCAATTTAAATACATTATCTCTGCTGTCCCAGCGATCCCCTATGTATCTAATTGCACCATATATTGTTGCAGTAATAGTGTTACTAAGCGGAAAATCATAACTTGGTGCAAGACGAAATTGAAAATCAGGCTGACGCCAGATTTTATTTCCAACTGTTTCAGGAGCTTTAGCAGCTTCTGTTATTTCCCCATTTTGATATGTTCCTATAAGATTTAAGCTGAATCCACTTACGTGTAATCCTCCATCTATTTCAACACCGAAGGTTCGCGTTTTTAAAAGCGCAGATGCTCTTGCAGATAATACATCTCCATCAAACTGCTCAACCATGTTTACGAAACCTGTAATAAACAAACTATAGATTCCTCGGTCAATTTTAACTCCCAGTTCAAACTGGTTGAATAAATTAGGATCTACTTTTCCAGAAATACCTACAATTTTACCAGTGGAATTAGTATCTATAGTGCCACTTTTTAAGTTATAAACATTACTTCTAACATCGTCGAAATTAGTGAATAAAGAACCTTTTGATCCCCGAATGAAGAACCCGATATTATTATTAACTGCATAGTTAAGAGCGGCTGTTCCAGCCCAATCATTTCCATCTAGATCAGCCATCAGATCTGCTACACCATCAGGATATGTTCCGGCACCATCTAATGTGTAATTAAGATTAAAGAAATCATAACGGGCGCCTAAATCTAATCTGAATTTATCTGATATCTGCCAGGAATCGCCGGCATAAATTGCAGACATTCTTGCATCTCCAGACTCGTTAAGTGTGAAAGCACCGCTAGTAGCGGTACCAGCAATTATATCACCATTTGCAACATTATGAACAGTTACGGTGTTACCAAGCGACCAAAAATCTTCCGAAGACCAGAAAGATTGATATGCACCAACGGTGATTTTATGTTTATCCACTTCATTTGTTAAACTAACATCGTTAGTAATAGATTCAAGTTTCTTCTGCACTACCCAAAACCCATAATTTTGGACAAAACCAGAAGTAATGGTTTTACCGCCAACCGTTTGTAATGTACCGGTTACCGGCATAGGACTACCACCTGGTACAAATCCCAAAGTATTAGCATCTCCGGAAGTGTACGAGAGATTATCGCGGACTGTCCAGCCAGAGCCTAATTCATAGCTAAAATTCAATCCGCTTACAATTCCTTTCCATCCGCGTCCGTTTGAAAAATCAAACTGCGTGCTATCTCCCGCCGAATTTATTCTTAAAGATCGGAATCGTGTAGCATTTCCGAGGGGTGAAAATGTACCTTCATCGTTACCTGAACCTAAAGCCATAGGTAAAATCCACTGACCATGGTCATTAGTAAGCCTTGCAAACCCATTTACAACTCCTTTGTCAAAAACTTTAGTAAGCTGCAATGTAAATTGTGCTCCTCTTTCTGAATTAAATTCAGTATTCCTGATACCGGGTGAAGTACTGACATAACCTCCAACCATATAATAAAACTTTTCTGAAATAGGACCACTTAGAACAGCATCCAATCTTTGCAGGCTATAATCTGAAGTGGAGTACTTAACTCTTCCCATGGTTTGATCAGTTCCTTTTTTTAGATTAAAGTTAGTCGTCAAACCGGATTCACCATTAGAGAATACGGAACTTGGACCACCTCTCAGTGCTTCGGTTGAGCCAATCGTTTCATCAATGCGAAAGATACTGCTCTGTTCGAAGAATGAAAGTGTTTGTGTTCCGTAAATTGGAGCGCCGTTAATTGACATTGTTACAAATGGCGCATCACCAGAAGATGGAAGTCCTCTTACAAAAATATTTGCACCGGCTACACCTCCTGAACTTTCCGACCAGACACCCGGAACAAGATCTAATGCTGCTGCTGTGCTTGGCGGTGCTAATTGTTCCATATCCCGCGGGGATATCGTAGTGATTGAAAAGCTCGCATCTTTCTTTTGTATTCCCGAACCACCTGCTGTACCTGTAATTACAACTCCTTCCATTTCCAGTACGTCTTCTGCGAGTGTAGCATTTTGTGTGGTCGTCTGTCCGTCAGTTACAGAAATAGAAAATTCTTGGCTCTTAAAACCAACTGCGCTAAACCGGATAGTATAACTACCTGCATTAACGCTCTTAATTATGAATGATCCATCCGAAGCAGACGCAGCTCCAAAGTTTGTCTGAATAAGTAAAACATTTACACCGGGAATTCCGTTTCCCTGGGTATCTGTAACTTTTCCCGAAACGGTTCCCTCTGCAAATACGGATATGTTAATAAATAAAAGAAGAGCTACGGAACACATAAATATTTGCCGTAACATTGATGTATAATTGTGGCTCATTGTGACTCCAACTTGTTTGTGAATAGGTTATTTAATGTGGGATTAAACTTTGCAGTAAGATTTTTTACATGATCATATGTGGTTCTACGAGTATTCATGTTCAGAAAAATTAACATTGAGCTTAAAAAGCAAAAAAATATTTTAGCTAATAATTTTTAAAATTGGAGCTAAATTCAGTCTAATAATGCTCAACGTTTTTTCAACTTAAATATATACTCAATAATTCACAAGTTTATTTATCACAAATGAAACTACCGTGTTTCAATAAGGGTAAATATTTTATATCTTTTATAGTACACACAAAAATTAACCCGCTGAGGATATAATGCAGAAATTTAAAGTCAAATTATCTCTCTATATTAATTATTTCGTAATCGGATTGATGCTCAATAGTGTAGGCATAGTAATCCTTCAGGTAATTATACATTATAATGTAAGCGAAGGAGGGGCAAGTGTTCTTGAAGCATTTAAGGATTTGTCAATTGCGATATTTTCTTTCCTGCTTGCTTCGTACATTCCGAAATTCGGTTATAAGAGATCAATGTTAACGGCGCTGCTTGTTGTAACCTTTGCTTCGCTTGGGATGAGATTCTTTGATGGATTTTTAATGTCTAAGATATTATTTGCTGCTACAGGTTTCAGCTTCGGGTTAATTAAAGTCTCTGCTTATTCAACCGTTGGATTGATTACTGAAAACTCAGATGAACATGCTAGCGTTATGAGTGTGCTCGAAGGAATTTTCCAGGTAGGAGTGCTTTCCGGTTACTGGATATTCGGATTTTTTATCGGTGACGGCGGGCCCGGTTCAGAAGGATGGCTGAATACTTACTGGGTGCTTGCAGTTCTATGCATGATAGCATTTTTCAATTTATTAACTGTAAAATTAGATGAGAGTGAAGTAAAAAGAGCCGAAACTAAATTCTCGATTGTTCATGAATTTGTTGAAATGATTGCCTTGATTCGTTTTCCTCTTGTGCTTGTTTTTATTTTCAGCGCTTTTCTTTATGTTCTTATTGAACAAAGCATACAGACATGGCTGCCTACGTTCAATAAAAGCATTCTCCAGTTACCGAACGCTATTAGCGTTCAGATTGTCAGCATCTTCGCCGGGGCAATTGCGTTTGGCAGAATTGCAAGCGGTTACTTCATCAAGAAATTTTCCTGGATGAAAGTGCTTACATCTGTAATAATCTGTGCTATGCTGCTGGTTATTTTGGTTTTGCCCATCACGAGCGGAATTGAAGTTGGTTCAATCAGCAGCTGGACAGATGTTCCTCTGGCTGGATTTTTACTACCGATGATTGGTTTATTTCTCGGCCCTGTTTACCCGGCATTAAATTCTTCTATCCTTAGTATACTCCCAAAACACAGGCAAAGTGCAATGAGCGGCTTAATTGTTATATTCTCGGCACTTGGCGGAACTACCGGGTCTTTAATCACAGGTTATATTTTTGGAAACTTCAGCGGACAGACGGCATTTTATTTTTCACTTATCCCGATGGGAATTTTATTCGCAGTTTTATTTTTCTATAACAATATAAGAAAGAAGTTCAGGTTCGAGGAGTTTTAAAATGAATTTACGAAAAGTTGATTACATCCAGGTCTCTGGCGAATTATATACGGCTGTGCAATCTTCCGGGGTATTTAAAGATTCAAAAACATTTGTTGATTCGGTTCCCAGAAATGATCCTGCTATGATTATGGATCTTTACAGAAAAGAAAAACCTAGACAGACTTTTGATCTCAGAACATTTATCCTTTCACACTTCGAAGTGCCGGCAGAGATCGAAGAGAAAAAAAGTCTGCAAGCAAAGGGAAGCATGAAAGGGCACATTCAAAATTTATGGAACGTTCTAAAAAGAGATACGCTTTCAAATGTAAATAAATACAGCACATTAATTCCAATTCCCAAGCCTTACATAATTCCTGGCGGAAGATTCAGGGAAATTTATTACTGGGACAGCTACTTTACGATGCACGGTTTGCTTGCCGATGGTGAAATTGAAACTGTTGAAAATATGATTGACAACTTCTCTTACTTGATTGACGAAGCCGGGTTTATTCCCAACGGAAACAGAATTTATTATATAACAAGATCGCAGCCGCCCTTTTTTGCCCCGATGGTTGATCTCGTATGCAGGTTTAAAAATGATTATAAATTGGGATTGAAATATTTACTGCAGATTGAAAATGAATATCAGTTCTGGTGCGGCGATAGAAGTCATCACATTTTAACTTTATCAGATGGAAAAAAATTGAACAGGTATTTTGACCCCGAAGGATTACCAAGAGAAGAATCATATTTTGAAGATGTTCAGACAGCATTGAATTTTTCTACGGATGAAAAGACAAAATTGTATAGCAATATCAGATCTGCTTGCGAATCAGGCTGGGATTTTTCAAGCAGGTGGTTCAGTGATGAAAAATCTGTTTCAACATGTATTACTTCCGGTATTCTTCCGGTTGATCTTAACTGTCTTTTATATTTTTATGAAATATTCATTTCAAAATTAAATGATCTCAACGGGAATAAGTTGAAGAGTAAAACATTTGCAGATTTGGCAAATAACAGGGCAGAATCAATTAATCAAATATTTTGGGATGATGAGAAAAAATTTTATTTCGATTATAACATTAATGAAATGAAACCGGCAAATGTTTATTCCCTTGCTGCATGTTACCCGCTGTATTTTAGAATAGCGGATAAAGAAACAGCAGCATATGTAAAAGAAAAAATTAAATCTGAATTTTTAAAAGACGGTGGAGTTATAACAACATTAAATTATACCGGTCAGCAATGGGATGCGCCGAATGGCTGGGCTCCGCTTCAGTGGATAACGATAAAAGGGCTGCGTAATTATGGATTCAATGAACTTGCTGATAAAATTAAAAAAAGATGGCTGACTTTAAACGAAAATGTATTTAGCCGTACTGGGAAAATGTTTGAGAAATATAATGTCGAAGATATTTCACTACATGCCGGTGGAGGAGAATATCCTTTACAGGATGGTTTCGGATGGACAAACGGGATAGCGAGTGCGTTGTTAAATGATATGGATGAAAAATAATAAATCTTAGTCTTGACAAATCTGTTAACTTTGAAGCATATTACATCACCACTCAAATTAAATATTGATTAAAATTCAAACTTGGTTAAATTTCAACATGTTTGAATTTTTCAATATCCCTAATTAATAATGAATAGCACGCTCATCAATTCTCTGGGAGTTTTAACAGCAGTTCTCTTAATAATCTTTGCTGCATTTGCTTTCTCTTACAGGAAAGGAAAAGTTGTTAGCCATAAAATTCTATCAGCTTTCTTGTTTGCAAATGCAATGTACATCATTGATTTTTCATTGAATACAATTGAAAATGCAACGGGATTAAACCTGCAATGGTTCCATGGAATAGGAAGTTCATTCGGATTTTTATTCGGACCGTTGCTTTTTCTTTATTCAAAATCCATTACTCAAAAAGATTTTACATTCAACAATGCTAAACTGCCGCATTTAGTTTTATTTGTATTTGCATTCCTGAGAATTCTGTTGAATATAAAAATCCCGTTTATATATAGATACGGCGTTTTTAATTTACAGACTGTTACATATATGATTGCCTGTTTTGTTGTTATCATTAATTACAGGAAGGAGATAAAAAATTATTATTCATCAATACAAAAGCTAAATCTCACATGGATGCTTTATATTGTCGGAGCGTTTTTCTTAATGTGGATGGTTGACCTGTTCACATTTATTTTTAACGATATAAAACTACTCGACCCAACCATTGCCAGCTACTTAGTATTTGTTTCTTTGATGATAAATTTTGTATTTGCGATACTTATTTTTTACAAAGCGCTACAGCATCCGGAGATTTTTGCCGGAATTACAGAAGAAGAAAAACCGCAGAAGTATGAACAATCCCGTCTAACAGAGGCAGAAAAAGAAGAATACCTGCAAATGCTCGAGTATTATTTTATTAATGAGAAACCATATCTCAACCCCGAACTGACAATATCAGAAGTTGCAGGTAAGCTGAATGTCTCGCCAAAATATCTTTCACAGGTAATAAATGAATCAATCGGTAAGAATTTTTATGATTTCATAAATTCATACAGGATCGAAGAAGCAAAAAAACAACTAAATATAAATGCTGATTCGAAAAAAACAGTTCTTGAGGTTCTTTATGAATCCGGGTTCAACTCAAAATCGGCATTCAATTCTGCGTTTAAAAAACAGACTGGTTTTACACCGACACAATTCAGAAAACAGGCGGCAATAAATTAATAATTCATAAACAAGTCCTGATTCAGGAAACAGGACGATTTCGTTAATTCTGTGTTATACATTTGCAGCTAAAAAAATCCAGAGGCTTTATGAGAACTTTATTATTTACTATCCTTATTTCAGTTTTTACAGCATCTGTGTCTATACTTGAAGCAAATACAATAAAAGTACCTGAAGACTATACATCAATACAGGCAGCAATAAATGCATCTGTAAACAGTGATACAATTCTCGTTGCATCCGGCACTTACTATGAGAATATCAATTTTAATGGAAAAAATATTCTGCTCACAAGCTATTTTATGTTCAATGAAGATATAAGCTATATAACAAATACAATAATTAATGGCAGCCAGCCCAATCACCCTGATACTGCAAGTTGTGTTTTGTTTATTTCCGGTGAAGACAGCTCTGCTGTTCTGCAGGGTTTTACTTTAACTGGTGGTACAGGCACAAAATGGATTGATGAACATGGCGCAGGTACTTATATAGAAGGAGGGGGAATATTGGTAACACTTTCATCGCCCACAATCAAAAATAATTTAATAATTAATAACGAGGCAATAAGAACCGGCCCGGGAGTTACGAGTGCAGGCGGTGGAGGTATCCGGGTAGGTGATGGTAATCCACATATTTTAAATAATGTGTTTATTTCAAATTCAGGAATGTATGGCGGTGCAATCGTTTTAAATTTTACAGGAGCAGTTGTAAAAAATAATATTATATACAATAATAAAGTTTACCAGGCTGGTGCCATAGCTCCTACATTTGGCGGGGGCGGTATCTGGATCTATAGTAACTTCGGCACCACACTAAAAATAATCGAGAATAATACTATTGTTGGAAACAGTTCATCGGGTCCGGGAAGCAGTGCAGCCGGTAAAGGCGGTGGAATACTTATATGGGCAACTTCTATACAGGCTGCAAACAATATTGTATGGGGAAACACACAAACAATTGGTGAACAAATTAACCAGGTAAGCGGAGGTCCTTCAAATATAACTTACAGCCTTGTTGAAAATGGATGGACAGGAACCGGAAATATTGATCAGTTTCCCGAATTTTCCGACAGTAGTTTCTTTTTATCTTCAAATTCTCCCTGCATTGATGCAGGTAATCCGGATTTAAATTATAACGATCCTGAAGACCCGAACAATACCGGTTTTGCTGAATTTCCTTCTCTTGGCGGATTGAGAAATGATATTGGTGCTTACGGCGGACCAGACCGAAGTTTATCTGCTTCGTTTTTTTTATCGCAAATAATTTTCCCGGACAGCCTTGATTTCGGCAGCATTCAGGCATTTGATACTTCAGCTGTTTCAATTATAATTTCAAATGGAGGAAGCAATTCGTTTGTAATTGACAGTATATTTATTAAAAGTAATCTTTCAAATGTGATTTCAATTGACCAGGTATTTCCGAGTGTTATCTCTCCGTTTGGAACTGATACAATATCAGTAAAATGGATTCCAGTGTCAGGGGGGACACTAAATGATACATTATGGTTATATCATAATAATGGGAATATCAATAATCCTTATGGAATAATAATTATAGGGGACGCTACGCCTTCTTCGGTTCCTGAAGAGCAGAATCAATCACCCTATAAATTTTATATTGAACAGAATTTTCCTAATCCGTTTAACCCGTCTACAAAAATATTATATTCTATAAAAACCACATCTACAGTAAGCATAAAAATATATAATATGATTGGAGAAGAAGTTAAAACATTAGTAAATGAAGAAAAGTCCCCGGGATTATATGAGGTAACTTTCACTGCGAGCGATCTCCCAAGCGGGATTTACTTTTATACAATTGATGCGGAAACTTTTAAAGAAACAAAAAAAATGATTTTGCTGAAGTAGACATTGATTTATAACAATAATTCATGATTTGAAGTTTCCGGCTTAAAGGATTAGTTTAGTCATCATTTTATTTATACGGATTTCTGATGAATAAACTAATCTTTTTATTATCAGCATTTATTATATTTCTTACATCTTGCGGAGGAGAAAAAGAAAAAGGGAGCCCTGAATATATTCAGGAAGTTCGCCAGTGGGAACAGAAAAGAATATCGCGTCTCAAAGAAGAAACAGGCTGGTTAAACCTCGTCGGCTTACTTTGGCTTGATGAAGGTAACAACTCATTCGGATACGCAAAAGATAATGATATAATTTTTCCTTCCGGACCTGAACATATAGGTAACTTGTTATTGAAAGATTCTGTAATAACAATCACTGTTAATCCGGGTGTAAAGGTTTTAAATGAAGGAAAACCTGTAACAGAAATGATAATGAAAGATGATTATTCCGACAGCACGACAGTTCTTACTCTTGGTTCTCTAAGATGGAACATCATAAAAAGAATAAAAGGATTCGCAATCCGTTTACGTGATCTTAACGCATCACTGCTAAAAGAGTTTAATGAAATAGAGAGGTTTCCAATTAATGAAGACTGGAAAATTATTGCAAAGTTTGATGAGTATAACCCTCCGAGAAAAATAATCATTCCCGATATTTTCGGAATTACAGAAGAAGAACTTTCACCGGGTGCTGCAGTTTTTGAAGTTGACGGAAATACTTACAGGATGGATGCATTAGATGCAGGAGGCAACAGGATTTGGTTTATCTTTTCTGATTTAACGAGTGGGAAAGAAACTTATGGTGCCGCAAGATATTTATATACAGATAAACCCGATTCACTCGGTAACGTGATAATTGATTTTAACCTTGCCTATAACCCGCCATGTGTTTTTACAAAATTTGCTACCTGCCCGTTTACACCGGAAGAAAATTATTTAAAGCTGAGAGTAACGGCAGGAGAAAAAATGTGGAGGGGACATCACTAACAAATTTTATCGTTCTATATTTTTTGTTTGAAATTCGATATTCTGTAAGAATATTGAATAACGATTAACCAATGATGATTTAATAAATTCTGATTTAAAGAATTGTACTGAGAAATTTATTTAATCTGGTCTATCAATTCCTTTATAGTTCCGATGTGATGATCATCGTGCTCTGCAACAAAGTAAGCCATATCAACAATTCTCATCGGCTGCTTTAATCGCGGATGTATGGATTCCCTGTTTAATATTTCTTGGTCAAGAGGTTTGATCCTGCCGATAAAATTTATTCTTCCGTTCCTGAATTGATCTATTAGCTGAGAAGCAGATTTGTTATTGTGGTTAGCACCCTCAGTTTTTTTATTTTGCATATCAGCCACTCTCAGAATTTCTTTTCCTTCAATAAAATCATCAATCCTGGCCGAATGAAGTTCTTCCAAATCAGAAAGGTGCCCGATGTTTTCTTTTACGGACCATTTACCTCCGGGTTTTTTATTCAGAAGTTCATCGGGAATTCCATCAAATAATTTTTCTATCCTTGCCGGATTTCTTAAAAGTTTTTCTAAAACTTCGCTTAGCCTGCTGTTATCAATTCCAGGTTCGAACTTTCTATCAATCCATTTTTGTCTGTTCATAATTTATTCTCCATAAACTGAAATCAATCCATACATAATTGCCGATGACGGGCATGTTAAATGTGTTCCGCCGTCAAAAACCAAGGTATTCAAATTAAGACCGTCATAATTCCTGTTCTGGATTACAGAAACCATTTGATCAATGGGATTAAAATATTTATCTGCATCTTCTTCGCTTCCTACTGAAATAAAAACGTTTGCATTAACATCCTCCAATTTAACAACGGATTGTTCTTCAGTTATGAAGATAGAGCTATTATCCCAGTTAAGATATGCGCTTCCGATAATATACCGGTTGAAAAGTTCAGGCTGTGTAAATAAAGAATAGAAACAAAAAAGTCCGGCTAAAGAATAACCGTAAATACATTTGTCGTTCTTATCAGTTCTGTAAGAAGATTCAATAAACGGGAAAAGCTCGTTGCTAAGAAAGCTGATGAATGCACCTGCGCCTTCGGGAGTGTAATCACGCCTTCGCATGTTGCCGTCATTTTTCCGCAGCGCACCGTAACCTATACCTACAATAATTAATTCAGGAATATTATTCCCGACTTCCAGGTAACGTGCAATGCTTACTGCCATTCCGAAAGAGACATCGCCATCAAGAAGATAAAGAACAGGATAACTTTTACCGCTGGTCTCATAATTTTCAGGAAGGCTGATAAAAATGTGGAATGTATCATTAACATTTACTGATGGCAGAATAACTTCTTTTGAATTGAAGAAATTATAATTTTCTCCGGCAGAATTAAAGTTCTGAGAATAAACAGGTAAAGTAAAAATTACTATAAGTAGAATTAAAGCGAAGAGTAAGTTCTTCATAGTAAAGACCATTAATTATTTATCAGGAATTCCGTTACTTCTTTAACGCCGTTTTTAACATGCTCGTTTAAAATGTTATTCTTATAAATAGAATATTTTTTCTCATCGGATATGAGTTCTTTAATAACACCGGGTATATTTTTCAATTTGGGCTCATAAATACCGAGCTGTTTATTTATAAGATAATCAATGTTGCCCTGTTCCTGTTCCCATATATAATCATTCACAACAGGCACTTTATCCAGGTTAAGTATTTCCATTATTGTTGAGGCACCGCATTTTGTAATTACCACATCTGAAATATTTATTAACTCGTAGACAAAATCAATGTAGCCGTAAATGGTTAGATTCTGAGCATTGTACTTTTGCTTTAAATTTTTCGCTTCCTTCATTAATGATTTATTCTTCCCGCAAACTATAACTATTTGAGCATCGGTTTTTTTCTTAAGGAGCCCGTTTAATATTTTTCTTCCTCGGGGAATGCCATCGCCGCCGCCAAGGATTAGCACGATTTTTTTATTATCACTAAAACCCAGCTTCTTCTTAATAATTTTAACGGTATCATTGTCTAACTCCTCAGAAAATTTATTATCCAGGACAAAGGGAAAAGAATAAACTTTACTTCCGTTAACTTTTTTTTGAATTTTGTTTTTCAGGCTTTCGCTGAATGCAATGTATTGTTTATTGTTCCAGAAAAACCACATCGGGTGGGGTGTAAAAGGATCGGTTATTACTATGTAAATGGTTGATGTTAATTTATGTTTTTTAATTATTTCATTAATCGGTTTTAATAGGAAGAAATGAAAAACAGCAATCGTATCTGGTTTCTCTGCCAGGATTGTTTTCTCGAGGTATTTTTTCATATAAAATGAAACCGACGCACAG
>Ga0210133_1000476_pt1 | contig 14333 bp, 13 predicted proteins | sample Joice_ThreeSqC_D_2_FD_184874 | JGI IMG/M metagenome (GOLD analysis project Ga0210133, IMG submission 184874) | Wetland microbial communities from San Francisco Bay, California, USA, that impact long-term carbon sequestration - Joice_ThreeSqC_D1... | ecosystem: Environmental > Aquatic > Marine >...
GGGCGATTGAATCGTTGCGAGCGGCAGAACGCCCTGCCGGGAGCGGTGCTGGTTCTAGCTCGATCTCCTCGGAAACCCGCGACTCGCGCCAGGCGCCGTTGGACCACATCGCGCTGCAACCTGGCGTCTTCTACGCGGTGACCGCCCATTCCAGCAAGGTATGGTTCACGCACGGCCCGGGCCTTTTGCTGGCAATGACCTGTGACCGAAATCACTCGGGAGTCTCCCTGGACGTCCGTGGCACTTATCAGATTCCACAGAGCTACCAGGAGTCCAGAATCGGGCTCAAATTCAAGGCAGTGTCACTGCGCTTCGATGGCACCTATCTGATCGAGAGCGGCGATCGACAAGGGCGATGGTGGGGGGTCAGGCTTGGCCTGGGTCCTGACATCACCTGGCTCTCGCCGCGCCCCGGAAGCGACACCCGGGAGTTCTCGCCGGCGTCGAAACGCACCTCGAAAACCCTGGTCGGCGCGCTTGGGCTTCTCGGCGGCATGAAGCTGGCCCACGGCCTGGATGCCTTCGCGGGTCTCGAGATGGAAATCGATCCGGTCGCGGTTCACTACGATCTCGATCTCGGCGACTCCAGGCATGCGGTCATTCGCCGCCTGCGTGCCCGTCCCAGCCTCAGCTTGGGTCTTCGGTTGCGCTAGGTCGAGAATCGCTGCAAGCCGCAGATGGCATATCACGCGCAAGCACGCGTCCATGCGTGCACTGCTTCCGATCGCGCACATCGATGCCAGCTCACCCCAAATACGCATGGCTGGTGGAGCACACTCCAACCGACCTGGCCGATGGGTCCGATTCTGGGCGTGATCCCCGAGTAAGCGAGACTCTGTCAGAGCTGCGAAGGCAAGCTTCGCGCAGACCGATGTTCAGTACGCTGAGCAGCCTGCAATCGGTATGCCACATGGGAGCATCTTCACGAACTGAAGGACAGGTCCGAGAAAATGAGCTCAGAGGTTGCGGTTCCAAGCATGATCGCTATAGTCGTCTCTCACGCTGGGTCGTCGGTGCGCTCTTGCAGCGCATGTTTCGCCGCGTTTTTGGAGGTGCGGCGTGCAGCCAAGACGGCTTGCGTCATTGTCGCGCGTCAGCGCGCGGGAGGCCTCTCATTGACGCAACTATCTACTGACAAGCTGATTCCCTCTGGCAACTCACCCCTCAGCATCCGAAAGAGCGATCACTATCAGGCCGAATACATTCAGGCCTTTGTCCAAAAATGGGACGAATTGATCGACTGGAAGGCTCGAGCGCGAGGAGAAGGGTCATTCTTCATCGATCTTTTGAGACGTCTCGGCGTGCAGAAGGTCCTGGATGTCGCCACTGGCACCGGATTTCACTCGGTACAGCTGCTCAAGGCTGGGTTCCAAGTCACCAGTGCCGACGGCAACGCCACCATGTTGACCAAGGCCTTCGAGAACGCGCGTCGTGAAGACTTCGTGCTTCGAACCATTCAAGCCGACTGGCGTTGGCTGTCCCGAGACGTCCACGACAAGTACGATGCCATCATCTGTCTCGGAAACTCCTTCACCCATCTATTCAGCGAACAGGATAGGAGGCGCGCACTGGCGGAGTTCTACTCGGCCTTGCGCCACGACGGGGTCTTGATCCTGGATCAGCGCAACTACGACGCCCTCATCGATTGCGGCACCAAGCCGAAGCACGCCTTTTACTACTGCGGCAAGTTGGTGAAGGCCGAGCCGGAGCATCTCGATGAAGGGCTCGCGCGGTTTCGCTATCAATTCCCGGACGGATCGGTCTTTCATTTGAACATGTTCCCTCTACGCCGGGAGTACACGCGCCGGCTATTGAGGGAAGTCGGCTTCCAAGATGTCCAGACCTACGGGGATTTTCAGGCGACTTTTCACGAGCCCGAGCCTGATTTTCTCGTGCACGTTGCGTCCAAGGCATATCTGGCGTGAGGCCCAACTCGATGACGGAGCACGACCGGGCCAAGGCTGCCTCGAGGGTCGCCGAGGACTATTACGATAGCGGCGACGCCGATCAGTTCTACTTCAATGTCTGGGGTGGGGAAGACATTCACATTGGGCTCTATGAGAGCGAGCAGGATGACATCGCGGCCGCCAGCCGAAAGACGGTAGAGCAACTCGCATCGCTGCTGGATGGCACGGCGCAAGGGGCTCGCGTCATCGACTTTGGTGCTGGCTACGGAGGGGCAGCCCGCCACCTGGCTCGTCGCTTCGGGGCGTTCGTGACCGCGCTGAACCTGAGCGAGGTTCAAAATCAGAGAAACCGCGAACTCTGTCGACAGTGGCAGCTCGCGGATCAGGTGGAGGTCTTGCACGCCAGCTTCGAAAATGTGCCGAAACCCGACCAGAGCTACGACGTGGTCTGGTCTCAGGACGCCATCCTGCACAGCGGCGATCGGCAGCGAGTGCTGTCCGAGGCGCGCTGGGTGCTCCGCCCTGGCGGCACGTTGATATTTACCGATCCGATGCAGAGCGACGAGTGTCCCTCGGACGCACTGTCCGCCGTCTACCAGCGGATTCACCTGGAGTCGCTCGGATCGTTTGGATTTTACCGAAAAGCCGCGGCACAGGCGGGATTCCGAGAGGTGGCCTGCCTCGATCTCAGCCAGCATCTGCCGCGGCATTATGCGCGCGTTCATGCGGAGCTCAGCCGGCGCTACGACGAGCTGGTCAAGCTGGCCAGTCGCGATTACGTCGATCGCATGCTCGAAGGCCTGCTCGCATGGGTCGACGCAGGACGTCGGGGACACCTGGCTTGGGGAATCCTGAAGTTCGCCGCCGCCTAGCACGACGAGGATGGTTCATGCATCCTGGTCCGTCCATGTCGAGAAGGTCCCGCGCCAGAGGCTCGCTCGGCGGCCTGCGCGCACGCTGCGACACGATAACGGGAACGGTTAACTGACCCAGATGGTGACGCGGCTCGGTATTCGCATGAACCCGTGGGTCTTTCTGACCTCCGCAGCGATTATCCTACTGTTTGTCGCTGTTGGCGCCGCGGCCCCCGATTGGCTGAAGATGGTGTTCGACGACGTCCAGGGCTTCATCGTCGAGAAACTCGGCTGGTTCTACCTGTTTTCGGTCAGCGGATTCTTGATTTTCGTGCTGTGGCTGGCGGCAGGTCGCTACGGCCGGGTGCGGCTCGGCAAGGACGACGAACGCCCCAGGTACAGCTACCTCACCTGGTTTTCCATGTTGTTCAGCGCGGGCATGGGTATTGGCCTCCTGTTTTACAGCGTGGCTGAGCCGGTCCTGCATTTTGCCAATCCTCCCTCGACGACTGTCTCTTCCGCCCAGGCGGCGAGGCTTGCCATGGAGACCACGTTCTTCCATTGGGGCCTGCATGCCTGGGGGATCTATACGTTGATGGGATTGGCGCTCGCCTACGCGTCGTATCGGCTCGGGCTTCCGCTGACCCTGCGTTCGCCGTTTCGCCCCCTGCTCGGGGCCCGGATCGATGGGTGGGCGGGAAATGCAATCGATATCCTCGGCATCGTTGGAACGATGTTCGGTGTCTCCACCTCGTTGGGCCTCGGCGTCTTGCAGATCAACGAGGGGCTCGATCGCGTAGGTGTCCTGGACCAGAGCCTGGTCCACCAGGTATTTTTGATTGGCGGCATCACCCTCATTGCCACCGCGTCGGTCGTCTCGGGCGTCGATCGCGGAATACGGCGCTTGAGTGAGCTGAACATGGCGCTCGGCCTCTTGCTGCTGGGGTTCGTGCTCATTGCCGGCCCGACGACATTTCTAGTTCTCGGGCTGAGCGAGAACCTGGGCGACTATCTGCAGCACCTGGTTGGGAGGTCATTTTCAACCTTGGCCTATCGAGGTGAGGTGGGGATGAGGTGGGAAGCCTCCTGGACGCTGTTCTACTGGGGATGGTGGATTGCCTGGTCGCCGTTCGTCGGCATGTTCATCGCTCGGGTATCGCGGGGCCGAACCATCCGCGAATTCGTTTTGGGCGTGTTGTTGGTGCCATCGCTGTTCGCCATGATCTGGTTGTCGGTCTTCGGCAATACCGCGCTGCACATCGAGCTCTTCGGACAGGGCGGAATCGTCACTGCCGTCGGCAAGAGCATGCCGAGCGCCCTGTACGCCACTCTGGAGGCCCTTCCGTGGAGTACCGTCACTTCGGCTGTGGCGACCATCGTGATCGTGACCTACTTCGTCACCTCGTCGGACTCGGCTTCGATGGTCATCGACATTCTGGCCGCGGGTGGCAATCCCGATCCACCCATCCCGCAACGCATATTTTGGGCACTGACCGAAGGCGGCGTCGCTGCCGTGCTTCTGGTAGTCAGCGGCAAAGGTGGCCTCAAAGCCCTACAGACCACGGCAATCGCCTGCGCCTTGCCTCTGACCGCCCTGTTGATTGTCTTGTGCTTCAGTCTCAAGCGCGCCCTGAAAGCCGAAGGCCGTTACCAGAGCGGAGCCCAATACCAGGCCGCCGAGTGATCGGTCACAGCCCTACCCCAGACCGCATTCAGGACAGCGAGCCGCTCATCATCACTCGCGCCACTTCGAAGTAGATGACGAGCCCGATGACGTCCACCAGGGTAGCCACGAAGGGGGCAGAGGCGCTGGCCGGATCGAGGCGCGCTCGTCGGAGCAAGAAAGGCAGCATGGAACCGGACAGCGTGCCCCAGGTTACGACCCCAACCAGACTCAGCCCTACGGTTGCCGCGATGACGAGGTAGCGCGTTCCGTAGCTATGGAACAGCGCCTGCCACAATAACACGCGGACCACGCCAAAGAGAGCCAGCACGGCTCCCAGGGCGAGGCCGGACGTCAGCTCGCGTCTCATGATGCTCCACCAGTCGCGCAGCTTGATTTCGCCCAGAGCCATGGCCCGAATGATCAGCGTCGAAGCCTGGGAACCCGAGTTGCCTCCGCTCGAGATGATAAGCGGAACGAACACCGCGAGGACCACTGCCCGGGCGATTTGCTCCTGGTACTTTCCCATGGCGGTGGCCGTCAGCATCTCACCGAAGAACAAGATCGCCAGCCAGCCCGCGCGCTTCCGGATCATCTCCCAAAACTTGGTCTGCAGGTAGGGAGCCTCCAACGCCTCCATACCGCCGAACTTGTGCGCGTCCTCGGTTGCCTCTTCTTCAACCACGTCGACGATATCGTCGATGGTCACTATCCCTTTCATGACCCCTTGGCCGTCGACCACGGGAAGCGCCAAAAAGCCATGGTGCTGGAAGAGATGGGCCAGCGGCTCCTGGTCCATGTCGGGGTGAGCGGTGACCGGCTCGTCGTGCATGATCTTGCGTATCGAGACATCCGGTGTGGCCGCGAATAGTTCGCGAAAAGAGCACACGCCCAGCAGGTGCTGCTCGGCGTCGAGCACGTACACGTAGTTCAGGGTCTCGAGCTGGGTACGCGACTGACGCAGGAGGTAGCGAATGGCCTCGTCCACGCGCATGTCCGGGCGAACCCGAGCGAAGCGCGGGCTCATCAAGCCGCCGGCCGCGTCCTCTGCGTAGGCCAGCAGGGCGTTGACCTCGTGTCGCGTGGGCCCGTCGAGCAAGGCAAGGAGCATCTCGCGCTGCTCCGGTTCCACCTCCTGTAGGACGTCCGCGGCGTCGTCTGGTGGCAGAAGCCGGAGCCAAAGGCGCCGATGGGTAGCGGGAAGCCCCAGCAAAACTTGAGCCTGTCCGAAGCTGTTCAGGTTCAAGAAGAAGTCCTCGCGTTCGTCGGTCGCGAGCATCTCGAGCCCTTCCACCCGTTCCTCGAGCGATAGCGCGGGCCAGGCGTCCCGGAGCTCATCGACGGTCAGGATCTCGGCGTCGGGTGTGGCTGTCATCGGCTTCACCGTGCGTGCGGGCCTCCGGGCAGCGTGGCTTCGGACCGACCGGCCCGAACCGGCAGCGGAGTGTACACCGACCTCAGTCTGAAGACTCGATTCAGAATTGGCCTTCAACCGAAGGAGAATCCTGAAGTTTTTTGCCGACGACGAGCAGGCCTCGGTCAGAGCCAGCCCCGCGGGGTGCGGCGGTCGGGTCTTGCCCATACCGGTCATGCACCGCCCCGCGCTCGATGAACATTGCGAGCGTTCCCGGTCCCATTTCATCCAGTTCGACTGCGTCGCTGCAGGCTGCCGCGGCCCGGCCCTCCAACGCACGACTGGGACCAGTGGCCGGTCTTTCTTGATGAGCCCGGATTGAGGTTCGTGTCTCGGCGGAATTTGCCCAGGGGAGGTTTTGGCCTTTGCCCCGCGGTCACGTCGCGCAAGAGCATTTCTCTCGGTCCGGTCGGGGCGCTCGATTGCGAACGCAGCGTCCGAGGTGTCCGGTGCCTGTCATCCGACAGCAGCACCAGAGGGGTCTGCGAGTGCCTCGCCCGTCATCCGGCAGACTCGGTCGAAGCTCGTCGTCAAAAGGAGGCCGGCGGCTCCACCCGCCCCGTGAGCCACCTGCTCGCGCCACACACACGGCATTTGGCTTGGTGTATCGTGAGGCATCCGACGGAAGATTTTCCGCTTCAAGGTCCAGTTCTAGGGCTCGGGCTGACCAGCCTACATGGACATACACAGGTACATAGATATTGGCGCGATCATCAATCCTCGCCGAAGTCCAGCCACGATCATGTCACAATTCTGTTGCAGTCAGCTGTTCGCGAAGGCCCCCTTGGCACGGAAATTTCTGCGGGGCCCCATCACCGTTGTTTCGAGCGCGGTTCCCTCAGTTGGAGTGCGCGTCAAAATATCCGTCGAGAGCAGGTAGGAGGTTTCGTCTATGGCATCCGTGACATCGTCCAAATCGAAGTTGGGGCGTTGGGGAGCAGGCCTTGGGGCGCTGTTGGCAATTGGAGCCCTGGTGGCCTCGGCTTGCAGCAGCAAGGACTCCGGTTCCTCCGCAGCTTGCGACGAGCTGGGCAACTGCGGTGATTCTTGCGATGCAGGACAATCGTGCCCGGTCGGTCAATACTGCAACGGCAACGTCTGTACTGCAGATTGCGTCAGCGGCGACAGCCGCTGTCCCGAGGGAACCTATTGCGTTGCTGCTCGCGGACAATGTGTCGAGTCTGCCAGCGGGACCGATACTTCCGATGGACTGCCCGCTTCGGACGGTGGCACCGAGTCGCTGACCAACGATCAGGTGGACGAGATCGTGAACGGCCAATGCGCCGCGTGGACGAGCGAGCTAGAGGCGGTTCCGGCCAAGCTCGAGCTGGTGGTCGACGTGAGCAGCTCGATGAGCAATCGGGCCCCCGGCAGCAACCTCAGCAAGTGGGAAGAGACGCGAGATGCGCTCATCGAAGCCATTCCCGGCGACGGCAACGGCGCTCCCGGCCTCTCGAGCGAGGTAGCGGTCGGCCTGCTCTATTATCCGAACATGGTCAACCAAGCTGGCTCGCTCGAACCGCGGGACGTTAGCGCCTGCGTTCGCACCGATCTGGCCGTTCCCATGAGCCTGCTCGGCGGCGAAGATCCGGGCAGTCACCGCGTCGAGTTGCGTACCTCCATGGCGACCATGGAAACCGGCCGGGGCACGCCTACCCACGACGCGTACAAGTATGCGGTAGACAACATGGTGCTCGGTGACGACAACCAGGCATTTTCGGGCAACCCCTATGTCTTGCTCATCACCGACGGCATGCCCACTATGTCGCTTGGTTGCGTCAACCCAAACGGAAACCTCTCCGAGGTCGATCCGCAGCCCATCGTCGAGGAGGTGGCGAGCGCTGCCCAGAGGGGCGTCAAGACTTTCATCGTGGGCTCGCCCGGAAGCGAGACCGGCAAGGAATGGCTCTCCCAGGCCGCGGTCGAAGGTGGAACCGCGCCCGCTGGATGCAGCGTGACCGGTCCGGATGGCAACTGGTGCCACATGGATCTGACGACGGCGGACAGCTTTGCCGATGCGCTCCGTGGCGCTCTGTCCACGGTGACCAGTCAGCTCGGTATGTGCACCTACGGAATTCCGGTGCCGTCGGCCGGTGAGCAGCTCGATCTGACCAGCATCAACGTAATCATGACCATCGATGGTCAAAATGAGTGGGTGCTTCGCGACAATCAGGGTGATTGTAGCGAAGGCTGGCAGCTGGTAGACAACCAGATCGTGCTCTGCCCCAGTACCTGCGATCGGGCCAACGCGAGTCCGGGAGTCTCCATCGTGGTAGTGGCTGGCTGTTTGCCGGAAGACATCACCCCCATCATCAAGTGAGCGAAATGGCGTCCCTTTCGGGGACGCCGTCGACGGAACGGCGAGGCCTCGAACCCTCGCCGTTCTGCTTTTTTGCCGCGCTCGAGACGAGCATTCTCGGCATTGCCCCTGATCCGGCTGCTGGCATGCTCAAGGCTGCTTCGAGTACCTCGGGGCGAGCGCCCCGCTCACCAATCGTAACAACATCATGCGCTATCTGCACACCATGCTCCGCGTTCGCGATCTGGACGCCGCTCTGGATTTTTTCGTCAACAAGCTAGGCCTGCTCGAGCGCCGCCGACACGAGAACGACCAGGGGCGCTTCACGTTGGTTTTCCTCGGGACCGATACCGAGGCGGACTCGGCCGAGATCGAGCTCACGTACAATTGGGACCAGCAGGAGCCCTATCCCACCGGACGCTTCTTCGGTCATCTTGCCTTTCGTGTCGACGACATCTACCGAGTCTGCGCCAGGCTGCGGGACGCGGGCGTCGTCATCAACCGACCGCCGCGCGATGGCCACATGGCTTTCGTCAAGTCACCGGACGGACATTCCATCGAGCTCTTGCAGCACGGCGAAGCATTGCCGCCTCAGGAACCCTGGACTTCGGCCCCGAACGTGGGCAGCTGGTGAGGCAAGCCAAAGGCTCTTCGGACTCACCTCGGGCGAAGAGCGAAGGCCTGGCGTCCAGCCAGGCGGCGGGCACCGGACACCTGCTGGCTACTGGCGAGTACGGTACCGAGAGTTCAATTTATGGCAACGGTTCCATTGACTTCTGGTGGTTCAACTACAATTGACCGGCGCTGCGCCGAGCTCAACGAGCCCTGGGTGGACATGAGGGCCTCGGCGGCCCGACCAGGCAGGCGGCCCCCAAGGTCAGTTGCGAACCTCGGGCCCGTTGGGCTGCTTCTCTTCTTGCTGCTCTGGGCCACGCTCGGTTGTGGCGGGGTAGCGTCTCACTCTCCCGAGTCCGTCGGCGGGGCGGGAGGCGCGAACGGCGAGGCACTGGTAAAGCAAGTATCCGTTGGCATGTCGTACTCGTGTGCTCTGCTGGTTGACGGGACGGCGAAATGCTGGGGCTACAACTCCAACGGCCAGCTAGGCATTGACCCCGGTTGTCAGACAGTTGTCGACTGTACTGCTTTTTGGTCGATCACACCGGTCACGGTTCAGGATTTGCACGACGCGGTGCAGATCAAAGCGGGGTATTTGAGGACCTGTGCAGCACTTGCGGACGGCACGGCAAGCTGCTGGGGCCATGCCGCGCAGCTCGACAACGGAGCCAGGACCGACAGTGCATGGCCCATCATGGTGCAAGGCCTCACGAACGTTTCGGCAGTAACGGAATCCTGCGCCCTTCTCGGTGACGGGACGGTCAGCCATTGGGGAGGCGAGCAGCCCCCGGCGGTCGTGGAGGGTCTCTCGAACGTCGATGAAATCGCGGGCGGAGTCGGGCATACGTGTGCTCGCGTCCGCGGTGGTACCGTGTGGTGTTGGGGAGACAACAACCGCGGCCAGCTCGGCGACGGGACGGCTGTCTACCGATCGGAACCGGTCATGGTGCAAGGGTTGTCCGCTGTTCAGGCAGTCAGTGCCACTGACTTTTACTCTTGTGCCCTGCTTGAGGGCGGCACGGTCAAGTGCTGGGGAGAGAATACCTATGGCCAGCTCGGCGACGGGACGACCATCGATCGATCAGTACCGGTGGACGTCCAGGGGCTGTCGAACGTTGCAGGGATCTCCGCCGGTCGGGAGACGACCTGCGCGCTTCTCTTCGATGGCACAGTAGCCTGTTGGGGCAAGAGCGTGGGGCAGAACGACTTGACACCGGTCAGCGTACCAGGGGTGACGGGTGCCGTCATGGTCGCTGCCGGCGATGGCCATGCGTGTGCCCTCTTGCGCGATGGCACTGTAAAGTGTTGGGGCAACAACGTCTACGGCCAGCTCGGCGACGGCACCAGGACCAGCAGCTCGCTCCCCGTGACCGTGACGGAGCTGCCGTAATGTGCTCGCCCGCAATCCCTAGAGCGACGTAAGCGATCCACCGATGCCCAGTTGAGCTGTTTCCGTCCATCTCACCGATGTGGCTCAGTTGCTTGTCGCCACGGCGCTTGGCCCATGGGCGAAGGCCTAGCCCCCAGCCAGGCGGCGACGCCCGTACTCGAAGTAGGTCGGATCCAGCTCTGCCGCGTGGGCGCGACGCCCGAGTCGCAGTGCGGCCAGAGCGGCTGTGAACAGGCCGCCGAAGGGCTCCCAGATCGTGTCGCCCGGCTCGGAGCTCGAAGCGATCAAGCGCTCCATCAAATCGAGGGGTTTCTGATTGAGATGCACCGCGCGCCCCGACGGTGTTTTGACGCGCTCCTCGTCCCGGACCGGAGCCCTGTCCCAGACGTTGGTCACCCCGTGGGGACAGCGAAAATGCGCTCGCATTCGCTTCCAGACCTGTGCCGTGACCGGGGTCTGCCCATCGAGGGAAAAGTAGGGGCGCCCGTCAGGTCGACCGTGGCGGTTGGCGTAACGACTCAATTTTTCCATGGCAACCGGGGGAGGGAAATACCAAAGGTGTCCCTGATCGAGGTACTTGCGAACCGCTGCATCCTTGACGCCGCAGGCGATGTTCGCTTGAGATAGCTTCAGACCAGTGCGTTTCCATTCCTGGCGGAGCCAAACCTTGAGCGGCGTGCCGTCCACCTCCGCGGCGCGCACGTACTGGACGCAGACCTCGGTCACCACTGGAAATCGGCGAATGGTCTGGGTGCTCACGTTTCCGGCGATGTGAGCACTCCCCTTGTTCCAGACGTTGCATCCCACGTATCGCCAGCCCTCGGCTTCGAGCAACGGGTGAACCGCGGCCCAGCCGATCTCGGAATTCCAGAACCAGAGGGTGGTTGCCGCAGTTGCTGCCTGCGACCAGGCGCGCACGTGGCTCTGATACCATCGCGCCAGGCCGAGATGATCCGAGGTATCTCCGTCGAAGCCGAGGATCCCATAGGCGCCGTCCGAGATGATGACCGAAGGGACGCCCCAAGTCGGGTACAACTGCAAGCTGTCACCGAGTTCCAAGGTCACCTGTCCGCGCTCGAACCTCGGAGCCGCTGGTCGCTCCTTCAACGTAACAGCCTTGCTGCGGCCGACCGTGCTGGGAGCCGGATTTCGGGGCGGCTTCTGGTGTGAGACGGAACGCGGGCGTGGGTCGTGCAAGTCTCGGATTCCTCGTGGTGGCTCTCGACGTAGGTCCTGGTTCAGACGCGCGACCGTGCCGGCTTGGCGGCGGCACTGTTCATCCCTCTCGGCCGCGGCGGCGTGCCCCGGCCAAGGGAGTCTCGAATTGTCGCGGCCACGCGCGCGAGTGTTGTCTCGCGTGAGGTCCGCTTGCGCCGTGCCAGCACCAGAGTTCGTGCCGGTACGGGCTGCGCGAATTGGCGCAAGCGCAGATCGGCACGACGGCATTCGGAGCTGAGCGCTATTTCGGGCAGCAGGGTCACGCCTGCACCCGCGGAGACCATCTGTACCAGCGTCGAGAGGCTGGTCGCTCGAAAACTCAGCTCTTCGGCGTGAGCCGCCGAACACAGGGCGAGCGCCTGGTCCCGAAAGCAATGTCCCTCGTCGAGCAGCAAGAAACGCTCACCGGTGAGGTCCTTCAACTTGACCTCAGCGTCGGTAGTGGACAGCGGGTGACCGACCGGCACTGCCAAGACGAACCGATCGGCGACGAGCACCTCGTGGACCAGGTCGCCGAGGTCGGCCTCGAGCGCGAGCACCGCGCCGTCGATCTCTCCTCGTGTGATACGTCGCACCAGAACTTCCGTCTTGTCTTCTATCCAATTGAGCAGCAGCTGCGGGAAACCCTCTTTCAGCGCGGGGACGATATCGGGTAGCAGGTAGGGCCCGATCGTCGGAATCACACCGAGCCGAAGCGTCCCGACCATTGGATCGACATGGCGCCGGGCAGCTTCGAATAGGTCGTCGGCCTCTAGCAACACCCGCCTTGCTCGCTCGAGGAGCTCCTCGCCTGCAGCAGTGATCAGCACTCGCCGTCGATCGCGATCGAAAATCCGGGTGCCGAGTACGGCTTCCGCATGGGCCACCTGGACACTGAGCGACGGCTGAGAGACGTGACAGAGCTCCGCGGCAGCGCGGAAGCTGCGCTGGTCTGCCACCGCCACCAGGTATTCGAGCTGTCGGAGGGTGACTGGTAAAGGGGTCTGCCTAACGATAGGAACAGGCTATCACAGAATTAGTTACGATGTCTTGGACCAATCGAAAGTGCGGTCCCATGTTGATGGCGACACTCGCAAGAGAACAACCAAGAGGAGAGAAAGCCATGCTCACTGTCGGCGACCGACTGCCATCTTTCGAACTAAATTCTGTGGTAAGTCTCGAAAAAGGCAAGGAATTCAAGACGATTACCAACGAGAGTGCCCCGGGAAAGTGGAAGGTCCTCTTTCTCTGGCCCATGGATTTTACCTTTGTCTGCCCGACCGAAATTGCGGAATTCGGCCGAAGGTACAAAGACTTCGTGGATCGAGATGCCGAGGTGCTGGGTGCGAGCACCGACACGCACTTTGTGCATCTGGCCTGGCGACGCAATCATCCCGACTTGACCGCGCTGCCTTTCCCAATGCTCGCTGACACCAAGCGAGAGCTTTCGACCGCTCTCGGGGTGCTGCATCAGCAGGAGGGAGTGCCGCTTCGCGCGACCTTCATCGTTGATCCCGAGGGAGTGATTCGGCACGTCAGCGTCAATGATCTCAACGTAGGCCGAAACGTCGACGAAGTGCTTCGCGTGCTCGACGGTCTACAGACCGATGAGCTGTGCCCCTGCAATTGGCACAAGGGCGAGCCCACCTTGCAGGTCTAATGCGATGGCCAGCCTAGACCAAATCCGGGATGCCATCCCCGAGGTGGCCAAGGACATCCGGCTCAATCTTCAGTCGGTTCTCCAGTCCAGCCAACTCGAACCAGACCAACGTTGGGGGGTGGCCGTCGCAACGGCGGCGGCCACCCGCAACGTTCAGCTTCGGGACGCTGTCATCGAAGCCGCTCGCCTCGAAGTAAGCAAGGCTGTGGTCGAGGACGCGCTCGGGGCCTGCGCCATCATGAGCATGAACAACGTCTACTACCGATTCCGCCATCTCATCGGCAAACCAACCTATTCGGAAAGACCTGCGCGTCTTCGTATGAATCGACTGGTGAAACCCGCAACGACCAAGGTCAACTTCGAGCTGTTCTCCCTGGCAGTCAGTGCCATCAATGGCTGTGAATCCTGCCTGCGCTCCCACGAAGCCGTGGTGATTCAAGGAGGATTGACCGAAGACCAGGTGCACGACGCCGTTCGTATCGCCGCCACCATGAGCGCCGCGGCCATGTCCCTGGAGCTCGGGCCGGCGACCCGAGGCCTGGAATCAGAAGCTAGCTGAGGTCGGCTTCCTCGGACTGGAGTCCGAGATCCCGGAAACGGAAATGATGCGGATGCTAGTTAGGGAGACCGAACATTATTTCCAGTTCCGCGATCCGGTCCTGCAAACGATGCCGTCCCAAGGTACTTCCACTGTGGGCGTACAACCTGGGCAGTGAAAGATCACCCCTCGATAGGGCGGCTTTCAACCAAACCAGAATATCCAGCCCGGTTCCCCGGGTTGGGTCCCCGAGGTCGTAGTCCAGGCTGAGCTCCTCCACCCCGCCCTGGGACAGCTGTGCAATGGCCTCACTCGCGGAGCGGGCCAAAGTCCAACCCGCTGGAGCTGCTCTCCTGTCGTCGACATAGAGCTTCATGCGATAATAGCCGGTTCAACCGTGAGCATGCGCTTCACTCGAACGGGAGCGGCGTTCGCGCCGCACGGCTCGCGCCAGGAGCAACGGCAGCAGCAGCAGGCCCCCCGGAGCCAACGCGACCACAGCCCAAAGCAATGCACGAGCGAACCAGACCATGACCATTTACCTCTGCACGCGACGTGCCATCTCGAATGGATAGTACGCTGGCGAAAAGATTTGTTTCCCGTCACCAGAAATTTTTGGGAACCGCGACAGGTTTGTCGTGGTGTGCATTTCGGTGTGCAAATCGGTGAACCAGCTGGAGGCCTACCGATAGCAACGTGCCTATTTACCTGGAGGTTCTAGACCACGGTCACGGCGGAATTCCAGGCACTGGGCGCTGCCGACCTCGAAGTTGCGGCAAACCTGAGCTCGGTCCTC
>Ga0210133_1000479_pt1 | contig 14275 bp, 10 predicted proteins | sample Joice_ThreeSqC_D_2_FD_184874 | JGI IMG/M metagenome (GOLD analysis project Ga0210133, IMG submission 184874) | Wetland microbial communities from San Francisco Bay, California, USA, that impact long-term carbon sequestration - Joice_ThreeSqC_D1... | ecosystem: Environmental > Aquatic > Marine >...
TCGCCCGGCGGAATGAGATATTTCGGCAGGACCTTCTATCATCATAAAATCGGCAATATCTCCCAATCGTACCATTGCATTATTGTTAGCTGAAGGAACAAGTAAATTCTGAATTGACTCAATGTTGCTGCGTGACTGCCGGCTTAATTTTACAATAAGATCGAACTGTTTTTCTCCTTCATAAATTTTCCCAACGTTTGTTCCCGCAAGAGCTGTTTCTATTAATATATTAACATCGGAAACATTTATTCCGTAACGTGCAATTTTATTCCTGTCAATAATTATTCGCAGCTGGGGCAGTCCTTCTGTCTGCTGGACACGAACATCCGCTGAACCTTCTATTCCATTCATTAAACCCGCAACATCGTTAGCAATACGTGCAAGCGTATCTAGGTCTTCACCAAATATTTTAACGCCAATATCCGAGCGAACTCCGGCGATCAATTCATTAAACCGCATTTCAATCGGCTGTGAGAAGCCGCCACCGATTCCTGGAATTCTTGCCATCACTTCAGTCATCTTTTCAATCATTTCATCCTTTGTTTTGGCAGTTTTCCATTCATCACGCGGTTTCATTTTTATATAAACGTCGCTTTGATGAATGCTCATCGGGTCGTTTGCAATTTCCGGTCTGCCGGTTTTGCTTATTACACTTATTACTTCCGGAATGGATTTTAATTCTGCCTCCAGCATTTGCGAGGTATGAATAGCCTCTGTAAGAGAAATGCTTGGCAGTCTTCTTAATTCAATTAACATATCACCTTCATCAAGCGTAGGTATAAATTCCCCTCCCAACCTGGTGAACAAAATAAGTGATGCAATAAAAATTACAGCAGCACCCGATACCACAATCAATTTATGCTTTAATGCAAAGAGAAGGGTTTTATGATAAGCGGGTTTCAAAAATTTTATTACGGGACTTTCTTTCTCCGATACTTTCCCTTTTTTAAATAGAAAAGTGCTTGCAACCGGTACATAAGTTAAAGTAAGGAACAAAGCCCCAAGAAGAGCAAACACAACTGTATAAGCCATCGGCTTGAACATTTTTCCTTCTGTTCCCTGCAAGGTAAGAATAGGAAGGTAAACTATTATAATTATAGAAATACCAAATACAAGCGGTCTGCCAACTTCAAGGAAAGAACCAACAAGCGTTTGTTGAACGCTTTCCTTCGTTCCTGTTATGTGCTGCCTCTCGTGAAGCTTACGAATTGAATTTTCCATAAGAACTACAGCGCCGTCAACGATAATTCCGAAATCAATTGCGCCAAGGGACATTAAGTTGCCGGAGATTCCATTAAGCTTCATCATAATAAAAGCAAAGAGCATTGAAAGCGGAATTACGGAAGCAACAATAAATCCGCCCCGAAGATTCATCAAAAGCAGAAAGAGAATTATGATTACGAACAAACCTCCTTCGCTTAAATTTCTTATTACGGTTTGAATTGTTCTTTCAACCAATTCGGTTCTTTCATAAAACGGTACTATTGATACTCCACCGGGAAGAGTTTTTTGTATTTCGGCAACACGCTCTTTTACCCGTTCTGTTACAAGCCTTGCATTTTCACCTTTGAGCATCATTGCTATGCCGCTAACAATTTCCGACTTTCCATTTACTGTAACAGCGCCTTGCCTTATTGCAGAACCCTCTTTCACTTCTGCAAGATCTCTGACAAAGATTGGTGTTCCATCGCTTGATTGTACAATAATATTTTCAATATCGCTCATCGTTTTTGCCAAACCTTCGCCAATAACAATATATTGTTCCTGTTTATGCTCGATGTATCCGCCGGGTGCATTTGCATTATTATTCGATACTGCTTCAATAACATCCCGCAGGGAAAGGTTATACTTTAAAAGCTTTTGCGGATCAATTTGAACCTGGTATTGTTTCAGCTCGCCGCCGAAAGTATTTATTTCTGCAAGCCCCGGTGTGCCGGCAAGCTGCCTCTTTATAATCCAATCCTGAATTGAACGAAGCTCCATTGGAGAATATCCTTCCCCGGTAACTTCATACTGATATATTTCTCCAAGCCCTGTAGTAACCGGTCCAAGCTCCGGTTCCGCAAGCCCCGGCGGTAAATCCCCTTTGGCTTCCTGCAACCGTTCAAATACAAGCTGGCGTCCAAAGTATGTATCAACATTTTCTTTAAAGATTACCGTAACAGCAGACAGACCAAATTTGGAAACAGAGCGGACCTCTTCAATGTCAGGAAGATTCTGCATTGCAATTTCAATCGGGTAAGAAACAAGGCGTTCAATTTCCTGCGGCGCTAATGCCGGGGCAACAGTAAATATTTGAACCTGGTTTGTTGTAATATCGGGAACGGCATCAATCGGCAATTGATTGACCGCAATTATTCCGCCAATTATTAAAGCAATAACTCCGATCATTACAAACATACGCTGCCGGACTGCGAAAAGAATTATTTTATTAATCATTAGTGTTCATCCTCCATAAATGTTTCTTTTCCAAGCTCGGATTTCAGATAAAAAGTTCCGCGGGTTACAACTTTTTCCCCGGCTTTTAATCCTTCAAGAATTTCGGTGTAATCTTTTGTTTCTTTTCCTAAGCTGATTTCTCTTCTCTGAAATGTTGTGTCGTTTACCGCAACAAAAACATAAGCGCCATTCTTTTCTTTCATAATTGAAGTGGAAAGAACCTTGGGATTCGATCCACCAAGCTTTGATGAAACTTTAATTGTTACAAACATTTCCGGCTTCAGTTTGTACGAAGAGTTGGATACTTCAAGCCTGGCTTTAACTGTTCTGGATGAAGTTTCAACTATATCATAAATTCTTGTAAGCTTTGCTTTATAAGATTCATTTGGATATGCAGTAGGAGTAACTTCACCCATTATTCCTTCACGAATTAGTGAAAGGTCTTTCTCGAAAACATCTGCAAGCACCCAAAGGTTTTGAAGATTTGCGATAAGAAAAAAATCCTGACCGACATCGGCGAATTCGCCAAGGCGGGCTCCTACCTCGGCTTTCCCGGAGGCATTCGGGAGAGACGGGTCACCGTTAAGTAATGTTCCTGCAAAAGGCGCCCGCACCGGAAGAAGAGTCAAAGGCGAATGATTATCTGCAAGATTTTGAATTTCTTCTTCTTTCAATCCTATAACTTCAAGCTTCTTTTTTGCGGATTCATAAATTGATTTTGACGTTCCATACTCGGTGTCATTTTCATTAATTCTTTTGAATCTCTCCTCTGCCTGGATAAACTCAGATTGCATTGCAAGAAATTCCTGGCTGTATAGTTCAAGAAGAATTTCATCTTTGCTGACACGGTCCGAAATAACAGCATGAATTTTTTCAATTCTTCCCTTTACACGTGAAGTTATATGTGCCGTCAGTGCTTCGTTTAAAGCTATTCTCCCGGAAAGTATTAATGGAACATCAACCTCCTCTGCTTTTGCGGAATCAATTTTTAAGTCAATATGTTCAAGCTGATGAGATGTAAGAACAAGTTCGCTTATTTCATCAGAATGTGTTCTTTCGGGGTAGTCTTCGTGATCATCGTGTTCATCGGTATTATTTCCGCAACTGATAAGAAATGCAGAAAATATTATTAAGAAGAGAAAATTTATTTTTTTATACATATAAGCTCCATTAAAATTTTTAAATGATAGGACACAGATTAAACTGATTGAACGGATTTTCACTGATCTATCTGTTTTAATCTGTTTGATCAGTTAAATCAGTGTTCCATTTTTCTGATGCAACTTCAAGTTCTGCTAAAGCTACAAGCGTGTTATAAATAGATCGTGAATATTCAACTCGTGTTGCACGATATGTTCTATATATATCAAACAGATTAAGTAAATCAATTTGTCCATACTGGTATGCTGTAATTCCCGCACGCAGTTCATCCTCAACATCTCTCAAAAGGGAAGTATCGAACAGTTTCAATTGTTCTTCTGCAAAAGAAAGATTATTAAACGCCGTGCTTATATTTTGAACAATACTGGTTTTAGAGTACTGATATTGAATATCTGAAATAGAAAGATTCGCTTCAGCTTCCCGGATATCTCCATCCACACCGCTTGAATAAAACATTGGAAGTGAAACACCAACATTTAAACCGAAATATTGATCAAAGCCATTAACCAAGGGAGATTGCCGGTTTTGCAAAGCCAAACCAAAATTAAAGTCCGGTAAAACTTTTTTTTCAGCTAAAGATAAAAGTGATTTATTCTGCTCAACCCGGAGTTCTTTTATGCGAAGAAAATTACTTTGTGAAGAATAGAAATTAATAATTGAATCTTTATTTATATCCGGGAACCGATACAACAGTGAATCAGTAAGCTCATACTCAATATCATTTTCTTTTCCCAAAAGAATTTTTAATTGTCCGGTAACCCGCTGATAATTTTTCATTGCTTCAAAAAGCTCATTCTTCAATCTTAAAATTTCAACTTTTGCGCGGATTATATCGAGGTAGCTGCTTGTTCCTGCCTGGTAGCGGTCTGTTACCTGTGCAAGAAAATCATTAAGAAGATTTATATTCGATTCAATGCTTTCAACAACCTGGTTTGAAAGAAGCCCGTTGTAATAAACTTTTTTAACTTGAGAAGCGATTAGTTTTTTGATTCGCTCATAATTTATTTCAGCAATTCTCTTTTTTAATTCGGCAGATTGAATTCTTGTGTTTCTCTTTCCGAAAAATTCAATTGGCTGAGAGAAGCTTAAATCAAGCTCACCCGATTCGCCAAAGTCAAATCCTGTTGGAATTTCATTTGCTTCGAAAGAGAGTTCTGCATTATCTAATCTTCCTGCCTGAAGAATTCTTCCGGATGAAGCATCTATCTCTTTTAGAGTAACTATTACTTCCGGATTATTCTTCAGCGCAGTTTCAATTGCTTCGTTTAGTGATAATTCGATTATATTATTATCTTCTTGTGCATATCCGAATGTCAAATAAACAAATACAAACAAGACGAACAGTTTGTTCATAAGTACTCCTGGATGACTTTAAATTTTATATAGGAATAGAATCAGGCAATTCCGCTGCTAAGGGAATTGAATGAAGAACGGGTGTGAAGCTTATGCTTTAGGAGGCTGCCAGATTAGCTTGCACAGATTATATGAGTAGGAGTTTTGCGGGGAAAAATTTGTACTAACAATGTGCTGGTTAATAATATAAGATGAAATAATCTCTAATGAATAAGAAATTGAGCAGCAAGTGCATATACAAAATGGCGAACAATTGTCTGCTTCGTTATCCTGGTGTTGGAATGAAATTATTTTTGTGTCGCACTTCCCGTCTAAAGACATTATTTCAATGTCATCACATGGATAGACACAATTAGTAAAAATTATAACTATTAAAATCAGCTTTGGAATTTTCATTTGAGACAAATATAAAAATAATCCTTCAAAAACTGCAAAGCTATTAATAAACTGCAGAGGTTAAAAACTTAGAACCTTATCTGCCTCTGCTGTCCATTTAGCCAGCTCAGGCATATTGCTTATTTCAACTCCTTCAATAAGCTGTAAAACTTTTATTCCTCTTGCTTCTGCACACGAGCCACAGGCTTTTACTTTACCGCCCTTATTTAATACAGCTTTCATCATTCTTTCTATGTTGTAGTAGCCGTTTGGTGTATTTTGATTTGGTAAAGCACAGCCAACTGCGTCAGCCATCAAAAAAATATTTACTTCAGACTCTGAGCTTTCTTTTTGCACAGTCATTGCCATTCTTAAAGCATTATATGCTTTTTCTGTCCCGTAAGGTGCGTCATTTATAATAAAAAGAATTTTCATTTCTATTTTTCCTTAATATTTAGTTAATCATGTTGATGCTTGCGTTTATAAACCGTTAAAACGGTTTTTTACTTACCGATTATTTAAGCGGTCAACTGGCAATTAGTTAATTGATTATTTAATTCCAACCAGTCCATAATGATAGGGTGGCAATGAAACAGGTTTAACTAAAATTTCAAATCCTGTTTTGCTTAACCATTTAATACAATTTTCTTCTTTAGGTCTGATTTCAAGTGAAGGTCCTCTTGGTGTTTCAAAAGAATAAATCCAGTTAATAACCCCGGCTTTACCACCTTGTTTTAGAATTCTGTAAGCTTCTTTTAATAATATTGTAGGGTTCTCAGCATGGAGAATATTAAACAACATAACATAATCAACTGAATTGTTCTGAAAGCCTGTTCCATCGCTTGAAAAATCTCTTTGGATAACCTTTATATTTTTTGTCCCATTTTCAGAAATTTTCTTATTCAGGATTGTGATCATTGAGTCATCTATATCAAAAGCAAAAAGAGTTCCTTTAATAATTTTTGATGCAGGAATAGAAAATGTACCGTAACCTGAGCCATATTCAACTGCATCTTTAATCTTTTTATTGAACTGTAATTTTGATAGAATTAAATCAACACTAAAAAAACTTTCCCAGTAATCTTCAGGAGGCATTCCACTTTCTCTTATACGCATGTTAGTTAGAGCTTTATAGGAATATTCATACTTTTTGCCCCTGATTTAATTAAGAATTGGTAAAATGATTTACGCATTCCGGTGGGTGACAGCCACCACTTTTCAAACAAAACTTTACCAAGGTGCCAGGCTTTACCAAGCCTTTTCATTTTTACATCGGGGTGCGGAGATGCAAAAAAATCTCCAAATGCAAAACCTGCTAAATCTTCTCCGGCTTCAAGCATACAAAAGCCATCCCCGCAAAAACTGCTTTTTATTTCTTTTCCCAAAATTTTAGATTTTATTATTTCGGCAACAATTAAAGCCTGGGAATGAGCAAACACCCCGGCTTTAGGAAGCTTCATTGGCTTGTCGGGATGCCATCTTCCAGGGATTGAAATTGAATTTACATCGCCAATTGCGTAAACATTTTCAAACTTTGTTTCTAATGAATTCCGGTCAACCGTTATCCAGTTTACCAGTTCAGCAGGCAGGTCGCTTTCATCTGAGAATCCTGAATTATTTAAAACTGCAGGTGGATTATGTTTGGGAATAACAATTAATAAATTGTAAGCTTTTTTAAAATCAATATTAAAAATAACAGTTTTGTTTGGTGCTTCAACTTTATTTAATTGATGAAGGGGATAAAATTTAATTCCTTTTGCTACTAAAAGATCGCTTACCGATTTGCCAAGTTCAGGTCCGGCGACAGGTAAAGGATGAGGTTCAGGAGTAAATAAGCTTATATTAACTTTATTCTTCAGCCCTTTTTTGTTTATTAAATCAGAGATTAACATTGCTGCTTCATAAGGCGCCCCGGGACATTTATATGGCAACGATTCTATTGCAATAATTATTTCGCCCGATTGAATTTTATTAAGTTCTTCTCTTAGTTTTTGCGCACCATAAAAAGAATAAAAATTATGAATTCCATCCTGACCTTTGTTTAGAAACTTGTTGTCCAGTTCTGCTCCAAGTGCAACAATTAAATAATCGTAATTTATTTCATTATTTTCTGTTTGTATTCTATTTCTCCCCGTATCAATTTTCTTTACCTCTTCAAAAATTATATTAACATCTTTACTAATTAGCTTCCTTACCGGTACGCTGATTTTTTCTGCTTTTCTTAAACCAACCATTAACCATAAATAAGAGGCAGCGAAAGTATGTATTTTATTTCGCTCTATTAAAGTTATGTTTACAGAAGAAGGGAGTTCACTTCTTAACTTATTTGCAACGATAATGCCTCCTATACCACCACCTAAAACAACTATGCTTTTACTAATCAATTCAGTCCTTATAATTAATAAGAAAAATTGTTTGGTATTATTATTTAATTCTCAACCGGATAGCCGAGATTGCGCCAATTGTTTACATCATCTTTCATAACCCTTACTTTATAACCTTTGGATGATAAAATTTTTGCGGCTTCGGCAGCCATAACGCAGTAAGGACCCCGGCAATAAGCTATTATATCTTTCTTCTTTGGCAGAGTAATATTATCATCTTTAATTTCTTTTAAAGGAACAGAAATTGAACCGGCAATATGTCCGCTCGAGTATTCTTCTTTTGGTCTGACATCAATTAAAGTGACTTCATCATTCTCTAATCTTTTCAATAATTCATCGGCTGAAATCTGTTCGAGTGCATTTCTTTCCTCAAAAAATAGTTTTGCTGTTTCTCTTATTTCCGCCGCACTTAATTCAGCTAAAGATTGTAAACCTCTCCAGCATTTTATTACTTCATCATTTGAAAGCCTGTATAAAACTTTCACACCGTCTTTTTTTGATTTTACAATGTTTGAACTCTTTAGTATCTGAAGGTGACGTGAAGTATTGGCAAAATTCATATTTGTTTCTTTTGATATAGTGTCAACATCTTTTTCACTCTGTGAGAGTATATCAATTATTTCCAGCCTTTTGGGACTGGAAAATGCGTTTGCAATTTTTCCAAACTGGTGGAATGTTAAATCCTTAAATTCTCTTCCTGTCATATAAAACTAATAATTAGGTAAAAATTCAGATAAATTATTCAATTGAACAATTGAATAATAGGGAGGTTAAATTTTATAGTCAAGCTAAGAAGGGGTAAATTTTTTTCATGATCCAAAGAGATAAAAAATATAACCCAATACCGCTCCACCCAAAATGATATAGGCTGCATTTATTTTTTTTATTGCAAATAAAGCAGCAACACTTAAAAGCGCAATTATCCAGCTTTTCCAATTAATAAGAACCTCGCTGCCAAGTTGAACGGCAACTACCAGCATAACGGCAAGTGCACTTACATTTACAGCATCCAGAAATTTAGAAAAGAAATTTGATTTTCTAAGTTTTGGAATAAGCGGGTTTAATATCGCCACAAAAATAAATGAAGGTATAATTATTCCCGCGGTTGCAGCAACTGCCCCGGGTATCCCGGCAATCTGGTAACCGATAAACGTAGCAGATGAAAGAAAAGGACCCTGTGTAAACTGACCCACGGCAATTGCATCAAGTAATTCCTGCCGTGTTAGCCAGTTTAAGTTCTGCACAAACTCGCCGTCAAAATAAGCTACAAGGATGTAACCGCCGCCAAACCATACCGCACCAATTTTCAGACAGGTTAAAAATATTGTTGCCAGCGAAGCTTCTGATTTTTCCACTGTTTGTAATACAGAAGGAATGAATGCGAATGTTAGGGCTGATAAACCCGAAAGTGAGTTTAAAGTATTTTTCTTTTCCGACAGGTAAATAAAAATTACTCCGAAAATTCCCCCGGCAAGAATTGAAAATATTTCATTAACACCGGCAAGGTTAACCGCACAAACTGAAATTGCAACAGCAATCAGCTTCCATCCTTGCTTTGCCGTAGCTTTTATCTTATTAAAATTGCTTTGTTGGCTTCGCAAAGGCGAGCCTTTTATTGTTTTAGCTCCAAGCCTGTAAACAGCATTTAATATTATGATGATAACAGCAGGCTTAATACCATAAAGAAAGGGCTTAACATCAGGAAGATTTCCATAGAGCGCATAAATGTATGCGAATATTCCTGTTATTAATACGGCTGGCAAAGTAAAACAAATTCCTGCAGTAATTAAGCCGGCAACTCCTGCACGGTGGTAGCCGGTATGGATAGCCATTTCTGTAGAGTTCGGTCCCGGGATTAAATTTGTCGCCCCCACCAAATCAAGAAAATGCTGGTGGGTCATCCATTTTCTTTTTGTTACGACTTCTTCTTCAAAGAGTGCAATATGTACGGCAGGACCGCCGAAGGTGATCAATCCTAATTTTAAAAATAAGAATGCAACTTCCCTGAGATTTTTCAAGAAGCAGAATTTGATTTGTTTGAAAAATAATAATCGAGAGAAATTTTTCCGGCGCCTGCTATAAGTAAGATTACCGAACCGATTAACATTGCCCAATCTGTTCTCGTCTCGTGCGCCATTTTCCAGAAACCATCATTCAACAAAATTGGAATTTTTGTGGAAGCAATTGCAGCCAGCATTATAATTATTAATGGAATTGATGCAAGCCGCGTGAATAAACCGGCTATAACCAGCAATCCGCAGCCTATTTCAAATGCAGGAACGAAATAGCCGAGAAACTCCGGGGCGGGTAAACCGATTTTAATGAACCTTCCGACGCCGAGTGTTCCCGGAAATAAAAATTTCTGAATTCCTTCGGAAAGAAATACCGAGCCAACCATTAGTCGTATTAAAAGCAATGCAATATTATTTCTTTTCCCATTCATCTTATAATTTACCGAAATTTATTTTTTAATTACTTGGTTGCGGAAAGGTGGTGAATCCGGGATTTTTATTTTTTTGAACTCAAGCTTTACAGTATGGTGATATGAGTTGCAGGTATTTGTAAGTGCTGCTAAGCTGTTTTTAAATGCGACTATGTTTTCATTTGCCGCTGCAAACCAGAGTTTTGCATGATGCACCTGTACATTGCTCATCAATTCCCCGAAAGCCCGGTTTGGATGAATCATCTACTTTCTTTTGCAACTCAATTGGCTGTGTCTGTAATTCTGAAGATTGCCGGGAATTATCGGCACAGGAAGATAAGAACATAAATTTCGTTGAATTTTAGCACAAAGATCTAACACAAATTAAAAAATTATCTTTAGATAATAAATTATATAATAACCGGATTAGCAAAAATGTTTTTGTTGATGTTTTTCAACAGCACTTAATTTAAAAAGTATTTCACTGCCAGTCGGTTAGATATGAAGAAGGAATTATTGAAACTGCTAAATCTATAATGAAATGAAATAATTTTATCTTTCAAAGAATTGCTATACAAACTCTGATAGCTCTCTAATTCGTGTTAACAAATCATTAACTTTTTTTATCACTACTGTTTTTAGCAAACATTTTCCCTCTTAACAATTTAATAATTTGTCATTCTTAATTGCCTCTAATAAACTCGTCCTGTCCCATTCAAAATTTTAATTAATAATATTTTTTTTAAGGAGGCAGCATGAAATTACCACAACTTGTTCTATCCACTCTGGTATTTCTTTCTTTGTTCGTCACAGTTTCTTTTTCACAGTTCAGCATCGAACTTACACCAATAGGGCGATACACTACAGGTTTGTTCGATGAGGGCGGTAGCGAGATAGTTGCTTATGATTTCAAGAAGAAGAGACTATTTTCTATAAATTCCGGGGCAAATACCGTTGATGTAATAGATCTACACAATCCCTCTTCTCCAACTCTTCTTTTTAGTATTGATATGTCGCCCTACGGCGGTGGTGCTAATAGTGTGGATGTTTATAACGGGCTGGTTGCCGTTGCTGTTCAGAACGATGACAAACAGCTCCCCGGTAAAGTCGTAGTTTTCAACAATAACGGGGAATATCTAAGTGACGTTGAAGTTGGTGCATTGCCGGATATGTTAACGTTTACACATAATGGTAAATATATTTTAGTAGCAAACGAAGGTGAGCCTAACAGTGATTATACGGTTGATCCCGAAGGTTCTGTAAGCATAATTGAGGTGAAACATAATGGCAGGCATTTAAAGGTTACCAATGTAGACTTCAGAAAATATAACGGGTATGAAGATCATCTTAGACGTAAAGGAATAAGAATATTCGGACCAAACGCTTCTGCCTCACAGGATTTTGAACCTGAATATATTGCTATTTCAGACGATGATAAAAAAGCTTATGTAACTCTTCAGGAAAACAACGCTATAATTATAATCGATATTAAACATAAAAAGATCGAATCATTAGAGCCCCTCGGTTACAAAAATCATAACCTGTCATGGAACGGTCTCGATGCAAGCGATAAAGATGATGCAATTAATATCACTAACTGGCCTGTTTACGGAATGTACCAGCCGGATGGTATAGCGTATTTTAAGGTAGGAGGAAAAGGTTATCTTGTTACTGCTAACGAAGGCGATGCAAGAGAATATGGTGATTTTGTAGAAGAGGAAAGGGTAAAAGATCTTGCTCTTGATTCAACTGCTTTCCCAAATGCAGACTTCCTTCAGAAAAATGAAAACCTTGGACGACTTACTATTACAAATACACTTGGCGATAAAGATAATGATGGGGATTTTGACAAGCTTTATGTCTTAGGTGGAAGATCATTTTCAATTTGGGATACAAAAGTCAGGCAGGTATTCGATAGTGGAGACGAACTTGAAAAGATAACTGCTTCTGCTTCCCCGGATGATTTTAACTCAAACAATGATGAGAATGATTCGTTTGACAGCCGCAGCGATAACAAAGGACCGGAGCCTGAAGGTGTTGTAATTGCTAAAATGCTGAACAGGTATTTTGCATTTATCGGTCTTGAAAGAATTGGCGGGGTTATGGTTTATGACGTTACTAATCCTAAACATCCTAAGTTTGTTCAATACGTAAACACGAGAGATTTTACCGGCGATGCAGAACTTGGAACAGCCGGTGATCTTGGTCCGGAAGGATTATTTTATATTCCTTATTATAAAAGTCCGAATCACAAACCGCTCTTAATAGTTGGAAACGAAGTAAGCGGTTCTGTCGTCGTTTATGAGATCAATCCGGGTAACGGATACAATAAACTTTACGCCGGTGGTGATGAATCGGAAGATATGGAATACCAGGCATCTTTACTTACCGCAGATGAAGAGGAAGGTGAAGAAGTTAACAGCCATATTGCAACCGATTACACGCTGATGCAAAACTATCCAAATCCGTTTAACCCGACAACAAATATCAGCTTCGCTATAGCTAATGCCGGGTTTGTAACATTAAAAGTTTATGATATCCTCGGGAAGGAAGTTGCTGTTCTGGTAAACGAAAATCTTGATAAAGGTTTACATAAGGCTACATTAAACGGGAACGACTTAGCTTCAGGCGTTTACATTTACAGACTTCAGGCTGACAATTTTGTTGATACGAAAAGATTTATCCTGATGAAGTAGCCCGAATATTTCCAAACGATAACAAGAGGCGGGATTATCCCGCCTTTCTTTTTTAATAAGTCACATACTTGATCTAATGAGAACTAATAATTATTATCAATTTAATTACTCATAATACTAAATCATCAAATGAACAGCGTAAAATTTTTAATCGTTGTCTCCGTATTCTGTTTTGTAACAATAAATGTTTTTGCACAATGGTTACAAATTCCGTCTTCACCTACCGGTGCTTTCAATAATCTTCTAATCGTTAACGATACACTTTATGCTGCAAGTAACGGCAATGGTGTTTATAAATCGACAGATAATGGAAATTCCTGGAAGCAAATGAGTGCCGGTTTAAATATATTTCAATCACTTAAGGTCAATGAAGTCCTATTTTATAATAACGATTTGTACGCTGCAACTGATGATGGAATTTATAAATCAACAGATAATGGAAACAATTGGATTAAAAAGAGTCACGGTATTACCATCGGTCCTGGCGCTACTTTTGAATTTTGTGAATCGATTTTTGAACACGAAGGCATATTATTTACAGGTTCTCAAAACGGCATATATCGTTCCACAGATAACGCTGAGAATTGGACAGTTACAAATATTTCGGGACAGGGTATAAGTGCAAAAAACATAACGTATCATAACGGACTTTTATTTGCCGCACGAGAAACTATTAACGATCCTGTCGGTTATAAATCCGCCGACAGCGGTTTAACCTGGGAAGAGCTTCCACCAAACCCACTTCAAAATACCATCACTTTTTTTTCCGACTCCGGTAAATTATGGGCTGGCACTATTAGTGGAGTTTGGTTATCTCCCGATGATGGGCTAACCTGGGCAGAAAGAAACAACGGATTACAATCGGATCCGTATAGTTCCTGCATCATCAGAATAAATGATAAGTTGATAACTTCATTACACTTCGGCGGATCGGCAATATTCATTTCATCGGATGAAGGACTAAACTGGGAAGACTTCGGGGAAGGTCTTACTTTTTTAAATACAATTGAGAAGTTAGTTGTATTTGGGAATAACCTAATTGCAGCAACAAGTAACGGTTTATGGCAGAGAGATATTTCGGAAATCGTTTCCGTTAAAGAAGACAAAGAATTGCCGTCAGGCTATGTGTTGTATCAGAACTTTCCGAATCCTTTTAATCCAACAACTAAAATAAAATACTCCATCCCGGATGTAGGGGCTTCATTAATGAAGCCCCTACGGTTAACTGTTTATGACATTTTAGGAAATGAAGTTGCAATATTGGTTAACGGACAAAAACCTGCAGGAGAATATGAAGTTGAATTTTCGGGCGAGACTTTACCAAGCGGGATATACTTTTATCAACTAAGAGCAGGTGATTTTACTGATACAAAAAGTTTTGTGCTGATAAAATAAGCCGAAAAGAAAATGAGAGATTAGTTAATCAGAGAGAGCGGGTAATTCCC
>Ga0210133_1000480_pt1 | contig 14222 bp, 17 predicted proteins | sample Joice_ThreeSqC_D_2_FD_184874 | JGI IMG/M metagenome (GOLD analysis project Ga0210133, IMG submission 184874) | Wetland microbial communities from San Francisco Bay, California, USA, that impact long-term carbon sequestration - Joice_ThreeSqC_D1... | ecosystem: Environmental > Aquatic > Marine >...
GATGACGATAGGGAAGTATTTAAAATTGCCTGGGACATGCTATCGAAAGCATATACGCGGAGAATTGCTGTGAGGTTAATCGGAGTTAGATTGACCAATTTTTCTAATTATTCAGAGCAGGAAGAATTATTCGAATGGACGGAAATAAAAAGGAGAAAGATGCTGAAAGTTGTGAACAGAATTCGTTATAAGTATGGTTATGATTCAATATTAATTGGTGAGTTAAAACGGACGAAAGAAATTGAAAGACATCCTAATTATTTTCAAGCTTAGATTTTAATTCCCTTCCCCCCGGGGGAAGGGTTAGGAATGGGGCTTCTAACCCGGAGGCCAATTCATTTTTCTGCCGCCAAGCAGGTGCATGTGTAAGTGATAAACATCCTGCCCGCCGTTATCACCACAATTAAATACCAGTCTAAAACCATCTTCTGCAATATTCAAATCCTTTGCTATTTTATTTGCGGCGTCAATCATTTCTCCCAATAAAGCAGCGTGCTCTTTTCCGTTGATGTCTGTTACTTTCGGTATTTCAATCTTAGGAATAATTAAAATATGAACCGGTGCTTGTGGATTAATGTCTTTAAATGCTAGAACCGAATCAGATTCAAAAACTATATCTGCAGGAATTTCTTTATTAATTATTTTGGAGAAGATCGTACTCATCTTATTCTCCTTTCTCTATTCCGTATTTCTTCATCTTATTGTATAAATGGCTGCGTTGTATTTCAAGTGTCTCTGCTGTTTTGCTAATATTCCAGTTATTGATTTTCAATTGTTTAAGGATAAAAACACGTTCTGCTTTTTCTTTAAAATCCTGGAATGAATTGCTGTCTTCAATAATATCATCCATCGAAGATTGTCCGGTTGTAAACAGAAATTCGATATCATTTTTATGAACTTCTCTTTTATCGACTATGATGATTATTCTTTCGATTATGTTTTTTAACTCGCGAATGTTTCCGCTCCAGCTTAATCCCTTTAAAAATTGAATTGCATCGGCAGAAAAATTAACAGGAGCTTTTTTGTGTTTGTTCGTTATATCGTTTGCAAAGTGTTTAATAAGAATAGGAATATCCTCAAGCCGTTCTCTTAATGGCGGAATGTTTATCGGGATAACATTTAACCTATGAAAAAGATCTTCCCTGAAATTTCCGTTTGCGATTTCTTCAACTAATTTTTTATTTGTGGCTGCAATAATTCTTACATCGACATCAATTTTTTTCCCGCCGCCAACCCGTTCTATTTTACCGTCTTCAATTGCTCTTAATACTTTTGCCTGAGCCTGATGACTCATATCGCCTATCTCATCTAAAAAGATAGTTCCCTTATCAGCTAATTCAAACCTGCCGATACGCTGCTGAACTGCTCCTGTGAATGAACCTTTCTCGTGTCCAAATAATTCCGACTCAATCAATTCATTGGGAATGGCTGCACAATTAACTTCGACAAAAGGATTGTTTTTACGCTGACTGTTTTTATGAATTGCTCTTGCAACCAATTCTTTTCCCGTTCCGTTTTCTCCGGTAATCATAACACGTGTATCAAGTGGTGCAACTTTATCGATCATCTCAAGAATACTTTTTATTGCTTTGCTCTCACCGAGTATTTCACCATTCTCACCTAAGTTCTTTTTAATCTCCTTATTTTCTTCTAATAATTTCGATTGTTCAACAGCGTTTCTTACACTTATTAAAAGCTTATCGCGGTCAATCGGTTTTTCAATAAAATCGAATGCACCGAGCTTGGTTGCTTTAATTGCGTTTTCAACACTTCCATGAGCAGAAATAATTATTACAGATAAATCGGGTTTAGTTTCTTTTACTTTTTTCAATGCTTCAAAGCCGTTCATTTCCGGCATTTGAATATCGAGAAGTAAAGCTGAAAAAGAATCCTGGTTAAGTTTTAGTAATCCGGAAGGTGCATCGGTTGAATAGACGGATTTGTAACCCGAATAATCGAGTATCATTTTTATGCTTTCGCATATCTGGATTTCATCATCAATAATTAGTATGGATCTCATTGTAAAAAAATAAAATAACGGAGTGAACGAATTAACATTGTTTGAGAAGGAAGAACTTCTTTATGATCTTCGAGAAGCTTTCCGAAATAATCGCCATACGAGTTAACATCAAGATCGCGGTAATCAACCCTTGAATCCACCTTAAAATCTTCCTCAAATGATTCCACAAAATAACCAAGAAGGTGAGACAAATCCAAAAAATTCTCCGAGTATCCGATGAAGGAATTTCCAAAAAAGTGTGCAAGCTTGTCTACATCGCCAAATTTTTCATCAGGCGTATCAAAAAATAAATACCGGGGGAGATTTTCATTCTTCTTCTTATAAGTTGAGTCGTCTGCAGCGATTAATGGGAAATACAATAATGATTTTATTAACGGTACAACGATTGGAACTTCTTTAGTCGGGATAGTTGTAAATGTTATAGCAAGCAAGGCTTCGGAGTAATCATCATCCATAAATCTAACAGCTCTTAGATACATAGAATCAACCAAATCAAGATCATTGTTCGTTTTTTTAAGTTCAACAAAACTATCGGAAGCGATAAAATCCGATAAATGATTTACAGCTTTTGAGAGCTTGCTTTGCTGGGGGAAAATTGAGGATACACCTATAACAAAAAGGACAATAAAAAATAATTTCGCTTTAATGTTATAGCTTATTAAAATCATGAACTACTTAAAATTATCTTGCTGTTGATTTTTTTATTTTATCTGAAATTTTCTTCAGAGGCTGTATGTATTGAGTTGATATCCTGTTATAAATTTGTTCAGAAATATCTTCATTATATATATGCGAAGTTTGATTCCTGTCTTCCAGCATATCGAGAAATATTTTTTCATCTTTTATCAATCCAAATCTGAAACCTTCCACAAGAGCATCTCTGGGGGATTTTATAATGATTCCCTCGTTGATTAAAAATAACCGAAGTGTTTTCCAGCATAATTCGAAAGTAAATTCAAATCTTTGAATCACACCATCGTGATCAAGTTGATCTTGAGATTCATCCACACCTTCTTCAAGTCTTTTTACCGCATTTCTAAATTTCTCAATAGAATATTTTAGTTCATCGCTCATAAATAACTTTACCTGTTTTAAGGATGATTTCTTTGAATTCTGTTTCTACCTCATTTAAAAATACTAAATCGAATTTGTGTAACCCAATTACGTCCCTGATTTTATCTTTTACAATTCTCTTTCTTCTGAAATCTATTTTCTCTGATTCAACGGCAATATCAAAATCGGAATTTGGAAATGATGTACCTTTAGCCCTAGAGCCGAATAGAATAAGTCTTTCAGGTTTTAGCTCATCAATTAAAAGATCAGTTATAATATTTAGTTTGTTTTCTTTCAAAATTATTAAACTAATTAATGTTAATGTTTAAAGTAAATTAAACTGATCTTAATTGAAAGATTGGAATAATAAATCGGTGATTTTAAACTGTAGGCCCTGAATGGAGAATATTATTGGTAAGATGCCTATCCATCATTTTATACAAAATAGCTCAAAACCATTATTATTAACTAAAGCTTATCAAGACTTTATTATTAAAGTTTATCCAGTTTTTCTTTTTCATAAATACCGTCCTCTGCCGGATATCTAAGCCAATTATTAAATCTTCCGCTTTCTTTTGCGAGCGCCCAGATTAAACTTTCACCGGCAGGAATATTATTTGGTTCTTTAGAATATATCTCATCTTTATATGTTTCAGTCGCAGAAGTAATTATCCAATTATGATCTTTAAACATTTTTATTAAATCTCCTAAAAACAAAGCGGAGGTTAAGTTATGATGTAATAATAATGTATGATGTATCTTTCTTCCGGTTAATAAATAAGCAAGACTATCATAGAACATTGCTCTATCATAAATGTGTTCTAAATAAGCTGCTTTATATGGTTCAAGATTTAATTCGGGATTTGAATTTAAGGCTTTTATTAATCTTTGGTTATAGTACCAATCTGAAGCATCGATTGTTACATATCCATTTGAATAACTGATACTTTTGAGAAACAATCTGACAGAGTCGCGTTTTAAAATTGTATTCCCTTCTTTTAAATAAGGAAAGCGAAGCAGCTTTATATAATTTCGGTATTTACTAATTAAAGAATCGTTCTGAAGGATGTCTCTTCTAAAAAATTCAAAAGTAGTGGCTAAGCTGTTATAATTTTTATGTGAAAATGTATGGTTAGCAATTAAATGTCCGGCATCGTCCCAGGCGGTTAATAAGCTATCACCTTTATTATCATTTAATCCTTTACCGCAAGCGAATAAAACGGCTTGTGCATCAGCCTCTTTTAGATGATTTAAAATGAGTGCATTCCAATAGTTTTGCTTATAGTTTAGAATGTCGTTTGTATTACCGTCATCAAATGTAAAACAAACACTAGATTGCTGGTTACTCTGTCCGTAAGAAAAGTTAAGAGATAGTATTGTAAATAATGCTATGCAAAAAGTATTTATCATATAATAATATTCCGGTTGGTTATAATGTCTTCAATGTAAACAATAATTTCCTAAATGAAGAGTAATCCGTTACGTCTGTATCACACCAGGATTAAACCTCGGCATTTCAGGATTATTATTTGCAACTTCAATCGCCATGGAAACATATTCTCTTGTTTCAGCAGGATCGATTATTTCATCGATCCACAACCTTGCGGCTGCGTAAAGTGGATGATTCTTTTCATCATAAGCTCTAGAAATTTCATCCAATAATTTTTTCTTTTCTTCATCGCTGAAATGTTTGCCGCTCTTTTCTGCTTGTTTAAGTTTTATATCGAGTAAAACGCTGTTTGCCTGTGAACCGCCCATCACAGCAATTTTAGCATTAGGATAAGCAAAGATAAAACGAGGATCGTAAGCTTTACCGCACATTGCGTAATTTCCCGCACCGAATGAGTTCCCGATAATAATTGTAATCTTCGGTACAACCGAGTTTGCAACTGCATTCACCATCTTTGCGCCGTCTTTTATAATACCTCCGTGTTCAGCCCGACTGCCAACCATAAATCCTGTTACATCCTGTAAAAACAATAATGGAATTTTTTTCTGGTTACAGTTCATTATAAATCTTGTTGCTTTATCGGCACTGTCGGAGTAAATCACTCCGCCCACCTGCATTTCTTTTGTCTCGGTTTTTATAACGGTTCTTTGGTTTGCAACAATACCTACAGCCCAGCCATCGATTCTTGCATAAGCGGTAATTATCGTTTTACCATAACCGGCTTTGTACTCATCTATTTTCGATTCATCGACAATTCGTGCAATAACTTCATACATATCGTAAGGTTTGAGCGTATCTTCAGGTAAAACGCTATAAATTTCTTTTGAACTAAAAGCAGGAAGTTTAGATTCAATTCTGCTGAAACCAGCTTTGTTGGTGTCTCCATATTTTTCCACAAGACTTCTTATTTGGGCTAAACATTCTTTATCGTTTTTCATAATGTAATCTGTAACACCGGAAATATTTGATTGAACTTTTGCACCGCCGAGACTTTCGTTATCTATTTTTTCTCCTATAGCAGCTCTAACCAAATGTGAGCCTGCAAGAAACACCGAACCTTCACCTTCAACGATCAATGCTTCATCGCTCATTATGGGGAGGTAGGCGCCACCCGCAACACAAGGACCCATTATTGCAGCGATCTGTGGAATTCCTTTTGAAGACATAATTGCATTGTTGCGAAATATTCTTCCAAAGTGTTCTTTATCGGGAAAGATTTCATCCTGCAAAGGAAGAAAAACACCGGCACTATCAACAAGGTAAATTATCGGCAGATGATTTTCCATCGCGATTTCCTGAGCGCGAAGATTTTTCTTAGCTGTTATCGGAAACCAGGCACCTGCTTTTACAGTTGCATCGTTTGCAACAATTACAAAAAACTTTCCGTGTATTCTTCCGATACCGTAAACTGTTCCCGCCGAAGGAGCACCACCGAATTCCTCGTACATTTCATAAGCGGCAAAAGTACTTAACTCAAAAAATTCTTTTGGATCATCTATAAGAAGATTTACTCTTTCTCGTGCAGTTAATTTCCCTTTTGCTTTCTGACGCTCGATCGCTTTTTTACCACCGCCAAGCATTACCTCAGCTTTTAATGCTTTTAGCTTACGCAAGATTTCTTTTTGGAAATCTTGTCTTTTTAAGCTCTCTTTAGTCTCTTTTATTTTATTACCGATTGGTTTCATCGCTGTCTTTTAAGAGAGTTTGAATTTTTTCTTTTATTTTCGGTAATTTGTTTTTAATTATATCCCAAAGAAGGTCATAATCAACATTAAAATATTGATGAATTATTTTATCTCTCATACCGGAAATTTTCTTCCATTCGATATCTCCATGCTTTTTGCGAAATTCAGTAGAAAGATTTTTAACTGCTTCTCCGATAATTTCAAAGCTTCTGGAAAATGCCCTTGTGTACATTTCGCTTTCAATAAAGGAATCATAATTTAATTTTTCGGTAGTCTTTAACAGAAAAGTAATTTCATCAATGATATGTTTTAGATAGACTTCGTTATGCTTCATACCACTGAACTTCGTTCCTTATGTAGGGGAGAATATATGGGCTTATTCCTTTTTCAGTTAGAAGATCGACCTTCTTATCGAATAATTTTTCCAATTCGAAGGCGAGCTCTATAAAATTATCAAAGGTTTTTTCTTCAAAATCTACAAGCAAGTCTATATCACTTTTTTTCTTCGAATCATTTCTAGCATAAGAACCAAACAAACCGATTTTCTTTACATGATATTTCTTTAACAAAGATTCATTCTTCTTTAGGATATTTAGAATTTCTTTGGATGATAATTTATTGCTCATATTGTCCTAGATTCATTTAGCTTAAAATAATAAATTATATTGAGTGCTGCTTTGTTTGATTGTCCAACATTTCTTTTATTGACAGTTGGTTTCATTAATGATTCAACAAATCTCTTGCGATTACTATTCTTTGAATTTCCGATGTACCTTCACCGATAGTTAAAAGTTTCACATCTCGGTAAAACTTTTCAACCGGATAATCTTTTACGAATCCGTAGCCACCGTGAATCTGCACCGATTCGTTTGCAGCTTTTTCAGCAATTTCACTGGCAAATAATTTTGCAATTGAGGCTTCTTTTTTATTTGGGATACCTTTGTCTTTAAGGTAAGCAGCACGAAGCGTTAGCATTCTTGCAGCTTCTATATTTGTTTGCATTTCTGCAAGTTTAAACTGAATTGCCTGAAAATCACTTAGCGGAGTATTAAACTGTTTTCTTTCCTGCGAATATTTTATCGATGCATCGAGACAGCCTTGTGCTAATCCAACACTTAAAGAAGCAATCGATATTCTGCCACCTTCAAGAATTTGCAATGCCTGAATAAATCCCATTCCTTCTTCACCAATAAGATTCTCGGCAGGCGCTTTACAATTTTCAAGAATTAGTTGTGATGTTTCAGATGCACGCATACCAAGCTTGTTCTCTTTTTTACCGGCAGAAAATCCGGGCATACCTTTTTCAAGAATAAAGGCGCTGATACCTTTTTTACCGGCATCTTTGTTTGTTATCGCCATAATAACTGCAGTCTCACCGTATTTTCCGTGAGTAATAAAATTTTTAGTGCCGTTCAGGATGTAGTGATCACCTTTTTTCTCAGCAACAGTTTGAAGTCCTGCTGCATCGCTTCCTGATGCAGGCTCAGTTAAAGCCCATGCCCCGATCTTTTTACCATAAGCAAGATCGGGAATATATTTCTTCTTTTGTTCTTCATTAGCAAAACGAAAAATATGATTTGTGCATAATCCGTTGTGTGCCGCTACAGAAAGTGCAATCGAAGGATCGACTCGTGCAAGCTCTTCGATGATGATTTCAAACTCAATATAACCTAAACCAGCGCCGCCGTATTGTTCATCAACAAGAATTCCCAGGAAACCAAGTTCACCCAATTCTTTTAATAAATCCATTGGGAAGCTTTGTGATTCATCGAATTCCATAATGACCGGACGAATTTTATTTTCCGCAAACTCTCTTAATGTATCTCGTATAATTACCTGGTCTTCGGTAAGTTCATTAATAAATTGCTGATCGGATGAACTCATTTAATATCCTTCTATACTTAATCTTAAAATCGAATATGAATAAAATTTCGGAGTTATGCTAATTTTAATTCTTGAAATTACTAATAATTTCTTCGGCAATATGATAGGGAGATAAATTTCCAAGAACAACTTTTTCTAATGAGGAAGTTAAATAATTTTCGCTTTCATCGTTCCACAATTCCTCTTTTATTTTATTTTCAACTATATCTTTAATACGTTTTCTCAATCTTCGTTCCCTGTTTTTGATGATCAGGTTATTTTCAGTTAAGAATCTTTGATGTCTTTCGATTTCTTTTGCAATATCTTCAATTCCTTCATTCTCGGAAGCGATTGAACCGATGATATTCATCATCCAGCTTTTTTCATCGTGGTCTCTCATCATCAAAATTGTTTGAAGTGATGTAATTGCCTGTTTAGATCCCGGTCGATCACTTTTATTCATCACGATAAAATCTGCAATTTCCATTAAACCGGCTTTCATTGCCTGAACAGCATCACCCGATTCCGGAACAAGAACGACTACAGTCGTATCTGCGGCTTCGGCAATGTCCAATTCCGACTGTCCAACACCAACAGTTTCAAAAATTATAAGATCGAATCCTGCTGCATCCAAAACATCGGCGGCATCTATTGCACGTTTGCTCAATCCGCCAAGACTGCCGCGAGTTGCCATGCTTCTGATAAAAACTCCCTCATCCATTCCTATTTCATTCATGCGAACACGATCTCCGAGTAAGGCTCCGCCAGTAAAAGGGCTTGTCGGGTCGACAGCAACAATTCCAACTTTTTTATTTTGCTTTCGGAAATGCTTTGTTAACTGATTTGTTATCGTACTTTTTCCAGCGCCGGGTGGTCCGGTAATTCCAATGCGGTAAGCATTACCAACTTTCTGAAATATTTTTTTAAGCAGATCGGTAGCTTGTGCGGGATCAGATTCAACTATAGAAATAGATCGTGCAACTGCCCGGTGATTGCTGCTTAATAATTTTTCTACGAGTTCGTGTTTTATCACAAAAGATCAGACGAGGTTATTCTTAAAATATTCTACGGTTTCTTTTAATCCTGTTTCAAGAGTTGTCTGTGGTTTCCAGTTAAATTTTTTATAAAGTTTATCTGAAGTGATTACACTTCTTAATTGTTCTCCGGCTGCGGCAGGTCCGTGTTTTTCAACCTGACTTTTTCCAACTATGTTATTCAAAGAGTTAAATAGCTGATTAACATTTGTTTCAATCCCGGTTCCAATATTATAAACATCGCTTTTGTTATCATTTAATACAAGAAGATTAGCTTTAACAACATCTTTCACAAAAACATAATCGCGGGTTTGCTCACCTGTGCCGTTTATGATAGGTTGTTCGCCTTTTAAAAGTCTGCTTGAAAAAATTGCAACAACGCCGGCTTCACCAAACGGATTTTGCCGTGGTCCGTAAATATTTGCGTATCTGAGTATCGTATAATTCAATTTGAATTCGTTATGATAAAAGAAAAGATATTTCTCTACACTTAACTTCGAAATTCCATAAGGTGATAAAGGATTAGTAGGATGACTTTCATCGGCAGGGAAGTAAGATTGTTCGCCGTAAACTGCACCCCCGGTAGATGCGAACATAAATTTCTTCACACCGTACTTAACGGAGTTTTGTAAAAGATTGATTGTGCCGAGGATATTTGTATTTGCATCGAAAGCAGGATCAGCAACTGAGCGGCGTACGTCCATTTGTGCTGCGTGATGATTCACCACATCGAATTTTTCTTTTTCAAAAAGTTCGGCAACCTTTTCATCACGAATATTCATCTTAACGAACTTTGCTTTTGGATTTATATTTTTCTCAAATCCTGTTGAAAGATCATCGAGAATTACAACTTCGTGATTTTCTTTAATGAGAGCATCAGCTATGTTCGAGGCAATAAAACCGGCACCGCCGGTAACGAGAATTTTCATTTGGTTATCCGTATAAATTGTGTTCATAAATATATTCTTTAACTTTTTCGGGGACAAGAAAATTGATCGGCATTCCTTTTTTAACACGCGTACGAATATCAGTTGCACTGATCTCAATTCCCCTGGTTTGAACAAATGTTGCCGATTTAACAAACTTATCTTCAAAGGAAGACGGGATGGAAGATTTTCTTTTTAGAACGATGATCTTTGCAAGCTGCATTATTTCATCCGGATTTTTCCACTCGTGGAAGGTAAAAATATTATCGTAACCAATTATAAATTCCAACTCATCGTATTTCTTTTTGAATTCGTGCAACGTTTTAACGGTGTATGAAATACCTTCCTTTTTTATTTCATAGTCCGAGTAATCGAAAAATTCAATATCTTCAATTGCGCACTTTATCATATTCAATCTGTGTTCCGGACTTGCAGTTTTTATATCCGGTTTGTGCGGCGAAACGAATGAGGGTATGAAAATAATTTTGTCTAGATTTCTTAATTCCCGAACAGATTGCGCGGTAATCAAATGCCCGTTATGAATGGGATCAAACGTTCCACCAAATATTCCGATTTTGCTCATCTAATTATTTCTTATCAAGGTTCAAAAAAGAATCTGTTAAAACAGATTAGAATATTAGTACTATTTTAAGTAACCCACGACTTAAGTCGTGGGCTGCTAACCAACACACATATTAAATCAACCGTTTTAACGGTTTTTAAAACTGACTATTTCATTTAAAATAGTTTAATAATCAAACAGAAACTTTATATGCTTTTTGTTCTTCAACGGATGCAAAAAGATTTTTAATAAATTGCCTGTACAGTTCAACTTCGTACTCGTAATATCTTTTGCTATTGCCTTTGGAAAATTTCAATTCTTTTTTTCTGAAGGCAAGTGTCGTTGCCGCTTGTATGTACTGTTTGCGTATCCTTTCATCAACCCAGCCTTCGTTATTCCTGCTCGTGGAACTAAGTATGGGAAGATGCGATTCCGGGATAACAGCCAATTCAACCTCGGGAAGAAGTTCTGTAAAGATAATTTTTTTCTCACCCAAAACAGATGCAGAAAAGACTGCAATGAAAATGATGATCGTTATGCCGAGAAAAAGAAATCCGAGTAACGCCGTTGTTTGAAAACTTACCATGAAGTTCCAGCAAAAATGAATCAACATTGCAATCAGCAATCCGATAAACGGCAGTAAAAATCTAAACCTGTTTCTTCTGAATTTTGCATAGCCAAGAAAAGCACCAAAAGTGGCGGTTGAAACACAGTGCATTACTGCTGAAAACAACGTTCTTATAATTACGAGAGCGATCCATCCCGATATGGTCGTTCCGAAAGAAATAAAATAAAGAAAGTTTTCCGTCATACCGAAACCCAAACCGATGGCGCCACCGTACACAATTCCGTCCGTCATATTATCGAATTTCCTGTTTGTTACTGTGACCAGCAAAAACATTCCTTTTGTAATTTCTTCAACAATTGGTGCTGTTACAATTGTTCCGAGATATTCGAGTTGCGTTTTATCTGAAACAAAAGTGGAGAAAATTGTTGAGAAAATAAATCCTCCGGCTAAAGCAAAAATTATTGCTCCGATTGATCCCCACAAATAATTTTGAAGAACCAGCTTAAAAGGTTCTCTATCGTAGCGGTCGAATCTCCAGATGAGAAAAAGATACGTGGTCATTGGAATAATTGCCGCCAATGCCGATGCGATTATTAGCATATAATAAATTTATTCGGCAAATGAATAAAAATGATCAATAATATTAAAATTAAAATATCGATTGAGATGTATATATCAAATTGAAATGAAATTCTTTACAAATTATTTTTCTTTTAACCACCTGATAAGTTCGCTAATTGAAGGTCGTTTGCCGTAAGACAAAATTCCTATTTTAAATATTTTTGCCGCAAGTTTTAAAGTGATTAATGTTGATAAAACTAAGATTGAAAGTGTGATAATTATATCTGCAGTTGGAACCGGCGCAACTTTAAATCTTAAAAGCATTATAGATGGAATGGTCAATGGAATGTAGGATAGTACTTTAACTATCATTGTATCCGGGTTTTGAATTGCCGATATAGCAATTACTATCGGCATAATTAGTATCAAACTGACGTAAGTTGTCATTTGCTGGGCTTCCTGTTCGGTAGTGACTATTGCTCCAATACCGACAAAGATGGTAGTATAAAAAATAAATCCGAGAATAAAATAGACAAGCATCGGCAGAATATTTTCAAAAGCTTCCGGTGGAATTACTGCGCCGCCAACAAGACTAATTCCAATCAACGACCAGATAGCAATTTGTGTTAATCCCAAAGCGCTTAGCCCGAGAATTTTTCCCGAAAGAAGTTCTTCGGGTGTACAGCTTGAAATTAATATTTCTATTAGCCGGTTGGATTTTTCTTCAATCAGACTTCTTATTAACATCTGACCGGAATAGATCACCATCATCATCAAAAGAAGAATAAAAATGAAAGCTGAAAAGAAGACGACAAGAAAATCCTGTTTTCCTTCCTTACCGCTTTTCTCAATTTTAATTTGTTCGATCTCAACATTGTTCTGAAAAATTCCGGCAATTTCAGGATCGATACCCTTTTTCATCAGTTCATGATTGACTCTTATTTTATTTATTTTTTCTTCAAAGCGTCTCAGGTCCTGGAAACTTCCGAAATTTTCACTCCTGAACTGCATCGACATCGAATCTGTGTTTCCATGCTCAATAAGAATGTAGCCTTCAATTTTATGATCCAGTACCTCTTTATCGGCTTCGTTTTTCATTTCATCTAAAGTTTTACCTTTACCCGATAAATTCAAAATTACATAATTCGGTTGATCATTATCTATTTTGTATGCTTCGAGTTCATTGGTTAGTTCTTTAAAATATTCATTTGAAGGATCGACAATACCGATTGCTTTTGTCCTTAGTTCTTCTTTATTAGATAGTAATGTGGGGAGCACTGAAAATGCAATTATAATAAGTGGTGTAAGTACAAGAGAAATAACAAATGCTTTCGTCTTAATTTTTTCTATGTATTCCCATTTTGCAATAGTTATTATTTTTTTCATCCCTTGCTCTTAGTTCTGTTTTATTAATTTAATAAATATGCTGTTTAATGTCGGTTCGATAATCGAAAAATGTGTGAGCTCGATTTTCTCTGTTAATATTTTTAAGAAAGAAGACGGTTCAACATCCTGTTTCAATTCTATCTCGGCATAATTGTTATATGCATCTAAATTTACTACTTCACCCAAACCGGAAAGGAAAGAAATATCCCCGTTATATTTTATCTCAACATGATTTCCGCCTAATTTGTTTTTGAGCTTTGAAAGGTTTCCGCTTGTAACTTCTTTACCTTTATTGATCAGAAAAATTTCAGAACATAACTTTTCCGCGGTTTCCATCTGGTGTGTAGAAAGTATAATTATTTTTCCTTGCGGGATGAAAGAAAAAATCAACTCCCTTATTTCCTGCTGGTTTATGGGATCGAATCCCGTGAACGGTTCATCGAATATCATTAATTCCGGATTATGAATGACCGACATAATAAATTGTATCTTCTGCTGGTTTCCCTTCGAAAGTTCTTCAAGTTTACTGTTACGATATTTCAGAATGTTTAATCTTTTTAACCATTTCTCCGCTTCCTGCAATGATTGCGTTCGGGTCATATTCTTCAACTGCGCAAAATATAAAATCACATCTATGACTTTGCTTTTCTTGTAAAGACCTCTTTCTTCCGGAAGGTAACCGATCTGATTTAAAAAATTTGTATTGATTGACTCGCCGTTGAACAATACTTTCCCGGACGTTGGTTTTATAATATTTAAAACTGTTCTGATAGTTGTTGTTTTTCCTGCCCCGTTTGGTCCGAGAAGTCCGAAAATAGTGCCCGGTTTAACGCTGAAAGAGATATCGTCAACGGCAACTGTGTTCTGAAATTCCTTTACTAAATTTTGTACTTCAATCATGAATTTTCCGTATTAACTTGTTGAACACTTTCAAAAATACAAATATTACATCAATCCTGAAGTAATGTTGTGGAAATAATCGTATTCTTTATAAATCGATAATATCGGTTAATCAGGGCTCAGATGATTAATAGGTGGCAAAATATTTAAGTTGGAATAGAGAAAAAAAATAAGAAAAGGAGAAAATGGAAAAACTGAAAGAATTAGCAGAGCT
>Ga0210133_1000482_pt1 | contig 14190 bp, 11 predicted proteins | sample Joice_ThreeSqC_D_2_FD_184874 | JGI IMG/M metagenome (GOLD analysis project Ga0210133, IMG submission 184874) | Wetland microbial communities from San Francisco Bay, California, USA, that impact long-term carbon sequestration - Joice_ThreeSqC_D1... | ecosystem: Environmental > Aquatic > Marine >...
TGGAAAATATTATTTCTTAAAAAGAAAATCTGCTGTTTTAACAACAATTTTTGATAAGATGCTCTCACAAGCTTCGAACAAGCCAACCCGAAATATTTCATGTTCGGATATTCCGGATTTGAAATAAAATCCATTAGGATTTTCTTCTGGATTAATTCCACCCAAATCATATCTCAGGCATCCTTTTTCCTTCAGCCATTTTATTTCTTCCCAATAACATAAATATGCACCATAATGTTTTTTGCCGAGTTCATTGCTTGCTCCTATTAAACCAATTCCTGTGTTTCCTATTGCACTTGTTATCGAAGCAGTAATGGGAGTTTCATCTTTATAAATAACAAATAGTTTAAGCTTAAATTCATCGCTCAATTCCTCTTGTAACTTTGCGAATCCATGAACATTTACGTAAGCTTTAAATTTCTTTCTATTATGCATTTCCTCATAAAGACTAAGTACTATTTTAAACAATTCGGTATCGGTACCTTCCACAATTCTTAAATTATTTTTCTCGGCTTTCTTTAAGTATCGTATCCACCGATCTTTAAAACCCTTCCTCAAATCGGAAAGTTCTTTATTAAGATAAACAACAATAGAGTGATAGGGATTAGGATTTACTGTCCGCTTGAATCCTAAATTCTTAATAAAATCTATATCTGGAATCTGATCTGTAAAAAGAAAAGGTTTTATCCTCAACAAATATTTTTGTTTTACGACGAGTTCATTTCTTAATGATTGGAAAATCGAGGATAAAATATTGTAATCATCCGGTACGCCTTTCTTTTGCCATAGAGGACCGGCAAAAATGTAGGCAATACCATGTTTTGTTATCGGATCGGTTCTATATCTTACTTGTGCCAATCCAACAATAATATCCGTATCGTAAATAGCAAGATGTTTCACCCTTTTTTCATTCTGAACTATTAAAGCATAATTCCAGGTATGGTAAATATTTGCGTCGTTAAAATTTAGTAACGCAGCACCCCAGGTTTTTTTATCGGTTATTTCTTTTATAGTATAATTCAATATTAACTTTGATTCCCTCAGGTTTTAATCCCGTGAAATAAATTTTTAAATACTTGTAAAGTAAAAACAAAAAAAATGCTTAATCCTGCAAACAATCTATCCCCGATTCCTCTTTTAGGAAAATCAGATCAACTTACATAATCTAAGCAAGAAATTTACAAAAGCACAAGTTTTAAGAGTAATAAAGGGGTAAGTGATCAGATGTGATTTTCTACTTCTTAAATAGTTTTTCTCCTACTCTAACGATAAGCTTTGATAAAATGTTGTCACAAGCTTCATATACGCCCATACCGAACACTTCATTTTTTGTTATCCCGGATTTGAAAATGAATCCGTTGGGGTTGAGCTTAAGATTAATTCCACCAAGATCATATCTTTTACATCCGACTTCCTTAAACCACTGAATAGCAATCCACTGAACTAAGTAGGTAGCTTTATTTTCCAATCCGGCTTTTGTGGATCCACCAAACATAGCCATAGCAGTATCCCCAATAGCACTTGTTGCAAAACTTGTTATCGGAACCTTATCTTTGTAAACAATATAGATTTTCATTTTAAACTCTTCATCGAGTTCTCTGTTCATTACACCCATCTTTTCTACGTCTACAAATTGTTTAAATTTCTTTCTCTTTGCCATCAGGTTGTAAGTTTTCAGTAAATCCTCAAACAAAGCAGGATCGCTTCCTTCCTTTATTTGTAAGCCTTTCTTCTCCGATTGGTTAAGATTGTTTCTCCATTTCCTGCTGAAGCCTTTTCTGATTTCTTCCAGATCCTGTCCAAGATCAAGAGCAAGGGTATGATATGGCTGGAATTTTTCTCTTCTTTCAAAACCGAGACTTTCAATCGGATCGATGTTGGTGAACTGATCGGTAAAAATAAACGGTTGTGCTCTTAATAAAAGTTTTTGATTAACTACTAATTCTTTTCGTAATGCATGAAAAATGCTGTATAGAATTTCTCTTTTATTTTGTTGATTTTTTCTTTGCCATATTGGACCTCTATATATATATGCAATACCTCTATTTAGCACGGGAATAGTTCTAAATCTTACCTGAGCCATTCCAACCACCTGATCTCCATCGTAGATTGCATAATGCTTTACAGTTTTTTCTCCTTGTGCTAAAGCAGAAAAATTCCATGTTTGATATATATTAGCGTCACTGAATTCTTTTAATGACTCATGCCATGTCACTTTGTTTGAAATTTCTTTAACTGAATAATTGATTAAATCGGGAGTACTTAAATTTTCATTATCTCTCCGGAATGCTTTTTTAATGTTTCTTTTGAGTTTTGTAAAACCGGAAATCCAATTATAGCCGCCAAGCACCTTCACTTTAAATTCTAACCTTGAATTGGATGGACCAACTGCAACTCTTCCTCTTACATCGTGATGTACCCCGTTGTTGGATACATACTTTGGTTCTGATGAAAATAACATTTTATATCCGGCTTCACTCGATCTTTGAATAACTCTTCTGTCGTAGTCGCCGTAGGGAACGCTTATAAATTCGATATTGGAATGCAGCATATCTTCTAATTGTTTTTTTGATTCGTTCAATTCGAACAGTTGGTCCTTAGGAGAGATTTTGGTTAGCCTGGGATGATTAACTGTATGTGAACCGATTTTAATAATAGATAAGTTCAGTCTTTTTATTTCCTCATCGGAAATTACACTATCATTTTTTTCCATATCTCCGCCGTATACTTTCCACTCCGGTACCTTACCGATGTAAGAAGTAGGGAAGAAGATTGTGTGCGGTATATTTCTTTTTTCCAATTCGGGTTCGGCGTTATCGAATACACTTTTAAATCCATCGTCAAAAGATATGGCATAATATCTACCGGGTTCTTTATCGCTGATTTTACTGTCGATCTCAGTAAACTTCCCATATTTTTCTAATGTATTAATCTGCCAGATAAATTCTTCTTTTAGATTTTCCGGGATAGAATGATAATATAGAATAAGAAAACGGGTGTCAATTTTACCTGAAAAGGTCTTTTTTACAAAGCCTTTAAATGATTGCCAGCCGAGATAAAAAATACTAATAACTAATTTTAGAGATCGATTTAACTTCATTTTTTAATTAGAATAATTTAAATGATTCCATCATTCTTGATTTTTGTTCAATTTTGAAATACTCGTGCAATTCTTTAGGAATGCTTCGTTTCACTCGCTTTAGCTTAAGTATCCAATATCCTGCCAACCTGAAAAAAACTCCCCAAAACACAGGTTTCTCACGCCATCTTGTTATAGCTTTAATAAATTGGAAAGAAGGAATATAACCTAAACTGTATTCAACTTTGCCGTCTCGTAATCTTTTTGTTACGTAGTTTGTCCCAACACTTCCGGTAGTCCTGTGATGATAAACAATCTGTTCTTCAAAGGTCTGAACTTTCCATCCTTTCATTCTAACAGCAACACAGGCAATACCGTCTTCGCCCCCCCACTTCAACGGGATCAGTCCGCCAATTTCTTCATAACACTTTCTTCTAAATAGCTGCACAGCTCCTCTTACACTGTAAGGGTGCGAAGGCATTTTAACAGCCACACCTTCATTCATATTAATGAAAGCTCCGCCGACAAGTCCAAGTTTTTCATCCTTATCAAACTTATCAATCATTGTTTCATAATAGTTTTTTTCCATAGTTATATCTGCATCGAGAATACCGATAAAATCGTAATCCAGGACTTTCAATTTATCATATGCGGTCTGTACAGCGTAAACTTTGGAAGCGAAATCTCTATCCTGTGCCCCGTCTATTCTAAGTAATTCGATAAAGGAAAAATCCTTCTCATATTTTTTCACAATATTATCGGTATTATCTGTCGATTGATCGCTGACAATTATCCACTTAAAAGGAAGATAAGTTTGCTCTATCATCGATTTAATCGTGTTCTCGATGAATCCCTCTTCATTACGGGCAGCAGTTATTAATACATACCTATAGTTATTGGTAGCCATAAGTATTTAGCTCCTTTATTTCTTCAACTTCGGGAATTTTTGAAAAAGTGTAAACGCCAACCACGACCCAGCTTAACCAAAAGATAAAAGTGTTTGCGCCTATACTTGCTTCAACAAAATTTGATAAGAATAACATAACCATAATTGATAAAGCAGCGTTAAAATCATCGCTTAAATATTTCATCCTGAATTTAAACAGCGGCAGGAATAACGCGATTACCCATATTATTAAACCGACAATACCTAACCCGACTGCAATTGAAATATATCCATTATGCAAAGATGTTTTAGAAGAACCCGACCACAAGGTTAATTTCGGATCGTAAAACCTCGGATCTTCCCATATTTTACCTTCAACATTGAATCCGTAGCCGGTAAGAGGTTTTTCCATAATTAGAGTAATTGCACCGGACCAAAAATCCTGTCTGCCGGTAAGAGTTGTAAGTTCCTGATCACCACGCTGCATGCTTGCGGGGGTGAAGGTTAACAATACCATTAATGCAATACTGGCGCCTACAAACCAGAGAAAGATTTGTAGCTTCTTCCGACCAAATAAAAACCATAATCCGACTGATGCCCCACTCAACAAAATTGAAGTTCTTGAACCGGATAACAATAAGAAGGCAGTAATAACAACGAAGCAGCCTATGATAATGACCTTCGATTCACCATCCTTCAATTTTGCATACTTCCATAAGAGAATCGGGTAAAGAAGTGCACATTCGCCACCCAGATCATTGGGGTGGCTGAGAACTCCTTGCAACCTACCGGGGGCAACCCACCACCAAACCTTGCCTGGCATTACAGCGATAGCAACCACGTTAATAGCAATAAATATTAACGCATAGATGTACATTATGTTGAAAAACTGATGCGTTTCACCATTCTTTAAAATCCAGAAATAAAATCCAATCAGGAATAAGAAAAGAATTAGAAATTTGATGCTTCGAACGAATGTTACATCAGGATCGATTGAATATGTAGTAGAAATAAGAGCAAAGGCAACGATGATACTTAATACTCCGAGAAACAACGGAATTCTTCCCCGGTGCATGTGCCAGAATTGAAAATATTTTATTATTGAAACAGTAGCCATCAATAGCGGTATGCCATTTTTTATATAAGAACTCAATCCAATATCTGAATCAACATCTGCAGACGCATTGTTAGGAATGAAGATAGCTGCAAACAGGGGTGCCAGCATTATCAACAGTATTGCAACTTCAAAACGATGTATTGAATAAACAAATAATACTCCGCCAATAAGTATAAGTATAACCAGCAGAAAAATCGAAAACAGATCGTTAGGCATTTTTAGTCTAAATATTTCTTAATTAAATAGCACAATTTAGGTTTTATATGATAATAACTTATACTGAACTTTCTTTATAGATCTTCTAATCATATTCTTTTCATCTGAATCGAAGAATCTTGAATTATAAAGCAGCAAGAATATGATAAAAAATGAAACAGGCAAAATGCTGTAAAAAATTATTGGTGAACTATCTACAAGGAAATAAACTGCTGCAAGTGATATTAGGTTTATAAAACCCAGTATTAATAGTCTGGCGGTTTCAATTTTCACATGAAGTTCTTTATCTCCAAGAATAAACAAAACAATTCCTAGTCCTAACCAATAAATATTAATTGCAAAAATGTTTCCTAAAATTCCGTAATATTTAATACAGAAATAACTAAGAACAATACTTAGAATAGTGGATACTACAGATATAATACCAGTTAAGTTCGACTTCTGTTTGATGAGTAATAACGATTGTGAAATATAAGTAAAACCCCTGAATACCTGTGCGGGCATTAATAGGAATACTAGATAGTACGAATCAAAATATTCCGCGGGTGCTATTACACCCATAAATCCGCGGAAAACATATACCAACAAGAAACTTATCACGACAAATGCTATCAAAAGGTATGTTGTTATTTTTGAAATACGTCTGCTTAAATTTGGATCGCCGATATTTGAAAATACATAAGGCTCATAAGAAAGTTGAAACGGCAAAATCAAAACAATCTGTACGATCATTGTTAATCTTGAGGCAAGTGAAAATATTCCGACCTGCTCTAATCCGACAAAATAACTGAGCATATAAATTGCGATCGTACTTTTAACCAAATCGCCGGACCGGGCAAATATTAATGGAAATCCAAACCGTGTAAGTTTTTTAATTGTACTTTTTGAAACCTTATATTTTTCCTTCTTAGAAATTATTTTTAACGGAACAATCCAAAGAATAAAATACCCGATTATCTGTGCTTCAAAGACTCCTTTAATTCCACGATTTAATTTGACGACGAAAAGTATTGTTAAGAGCGATACCAGTACTGCCACTGCTATACTGAATATAGTAAACATCATTCCCTGGTTGCGAGCCCGGAAATATGAAACAGTATTGACACATAGCGATTGCATTACGGAGGCTGAAGAAACAAGTATTGCATAAGTGAAAACATTTTCAATCTGCAGATACGCTTTAAAAATGGGTCCAAGTGTTATACCGGAAACAGCAATTACAATAACACCCATCAATAAATTAATAAGAATTGAACTTCCCAATAAGTCGCCGCCGGCATTTTTATCATCAAACTCTTTCATAAATCTCATTAACGAGCTTACGACACCAAAATCTACAATAGGAATAATAATCTGGCTTGTAAGCAGCAATGCATTGAGCAGACCATAATCACCAACGCTGAGGGAATGGGTGTAAAACGGTATTAGTACGAAGGCAGAAACCCTGATGATAATTGTGCCGACTGAATATATTAAGGTGCTTTTTGTGAGGTTTTTTAAACTCATTGGATTAAACCGAACTCCCGTTCAACTAATTTTTGTTTCTGCAATTCCCAGGTATAGTTTCTATAAACGTTATATGATTTATCCAATATTTTTTTGCTCTCTCCGTTGTTGCTGTATATCCTGTAGATAGTATCCGCGAGAGCGGTTGGATTGCCGGGCTCAAAATAATAAATGGATTCTTTATCAAAGTAATCCTGAATACCACCTGTTTCCGGTACAATAACCGGTTTTTTATTAATCAAATATTCAAATATCCGAACAGGAAAATTTAGCTGTGTAAATGGGTTGGTTCTGTTTGGAATTACTCCAATATCAACTTGCGGGATAAAAGTCGCAATTTCATCTACAACGGCAAATCCTCTTATTTCAAAATAATCTTTAAGATTTAGCTCTTCAATTAGCTTATCAACTTCAGTTTGAAAATTGCCTCTGCCGTAAACTATCATGTAAATATTCGGTATCTTTTCACGAAGTTTTGCTACAGCCTGAACGGCAATATCCAATCCATGCCGTTCTACAACTGCACCATGATACATTAATAAAAATTTAGAAGCGTAACGGTCCTCCTTTACTGTTTTATCAAAATATTTAAAAACTTTTTCATCGGGAGAATTCATGATTATTTGAATTTTATTTTCGGGACAGCCTCTGGCAATAAAAAGTTTTTTAAAAGCGATATTCGGGGTAAAAACGAGATTGGAAAATTTTATACAGATCTTCTCTATTAATTTTAAAACCTTTACAATAGAATGAGTTTCTTTTACATTGATCATAGAAGAAAATAATTCGGGCATCGGGTCGTGAAGATCTAAAACAATTTTGGTTCCGAATAATTTGGGAATGATTGCGGTGAACGCAAGAAAATCCGGCATGTTATGAACATGTACAATATCATAACGATTTTTAAGATACAGGTAATTCAGTTTAAGAAAGGACCAGGTGAAAAAGAAAGCATATTCAAGCAGGTACCTGAATTTGCCGGAACGATGCCGTTTAAGATTTAACCTAAAAACATTTATTCCGTTTACTACCTCGTTTGTTAACTCATTTCTTTGTGTGATACATAATATGTCTACGCTGGCTCCGGCTTCGTGCAAAGCTTCTGCTTCGCGTCTTACTCTCACATCGATAGGGTAGGATGAGAGAACTACCATAGCAATTCTTTTCATACTACTCTCTCATATTTTAGATCGGGTGTTTTTTCTTTGTACATATTTTTTACATAAGCCGAAACTTCTCTTGGAAGTGCATGCCAGTATTCGTTATGATATTTTGTTTTAATGTACTTGAGAAATTCAACATAAAGATCGATTGAAAATTCTTCTTTTCGTCCGGGAGATTTTTTTAAATTGATATAATCGGGGTGAACATTCACGAGCACCATTCCGCCGTTTTTAACAACCCAATCAGTTTTATTTTTCCAGATATCAGAATTTTTTTTATTCATCAGGATGAATAAGGTAAAATCCTGCACTAATGTATAAGGTAATTCTACGTAACTATCATCAATGCTGGTTCGTTTTACAATGAATGGGAAAATGGTTCCAACTCCATCAGCCTGCGGTTCGAAGGGGTCGGTGTCGAACGTTGACAAATCATATTCAATATTTAATTGTTTAATCCAATCGAGATTATGATGCATTGCCGGTGCACGAAATCCTACGACATTCCAGTCCTTTATATATTTATTAATTTTTTCTGCTCGTTCATCAAACGTATTTTTATTACTGAAAAGTTTGCCATCATGATTTAAACCATGAACACCAACTTCAAATCCATTTTCAGTTATATAATTCCTTAACTCTTCCGAAACATTATATCGTTCCGGTACAAAATTAAACGAAGATTTGAATCCTAATTGTTTTTCAATTTCTAATATTTCTTTACATCTATCGTGACCGTTCTGCAGTTCAACGTCATGCGTAAGAACAAAAGCAAACTTTTTTTCGTTATCCCATCCCTTCCAGCCTGAGGGTTGCTTTTCAGACCCCGGCAGGATCGGCCAGATATTTTTATATTGTTCCACCTGTCGTTTTACTAATCTACGCCGCAGAAAAATTTGAACTGAACGGGGAATCAAAGGTTTTAATATGTAGAATATTTTTCTGATCATAAGAGATTATAAATACTTATAAGTTTTTTCACCGATAAATTCGGTAATCTTTAATGGTAAGGATTGCCAGATTTTCTGTTTCATGTTTCCCGATGTACCGGCATCGAGATCTTCCTCGCTATCGAGTCCTTCAGGTTTTGGATAATAGTAGTGATACATCTCTTTTATTGTTGTAGCCCATTTCTTTTTGTACGCGGCTAAGCTTTGATGATCTTTCGATACTTCGCCAAGGTCATAGTACTTATAGCATTCTTTTTGCGCATTGTGTATTGCTTCCCAGTGTAATATATCATTGGGACGAAGTTCGAAATGGTCACGGCTGCTTCCGTTAAAAGCATAAGTTACTGTATCATTGAATTTGAATAAAACACTGCCTGCAATAATTTCTTTTCCGGCATCGGTCTTCAATTCCGAAAGTATTAAACTCATCAAGCCTTTTGGTTTTAACAAATTCCAGATATTTAGAAAGAATGATAATGATCTTGCCGGTGTAACGTGAAACCTCATTGTATCTGAATAGAGCGGGTACCATTTTTTCACGTCTTCTATACTGTCTGCCTCCCTGAATTGAACATCGTTTTTTAATGCCTTTTTAACAGCTCTTTTTATTGCGGCATGATTTCGTGAATCGCCAAATCGTATTTCATCATCCTCGTCGGGAATTTCTGTAATGTAAATTTCCCGCCATAAATATTTGTGCAGGGTTTCCGCTTCAGCTTTTAAGTGGGAAGAGAACGATTTGATTTGTAAATATCTCTTTTCATCTTTCTTGATAATGTTAATTGCTGCCTGCAGGAGCAGACCCGATATTTTCTCATTCAGAGCAAGAGGACCACCAATCGGCGTTCTTGGTAGCGAAGATAATCTTTTCATTCCCGGTACTCCGCCCAAACCAAATGGAAATCCCTTTGTGTATTGCAACGGAAAAACACCGACTATCCTGTCATCCTCATCTTTACAAATCAATTTTAATGTTTTTTGATTTGATTCAAGCTCCAGGATAGTAAGCCAATCTGTAAGGTGATACACAGAACCATCGGGGTGATTAGTAACGAATTCATCCCACTCAGTTTTGTTATGCCCGGATTCTTGCGGCAGTGCTGAAATGGTTAAAGAACCTATTTTTTCCGGTTGTTCAAGAATCATATTTTAGTTTCAACTTTATCAAGTGATTTTGAGGGATCAAGCGCTTTAAGTTTAATTGTTTTTTTACGTCCGTAAAGTTTAGTTATTAGCGTATCAACACTTACTTTAAAAGCAATCGCAACTTCTGATATAAATGGACGTGGATCACGAACTGACAATACAGCATAATATTTTTTACCTCGCATGGATTGTAACCAACCACTGAATGTTAATTCACCTTTTTTCCAATAATAAAATGATGACATAAGATCTGCTCTTAGATGAATCCATTTTGCCCCGGTATATTTTTGTTCTCGTTCTTTGGGCAACGGCAAATTCATCATATCGCAATACATTGTGTACAGGAGTTCAACTCCTCCTGCTTCGGCAATAGCCGATCTACCTGTAGGTCTTCCAATGTTTGGTTCTATTATGTAGTACTTGCCAGTATTGATATCTTTTTTCATTTCAACATATCCGAGTCCGTGGTAATTAACACGACTGAACATATCGAGCGTAATATCTCTTACCTCATCAGCCCTGCATTCTATACCTAAACTTGTATTACCGGTTACAGGTGGATACTGTCTTAATTTTTTTGCAATGAAGGAAACAAGCGGTTCGTTTTTATTATTGAAATAACAGTTGCAGGAATATAGGTCAACATCAGTCCCTTCGATCCATTCCTGCGCCATTAACACATCTGCCCAGCCAGCACACATGTTGTATGTTTTCATGAACTCTTCGTGGTTGACAACTTTGTAGGCTTTTATGTTTGTATTTTGATCCCATAAAGGATACCTCATAGGAGGTTTAATAATACAAGGGAAACTGAGTTTATTAGAGGCTTCTTCAGCTTCAGATTTATTCTTAATAAGATAATATTTTGCCACGGGTAGATTTTCTTTTATTGCAAATTCATAGAAGCTTGGTTTATCCATCAGCATTTCAACAGTCTCTTCAGCAGGTAAAGCAATTTTGTAATAAGGTTCCAATCTTTTCCTGTTACGGGAAACTATTAGAACACTATTATCCTGCGATGGAATTAAAAGAGGTCTCTCATTAAACATATCTGCAATAGAAATTAATTTGTCCGCTAATTCATCAGACTTAGTATTTGCCTGAACGATTTTTTTGCAGACATTCGTTTTAGCTGGATAGTTTTTGAGATTGTTTGCAATCCCAACAACAGGGATGTTTCTACGGGCAAATATTCTTGCAGTTTGCAAACCGTTGATATGATCGATATCAATAACTACTACGTATGGCAGATTCTTTTCCATATAAAATTTATCAGATCGTTATTGTGCTAATGTTTTAATGAATTATTATGAAAATTCAATATTGTGTTTTTTACATCGCTATAAACTTTTTCCAGCGGCTGTGTCGCATCTATCTTTACGAAGTTATCTACAAGTTTTCCAATATTTATCATCGATTGATTTTTGGCATCGAGATATTCAAGTGTTGCCTCTCCCTTCCGGCTGAATAGTACTTCCGCGGGAGCGTATAAGAGAATAGTCATATCCGGTTTCGGAAAAACTTTTGTAAGCATCCAATGATAAAATCTATCGGAAAGCCTTTCATCAGATTTTTTTGTTTGTACTTCATCGATAGCGCCATCAAATAAAAAGTGCCTGTCGTATAAAATCACTTTTCCTTTAAGCTGGTAAAGCCAGGCAATGATTTGGCGATAACCTTGCTCTGCAACCCTGTTTAGTGTTCTGAACGTTGCCCCGAGTTTTCCACGTGAATCAGGGGTTCTTTCATCATTCAAATCGTGAAGCGAGAGATTTTGTTTCTTTAGGCTTCCTGTTATTCCTAATTTTTTTTTGTACTTGCGAACTTTATAATAATAAATGAGCTTCGATGTAAACAAAGAATGATTGCTCGATTCAATATTCAATCCCATATATAAATATTTCAGTTTTATCGGCTGATCTTCAAGCAAACGATTTGCAATCGTTGTTTTACCAGAACCATCAGCACCTATTAACGCAATTGTAGACATATTATTTTATTCAGTTTCCAATTTTTGCTGATTTTCTAATTCACTATGCAAAATGTTTGAATTTGATTCTGTGAATATTGGCTGCATTTTCTCAAATAATTTTTTAAATGAGACAGGGTGAGGATGTTTTACAACGAATGCTCTTTTATCCTCCAGTAATTTTTTCATCAAAGCATATTGTACGCTTTTTATGTTTTCAAGAAACTCATTAAGGTGATACGGGAATGCAAATTTGAACATTTTGTAGTAGTGGAAGAAGTAGTCGAGCTCATATTCCTGGGAATTGATCATTCTGTCAATAACTTCATCTGCAGAAATTGGTTCAACATTAATATCATCTGAATCATGACTAACCGAAAGTATAATTACATCCAGATCCATTCTTGAAATAATTCTATCAGGACTAAAAATTTTTGTTGGGAGTGCCTTAATATTTAATTGGGAATCAAGAACGGGTAATGATTTATGAATGAGTTCGATCTTAAAAACTCTATTGAAAGCTTTAATTGCATAAATGACTTTCATTATTAATTTCTTTTGCAATTTTACTTTTGGCATGAATAAAGGAATTTCTTTAAACTGCCAATCCCAGATGCAAATCGGTATCCTCATTCCAAGAACTTCTTTTCCGTTGGATGAAATTACAGCTACCTCATCACTTAAGAATTCCGCACCGTTATTCATGAACGAAAAGAGACTTTCTGTCTTTCCTCCTTTTGACCACCCCATGACAACGGCTCCAATATTGTTGTATCTGAAAGCCGTAGCATGAAGAGGAAGTAAGTCCTTCCCGATCAAAGTAAAATTAATAATATGATTCAATGCCGGAATATCCGGTGAGCCCGATTCGCAAACCAGATTTAATTTACTCCTTCCTATATCTACTATTGGAACTTTTACCTTAACATCTTCTTTTCCATTCGATAAAATGTAAAAGCAGTCCTTGGAGTAAGCAGCTGTATTTAATCCAATATGGGATAAACCGGATAAGTCCAATTCTTTTACAAAGGTTATTACAATATCGGGTTCGCCTGAGAGGACTTGAGGAATGATTTCAAATTTCTTGGTTATTATTTTTATGTCGGCTTCGGATGGATTCACTAATCTTATGCTGACAACGTCAAGAAGCTTGAATTCGATTATTTTATTTTTCCCTGTGTTTTCCATATTCCTGCTTTTAATCAATTACATTAAACAACTACTTCAATTTTACATAGCTGTGGTCGGTAATTTATTTATAAACGAAAATTAGTGTGATAAGATATTGACATTTATTTATTTTAGATGCTCTAAAATAAATCAACATCTATTTCATTCAATTAACGGGGGGCAGATAAATCTTCTCAGCTTTTTTAAGTTCATCGGCATTCTGTAATCGAAAAATTTCCTTCACTGAAACGATTTCGTTTTCAACCGCCATCAACGACCTGTCTTTGTATATTTGTTCAGCTGTTTGTCTCATTGCTTTAATGCTTGTACGCAAAAGATGATTAGCCCAAATAATTAAGCTAACACCGCATTTTTCAAATTCTTCAACAGGTGTATTGTAATACATTGTAGGTACGATAACAACCGGGCAGGTATCCTTCCATACTTCCATAAAGTTAAAAATATCTTCTGCAGTTGATTTCTTACTATGAACTAATAAAGCATCTGCACCGGCTTTATGATAAGCTTCTGCTCTTTTAAGTGCTTCGTCCAAACCCCACCCGGCTATGAAGGCTTCAATCCTTGCTACAACACAAAAGTCGGGATCTTCCTGCGTATCTTTTGCGGCTTTAATCTTTCCGCTAAACTCATCGATTTTAGCTAATTCCTGAGCTTCGCCATTAATAAATGAATTAGTCTTTGGAAAGAGCTTATCTTCAATGCACATAGCAGCAACATTTCTCTGTTCAAGTTTCCTAACTAATCTTCTCACATTATTAAAGTTACCATATCCCGTGTCTGCATCCAGAAGAATAGGAAGACTTGATGCATCGCTCATAAACTCCATAACATCCAGAACCTGGGTCCAGCTTGCTTCGTTATTATCTCTTACACCTAAAGCAGCGGATATTGCAAGTCCGCTACCCCATATACCTTTAAAACCTGCCTCTTCTACAATTTTTGCACTTAAGCCATTGTGAGCTTCCAA
>Ga0210133_1000483_pt1 | contig 14183 bp, 12 predicted proteins | sample Joice_ThreeSqC_D_2_FD_184874 | JGI IMG/M metagenome (GOLD analysis project Ga0210133, IMG submission 184874) | Wetland microbial communities from San Francisco Bay, California, USA, that impact long-term carbon sequestration - Joice_ThreeSqC_D1... | ecosystem: Environmental > Aquatic > Marine >...
GATAGAAAGTAAAACATTAAACGGACTTCTTAAATCGTGCGAAATTATAGAGAAGAATTTATCTTTTGAAGTGTTAATACCTTTCAGTTTTTCCGCATACTTCGTCAACTCATTTTCTGCATTTTTTATTTTCGTAATGTCCTGAAGCTGTCCAATTAGATAAACAACTTTGCCTTTATTATCTCTTATAGCCGTAACAGTTACCAATCCCCAAAAGACATCTCCCTTTTTATTTAAATACTTTTTTTCAATCTGCCTGCTTACAACATCTTTGTCGTTTTGAAAATCATTTAACAGTTTTGCTGTTTGCTGAAGATCGCCCGGATAATTTAGATCAGTAGGTTTCAAACCTTGTAATTCTTCGCTTGAGTATCCAAACAATTGTACAAAAGCCTGATTTACCCTGATCATGGTTCCATCAGTTTCGGTAATTACCATGGCAACGCCGGAATGTTCGAATATAGTCCTAAATTTCGATTCGCTTTCTTCAAGAGCTTTTAAAGCTTCAGTCTGTTCTGTAATATCAAGAAAGATTGCCTGTACAGCGGGTTTACCATTGTAATTAAATCGCTGCGAATACATGTCCAGAATTTTAATCTTACCTGTTTTACTCTTTAGTTTTATCTGGTAACGCGGAGGAATATCCTTCCCCGCAAGACGATCTTTGTAATTGGTCCATACCTGGTTTTTATCCGGCTCGTGTATAAGATCTACTATTTCTTTTTCGGTAAAAGAAAGCAGTTCATCATTACTATAGCCCATAATTCTTGTGAACGCATCATTTACATAAATAATTTTTTCATTCTGAATAATTAAAATACCCTGAAGCGATTCATCGGCAAGCTTTCTATATTCACTAATCCCTAACGATTTGTTATCGGTACGGTACTTTGTTTGTGAAAGAGAATCATTTTTTTTTGCATGAATATTTTTTTTTTTGTTTTCCGACATATTATTAAAAACTATATCCTGAATTCATCTGTTAAATGAGAAATAAATTTGGGTAGAGAAAAAACTATATAGCAAATATTGAATATTATTTCGTAAAATGAAATTATTATCCGTTAAGAATTCGTAAACACTTCCTAAAAGTAGTAACAATTTATCCGGTTAATGATTAAAATTATTAAAAAGAACGTAATGGTTTTAATCAATTAATTGTGCATACTATATTTTTTTTGATCTTTTCCCTCATTCCTTCAATTCCCTGAAGCCCGCCGGTATGAAATGCAAGAATTGTACTCCCAACCGGGAAAAATCCTTTTAAAATAAGATCATAAATTCCGTAAAACATTTTGCCAGAATAAATCGGTTCGACCGGGATATGATTCTTTTCTTCAAATTTCTTTATAAAATGAACAAGCTGTGAATTTATTTTTGCGTAACCACCGAAGTGATAATCTAAATTTATAATCCAGTTGGGGTAATGCATGGTCTTATCGGTATAAATTAATTCTTCAACATTCTTACTCAAAAAATCTCCACCTTTTAAAACCGAAAATCCGAGAACTTGTTTTTCTTTGCTTGTTCCTTTAATTAATCCGGCAAGAGTTCCGCCTGTTCCACATGGACAGCATAAAAAGTCGTAATCGACATCAAATTTGGAAACGAATTCCGCCACACCTTGTACGGCAAGTTTATTTGTTCCACCTTCCGGGATGAGATAAAACTTGCCAAACATTTTATGGAAGCTTTTTAATAATTCATTATCATACTTTTGCCGGTATGTTTTTCTGTCTATATAATGTAGTTTCATTCCCCGGGATTTAGCAAAATTAAGGGTTGCGTTTAACGGTAGATGCTCTTCACCCCGTATAACCCCAATAGTTTTAAAACCAAATAACCTACCTGCTGCAGAAACAGCATAAATATGATTTGAAAAAGCCCCGCCAAACGTAAGCAGCTTATCAAATCCTTTCTCCTTTGCCTCAAGTAAATTGTATTTTAATTTATGCCACTTATTACCCGAGAGGAATTGATTGTTGAGATCTTCCCTCTTGACTAAAACATTTACACCTGTATTTTTGAGTGCCGGGTCTGCTAATATTTGAAAAGGAGTATTTTCATTAATCAGCCCTGATGAAAGCAACTTATTCACACCGTTAACCGTTTATTAAAAATGAAATTTTCATTCAACGAATTTATTTAATATGTTTTAAAGTCTTACAAATTAATGAATCTATGTATCATTACTCAGGTTAAAATTTTATATGACTCCACAGGATTTAGAACAATTTAAGGATGAGTACGAAAAGGAAAAACACAGTATAAGTGTTCCGTTTGAAAAAGCGGTTAAACAAATTGAGATATTTGAACAGGGAATTCCCCACATAAAAATTATCCGCCCTTGCATAAAAGAGGATGGAATAACAATTATAGGCGCCGGGGAATATGATTCCTATATTCCTGAGTTTGAAGATGCGGTTGAAAACGGTCGGGTAATGAAATTTGTTCCGGCATCCGGTGCGGCTTCACGAATGTTTCAGAAATTGGAATCCGTCCTTGTCAAATATGGAGATGTAGATAGAAATAGGCTTGAAGAAGGAGCATCACAGGGTGATGAGGACAGCAAAACAGTTTTGGAATTTATTGATAACATTAAAAAATTCGCTTTCTATTCCGAGCTTGTAGGAACAATGTCCGATAAGGGATTAGACTTTAATAGTTTTTATGAAAAAGGATATTATACAGAAATTCTCAATTACACACTTGAATCAAACGGTCTTGATTATTTAAACCAGCCGAAAGGCTCGATAAAATTTCATTCATACGATGGAAAAGCCCGCACCGCATTTGAAGAACATATTGAGGAAGCAGTTGAATATACCAGGAAAGGAAATAATCCCGCAAGAATTCAGTTCACAATTTCGCCTGAATACACTGATCTGGTTAATTCAATCATAGCACCTGCAGTGAAGAGATATGAACTAAAAGGAATTGATGTTCAGGTATCATATTCATTTCAAAAGCCGTCAACTGATTCAATAGCTGTAGATCACGATAACAAACCATTTAAAGATAATGAAGGGAAACTTATATTTCGTCCCGCCGGGCATGGCGCCTTGCTTGAAAATCTGAACGAACTTAACGGGGATATAGTTTTTATTAAGAATGTCGATAATGTTGTTCCGGACAGGTTACGCGAACCTACGTATTTATATAAGAAAATTCTTGCGGGATATTTGTTAAAAATTCAAAGCAAAATATTTACTTATCTACGTGCTATCGATACCGGGGAGATATCGCTTCCCACAATTAATTCGATAAAGAAATTTGCTGAATCGGATCTTTCAATTCAATTCGATGATTTGTTTGACAGCCCTAACTTAGACGAAAAGCTGAAGTTATTGAAAGACAGGCTTAACAGACCAATCAGGGTTTGCGGTATGGTAAAAAACGAAGGAGAACCCGGCGGCGGTCCATTCTGGGTAAAGAATAAAGATGGTCTAACAACTTTACAAATAGTTGAAAAAACACAGATCGATATTAATGATGAAGAACAAAGAAGAATCCTGGAAGCTTCTTCTCATTTTAATCCCGTTGATCTGGTTTGCGGTGTTCGTGATTACCAGGGAAACCAGTTTAACCTGCTTGAATACCGGGACCCCGATTCCGGATTGATTACAATAAAGTTTAAAGATGGAAAAGAATTAAAAGCGCTGGAACTCCCCGGTTTGTGGAACGGCAGTATGGCAAAGTGGATAACAAAATTTATCGAGGTGCCGAAAACCACTTTCACACCGGTCAAAGAAGTAAATGATCTTTTAAAAGAAGAACATCAGCCTGCCGATTAATTAATGAGCAGCAGTAGGCTTACTTGTTCTTCCTGCCATACCTCTACCATATTTCCTTTTAGTTTTTACCGTTGGTTCCGTATCGGGTTTTCTTATTTTGTTATTGATGTTATCTGTTCCCTGTAAAAACTTTTCTTCATATTCATCCGGTGTTACTTCAGAGTCAGTCGTTATTGTAGGGTCATCGGGATTAACAGGTACAGTTGGTGAGTTGTTAAATGCAGCAAAGTAAATGATGACAGCAGCAACCACTAAACCAATCACACCAAATAATATTTTTTTATTACCTGATGAACTTTTCTTAACCGGCGGTTGAACGCTTACAAGAGATGGAGCTTCTTTTCTGACAGGTGCCGGAGGCTGCTGTGGTTTGGGCGGAGCTGGAGGCGGTGGAGGAGCTATTGTTGTTTTCTCAATTGTAGCGGGTTCACTTGAAGGATGATCTATAATTGTTTTGTCCGATGTTCCCGAAGCAGCAGCCTTGCCTTCTTTTGAAAGAAGCCTGTTTGTGAATTCATCCGTAGACTGGATCCTTTTATTGCGGTCTTTATCAACTGAAGCAAATAAAACATCCACAACCCAGTCGGATATATGAGGATAAATTATTCTCGGATCTTTTATTTCTCCGCTTACTATTTCATTCATTATCTCAAAATCGCTTTCGGTATCGACATTAAAAGGAACTTTACCGGAAAGCATTTCATAAAATGTTACGCCAAGACTGTAAATGTCCGTCCGGTTATCGATATCTTTAACTGCTCTTATCTGTTCGGGAGACATGTAATAGATCGTACCCATCTTTGTTCCCGTCTTCGTCATTCCCTTATCCTGTAAAATTTTTGCAATGCCGAAATCGAGAATTTTTACAGTGTTATCGTCGGTAATCAAAACATTGCTTGGTTTGATGTCGCGATGAATAATTCCTTTTTTATGTGCAAAACCAACTGCATCGAGCATCTGGTTTAAAATCCAGACCGCTTTTTGCTCAGGCATAGGACCGGTGTTTGTTATCAATTGTTTAAGTGTTATACCGTCTATGTATTCCATTACCATGCAGTAATGATCATCTTCAAAAAAATAATTATACAACGTAACGATGTTAGAGTGTATTAGGCTTGCCTGAACTTTAGCCTCGTGCCGGAATCTTTCCGTGAAGTGCGAATCTTTAGTAAGTAAAGGATTGAGAACTTTTATCGCAACTTTACGTTCAAGCATAACATCATTGGCGAGGTAAACTGTTCCCATTCCGCCTTCGCCGAGTTTTTTAATGATCTCGTAATCTCTGATTTTTTCTAACATTGATTAATTCCTCCGTATCTGGGAAAGCTTCGGTGGACAGGTCCGCCTTCGCCGAGTTTTTTAATTATTTTATAGTCACGTATTTGTTCGAGCATTTGGTTTTATCCTTTTAATTTATCTAACCAACATCTTTTCTTTTTAGTGAATAAGCAGTGAGCAGAAAGTAAACTGCTGAGTAAAGAAGTATAATTAAAATATCTACTCCCATGTTATCAAGTGAAAACCCGAGATTAGTTATTCCACCATCGAATGTATCTTTATATTCAAGAATTGTCAATGCTTCGAATGACCACCGGCTTGTCATAAAAGCAGCAAGAAATTTTTCAAATCCGCTCATTGTTAAAAATGTGCTTATCAAGCCGCCGAGAATTACCTGCGGAATTAATACAAGAGGAATCAAACCCATTGCAGCTTCTGTTGTAGAAACAAAAGATGAAACTAACAAACCAAGCAGCATAGCAGGTAATGCAGTTAACAGCAGGAGAAAAAATAATCCCCCAAATGATGCATCCATTCCAATTGCCGGAACATCAATCGCGGCAAGAATAAAACACTGGATTACACACAAAACCAGCAGTACTGTAACTTTGGAAAATAAATAAGACGGGATTTTCAGATTTACCATTCTTTCCCGTTTGAAGATTGCCTGCTCGCTTACGATTTCTCTTGCAGCATTAGAGCAGCCGAGCCAGATTGCCGCAACTACAAGTATAAACAACGCAGCGGTTCTTTCAGTATATTCATCAAACACGAGTGCGATTAAAAATGCAATAATGGGAGCCTGCAAAAGAAGAATTGCCGTGCTTACCCGGTCGCGAAGCTTGACTCTGAAATAACGGCTTGTTAAAGTGAAATACTGTTTCAATCCGGTGCTTCTCTTATTCGATGTTACCGAAGTGGATTTATTTTCGATTTTTGAATCACGTCTCGATGCGATGAACTGATCATACTCTGAAGATTTTTTGAATTTCTCTTTCCAGAAATCCGGTTCTTTTGTTTCGAGCTTTTCAAAAATTTCGTAAGGTTTCTCGACTTCAAAATAATCAACAGCCTGGTTTGCTTTTCCGAAGTAAGCAAGCTTTCCACCCTTTGAGAGTACAATCAGGTGCGAAAGAATTTCAAAATTATCTTTTGTTATGTTGTGCGTTGTAAGAATAACTATCTTTCCTTTTGCAGCAATTCCTTTTAAAAGATGCATTACATCGAGGTCTGTCTTGGGATCCAAACCGCTTGTGGGTTCATCGAGGAATAAAACAGACGGCTCGGTTAATAATTCCTGCCCAAGATTAACACGTTTTCTTTGACCGCCGCTTATACCTTTCTTTTCTGCAGAACCGATCAAAGTGTTTTTAGTTTCATCCAATCCCAGGGTGTTCAGCACACTATCCACCTGTGTGGTAATTTCTTCATCGGTGTTGTTATCTAATCTTAACTTGCCGGTGTACTGAAATGATTCCTGAACTTTTAGCTCGCGGTGAATAATATCATCCTGCGGCACGTAACCGATTTGTCCCTTGAATGAATCGAAGTTTGCGTAAAGCGACTGTGAGTTTATAAACACATCGCCGCCGCTCGGTTTTACAACGCCATTCATCATCATCATTAAAGATGTTTTCCCGGCGCCGCTTGGTCCTATCAAACCGACAAACTCACCGGGCATGATTGTAAGTCCGATAGAATCGACGATGACTTTATCTTTTACACGGAAGGTAAGATCGCTAGTAGAAATCTGAATATCACCGGCAATTACTTTCTCACCGGAAAATAATCGTTCAAGATTTATAGGAACGCCGCCGATTGTGATTACATCTTTTTGTGTAACACGTTCTTTCTTTATTTTCTTTCCATTGATAAAAGTACCGTTCGAACTATCGAGGTCTTCAAGAAACCAGTCGTTTCCTTTTTTCTCAAGTTTTGCATGCTTTCTCGATACTTTAATATTATTAATAACCAGGTCATTCTCACTTGTTCTGCCGATGTTGATCACCTCTTTTTCCCTGGCGATCCGGGTTTTTAGTCTTTCGGAAGGTATATCCGGCAACTCACCGGAGGACATTTTAATGTAAGGCTCGAGCTTAGCCCAATCGAAATTGAAATTTCTGCTGAATGCGATCCGGTCATCTTTAGTAACAACCTTAGAATTTATTTTTTCATCGTTAACAAATGTGCCGTTCGTTGAACCGGAATCTTCAAGGGTTACTTTGTCTCCATCAATTATAAACTTTGCATGGTTGGAAGAAACGTTTGAGTTTTCCAGTACAATATGACATGAGGACGACCTGCCGACAGTGACGATCTTCTGACTTGAGGAATCACTCATAATTTCGCTAACACTCCTTTCTTCGAGTATGGAATTTTAATATTGTAGCCGAGAATATTAAGTATAAGATGCCCCTTCGTTTCGTATTCTAACTTCCCCGAAAAAAATGATCCGAACAAAGAAGTTAGAGTTTTTGTATTGCTGATATTATACGTGATCTTTCCTTCGCTTACTTCACCTTTCTGCTTAACAATTATTTTTTCACTTACGTCGCCTTCACCAAGCTCGCTGCCGCCGATAAAAAGCTTTGAAGGATAACCTTCTACGGTAAATTCTATTCCATAAGGATTTTGTATCTCTAAACCGACTTCAACTGCAGAACCGCCTAATTTTAAATTCTTAAACCCGGCTGAAGAAATTTTAATTATCTTATCATCATCCGTATCATTTTTAATTGTTCTTGCTAACTGTTCTTTTACATCGATGCTGAATTCGATATCGATATCGACCGGAAGTGTTATCAAACCAAGATCAGCTTCGGCATTACCGACAAGCGTTAAATCAATGCTATCCGGTTCATCGCTGATTATCTTAAGAATTTTTTTTGTATCGAGGGAAGAACTTAGTTGTATTTCTCCGATATCCGATGCTTCAATTTCCCATTTCTCTTTTCTCTCGGCAAAACCAAGTGCAGTGTTTCCGTGCATAACAGTTACATTAAGATTTTCTACTTCTATTTTAATATCATTTTTATTTTCTGCAACAGCAGTAATGTTTATCTTAATCGAATCGGAATTAAAATCTACGATCTTACTTTTTTTTATTTCTTTGAATTCCGGCGCAAGTCCCCCCGGCGAACAGATAAAATTATTGATCACCAGGAAAATTATTATAGCCACTAAGAATGCCGGTAAAAGAAATTTAAACATCCTGCCCTTTATCTAATATATATCTCAACCAACTAAGTTTTAATGTTGAATCCCTACGGGATTCCGGTTATTGCTTCCTAACTTTTTTACAAACATAGAATTCCTACGGAATTCTTAAAGAAGCCGGATAATACGTTTATTTAATAATGTGCCTCATTTCTTAATGAAATGTACATATCAATAATTATTATAGTTATTCGATGCAGTTATTGCCGCCAAAGTAACGAGAATCGAAAAGATCATTCCCAATGAAAATAAAATTATTCCCCATATTGTCCATTGTCTTTGCACTCTTTGGAATTGCTGCACATTTTGCCAGTGTTTATTCTGCCACGCCCATTCGTTACCTTTTGCACCAAGCACAAAAATCATTACAATATTAACTAAGGGAAGCAGGCAAAGTAACGCAATAAAAGTGTTGTTGCCTATACCCCATATCCAGTTTAAGAAAAACGCACCCCAGTTCCATCCGTACAATTGCGGCGGAAGCATTGTCATTTTTCCCTGTCCGGAATTATTTTCAATATTTTGATAAAGACCTAAATCCTGCGGTTCATTTATTTGCGGACTCGGTTGCTCAGCAGTTATTTGTTTACCACAGCTATCACAAAATTTAGCGTCCTCTTCGTTTTTATGTCCACAATGAATACAATACATTTTCTTTAAAACCTTTGAAGAATTACCGGGTGATTAAATTCGAATTCATATTATCAATCATTTCATTTTCAGAACTTTCTCCCGTCTTTCTTTAGCAGTTGGGTGAGAAGAAATAAAATCATTAACAGCATCACGCTGATCTATGCCGTACTCTTTTTCCAATTTTTCCAGCTTATCGAAGAATGAAACCGCACCGGATTTATTATAGCCTGCTTTCTGCATCAGCATCACTCCGTTCTCATCGGCTTCAAACTCATCGTACTTGCTGAAAGGTGTTGCATACATGTTATAAGCCATTTGTACTACTTCGCCGAAATTGGGTTCTACCGAAGAAGCCAGAGCAGCGTACTGAACTCTTTTAATACAATGTTTTTTTTCGTTGTGTGAAATTTCGTGTGCAAGAACAAAAGCGATTTCATTTTCATCATCGAGAAAATCGAGTATACCGGTATTCACGTACATATAACCGCCGGCAATCGCGTAAGCATTTACTTCATCTGTCTGCGCAACCTTATAATTATAGTTGATGTCTTTTCTATCAACATACTTAACTAACTTTTTAAATATACCTTTTAGATCGAATTTCCTTTCTTTTGTAAAACGAAGATCCTGAGAAATCTGCTTATCCATTTCTTTACCGATGGCATTTTCTTCATCATCGGAAAGTGCTGTCATATCGAGCAAGGTTTCATTTAGAATATCGGCTGTCCTTAATAGATCTTTTATCAGATCATCATCCTGTGCTTTTACGTTTGGAGTTTGGAAAAGAAATAACAGGATAAAGAATCCCGTGGGTGAGTATGAAATTAATTTCATTGATTTATTCCTCGTTTGAATTTTAATCGTTTTATTTCTCTGTGCTTATTCGCTTTAAAGAGTCCGGTTTTGTTAATGTATGAACGGTTGAATCCGTTTTAATTTTATGAATTGCCGGATCGGAATCTATTTTACTTTCAATTTTATTTTGTGTCGTATTATTTTCTTTCATAATAGTTTTTTGAGGAGCTTTTCCAAAACTTATAACATCGAATTTTATAAGCACGAGTGCTAATGCAAGCAATGCAGCAGCCAGCACACTATACATCAACAAATTACCGCCCGACTTTTTTTGCGATTTGTCCACCGGTTTTTCGGAAGAAAAAGAAACAACCTGAACGGTTATGTTATCTGTGCCCCCGCGTTCGTTTGCCATATCTACTAATTTTTGCGAAGCCTGCTGCGGAGTATCGTTCTCCGCCATTTTAAGTATTTCATCTTCAGAAACAGTAGAAGTTAATCCGTCCGTGCACAGAACTAATTTATAATTGTCTTTTAATTCAAGCGGTTCAAGAATATCGGGTTCTAAATTTTCATCGATGCCCAAAGCTTTTGTGATGACATTCTTTTTCGGGTGATCATGCGCTTCTGCTTCTGTTATCATATTCGAATCGATCATCTGTTGAACAAGAGAGTGATCTTTTGTAAAGCGCCGTATGTTGCCGTTCGAAATTAAATAGATGCGGCTATCGCCCAGATTTGCACAGTAAGCAAGATCATTAAGAATGAGAACAAGCACAACGGTAGAACCCATGTCGGTAAGGGATGTATCCCGTTCTGCAGTAGTTATTATTGAATCGTTTGCTTCTTCAAGCGCTTTGCGGATTTCCCCGGCAGGATAAAATTCCGCCGGTAATTTTTCAAAATGATTTTTTATTGTTTCTACTGCAAGTCTTGAAGCTATCTCCCCGCCTTTGTGTCCGCCCATTCCATCACAAACAACAAGCAGGTTACCAAAGCTGCCGCTGAACGAACCGAAATAATCTTCATTCCTTTCACGTACCTGCCCCACGTCGGAATGATTCCCGATTTCCAGATGTAGTTTCAAATTATTACTTGTTTCCTGTTAATGTGAAAATCTATCAGATGATTTTAATTACAAAAGAAATATTTCCGAATTTAATTTTGTCCCCGTCTTTAAGCTGTACTCTTCCATCCATGCGTTTATCATTTACAAATGTACCGTTTGTTGAAAGCTCATCCTGTAAAATAATTTTATTGTCTCCGTAAAACAGCAAGGCGTGTTCATCGGAAATACTCTCATCGTTTACAACAATATGGCAGGAACTGCTTTTACCTACTTTGTTCTTGCCTTCAAATACTTTGTAGTCTGTGCCTGAAGGATCGAGATCGAAGCTTACAATCCAGCCGGCTAATTTTTGTGAAGAAGAAGATTTTTGTTCAGGTTTTTCTTTTGGAGTTTCTGTCTGAATGAGTGTTTTTTCATTAGGCGCTGAAGCTATTGCGGTTTTAGCAGAACCGGGTTTTGTTTTAGAAATGTCCGGTGATGTGGCAATATTTGCCTGCTTATCGATAACCGTCTTCTGGCTTTGGGTTGCGGTTTTAATTACAGTTGCAACTTCAGATTTAGGGCAATACGGACACTCGTCCAAAGATGAATCGTAATTATGTCCGTTTTTACACGTCTTGAATTTTGAATCTAAGCTGCTGCCGCAATGCTTGCAGAATTTTGCATCGTTACTATTATCTTTCCCGCAGGAAGGGCACTTCATTTTCTCCTCGCCAAAAGTCTTAGTTATTACATTTTTGCGGCTAAGTTAGTAATAAAGTTGGATATTGAAAAGAGGGGTGGATTTACGATATGACAGATTTTAGAAATCTGGCATATCTGATTTACAAGCACGATGGATTTTTAGGGAAACCGTCTCAAAGATGAGTCTCACATTTTCAATTGTAGCCCAGAAGAAAAATCATTCCATTTTTTTATCATTTTCTATGCATAACAAAAACATAATACACTGTATTATAATAAGTGTTGATATTGGCAATCGAAGTTTATTATGTTACAGTATCCTTTTGTCGGGGTTCAGGTAGTATTTATGGGGAACCCTTCCATAAAGCTTTCGTGTTTTAATTTACTTTTAGTGCTTATTAAGGAGGAACAATTGAAAACTTACAAAGTAGGAAGAAAAGGCTTTACAGCAGCTTACATTCCGGTTATACCGGTTTTGTTTATCATTATATTCTTTTACGAATGCAACACAACAGAACCTATAGAAGATATCCCCGGCAGAAGAGATTATGTTTGGACGACAGACACCTTAAAAGCCGACAATTATTTCTTTATCGCAGAAATGTGGGGTGCTTCCCCAAATGATATCTGGGCAGTAGCAGCAGGCGTATCATACAAAGATTGCTTGTGGCATTACAACGGGGAAAAGTGGACTAAATCCGATCAGTGGCTTAGTTCCGGTCTTTATTCAATCTTTGGTTTTTCAGAAAATGAGATTTGGGCCGGTGATTCTTATAGCACGATATGGAAATATAACGGAACTAACTGGTACAAATTTAAACTTCTTACTTTAGATGGATATGATAGGATGATCATTAATCACATTTATGGAAATACGCCAAATAATTTATATGCTGTTGGAGCAGCTGACAATTATGACGGGTCAGGATATAAAGGAATTATTCTTAAATATAATGGCAATGACTGGGAATATTTAAATATACCTGATCTCAGAGTAAGTTTTTATAGTATGGTTGGTATGAGTAATGGAAATTACTTAATAGGTGCCACAAATTTTGATAATGAATCCCTCGAAAAAATATTTGTTTTTGATGGTAGCAAATTGAAAGAAATTTATTCTGGCACCTCTATACCCACTTTACACCAAATTAATAATGAGGCATATATAACACTAAACAAAAAAATATATAAATGTAAAAACAACAGGCTTGAATTATGGAAAGATTTCTCATCGACAATTTTTATTCGCTCTATCTTTGGAAGGAGTGAAAAGGACTTTTTTGTTTACGGTGATGACGGGAAATCGAATATAATGCATTATAATGGTACTGATTTACAAACCCTTTATACAACAGAATTTTGGTTTTACTGCTATGCTGTTTTTGAAAAGGATATTTTTGTTTTCGCTGAAGATCCAACAAACGATAAAAAAATAATAATAAGAGGAACATTGCCTGAATAAACAAGGAGAATAAAGAGTACAAAAACAACTTAACAAAATGGAACGGTGCGGTAGCACGATTCCCAATTACAAATAAATTTTTAGGCTATTGTGTAAAACATTTAAAGTAATTTCATAAAAAATGGGAAATTCTAAAATGAAAAATATACTTGTATTTATATTATTTGTTATAGGCTTATTAGGTTGTAATACTACTGAGCCTCCGGAAGACAAACCCGGAAGAAGAGATTATGTATGGACTGTAGATACACTGAAGATTCCCGAAGGACGTACATTACCATCGCGAATGTGGGGAACAGGAAAAGATAATATTTGGGCTGTCGGGGCATCATATCTTAATGCATATTGTATCTGGCATTATGATGGTAACGAGTGGAAAAATTATGTGCCCGATAGCTACGTTGATCCTATAGATATTTATGGTTTTAACCAGAACAATATTTGGATGAGCAGTTCTGATGGTTTTTTGTGGCATTTTAATGGTGTTATGTGGTCAAAAAATAATGAGATCAAACTTGAAAATTACCATCACGTAATAATAGCAAATATTTGTGGGAACAGTTCGTATAACATCTATGCAACAGGTTTTGCTGATTCAATCGATAACGTTTCTTACAAAGCAGTAATAATGCATTATAACGGAAGCAAATGGGAACAAGTGAAAATACCTATAATCAGAAATTCCTTCGATCAAATTTTTTATGATGAAAAAGCAGGTAATTATCTTATTGCAGGATGGATTTTCGATAAACCTGATGAATATATATATAGTTTCGATGGTAACTCTTTAAAAACTATTTACTCAACACAAGACGGATTGACATTATATTCTATGGCTAATAATATATACGCTCAGGTGGGCGAAAAACTATATGAATACAAAAATGGAAGCCTTGAGATATTTAAGGATTTCTCTATGCAAAACAATGCGGGAGGAATTTGGGGAAGAAGTGAAAAAGATTTTTTTACAATAAACTGGGATGGAATAGGACATTACAATGGAACGGACCTAATTACGATCTACGAGAAATGGAATGATGATTGGTTTCCAGGAGGAGGTATCGTTTTTGAGAAAGATGTTTTTTTTATATGGAGTGATTCATTTAATACTTTTATGGTACACGGCAAATTAATGAATTAGACAGGAGGAAGGAGAAATGAATTATAATGGAAATTTTAATAATGTTTATGAGTATGACAGTGCTTTGATTGTAAAATCCATTTATGATATTGATAAGGATGGAGGAAAAGA